>Ga0055484_10000046_pt1 | contig 10607 bp, 9 predicted proteins | sample RushMan_CattailN_6_FD_57939 | JGI IMG/M metagenome (GOLD analysis project Ga0055484, IMG submission 57939) | Wetland microbial communities from San Francisco Bay, California, USA, that impact long-term carbon sequestration - RushMan_CattailNLC_D2 | ecosystem: Environmental > Aquatic > Marine >... | reverse complement strand
GACGCAGGACCCCGTGTTGCGCAAGAAATTTACCGGACAACCAGAACATGTCGTGAACTACTTCTTCTTCGTTGCCGAGGAAGTTCGCGAGTACATGGCACAAATAGGGATACGCAAGTTCGATGACCTGATCGGGCGTAGCGACCTGCTGGACATGAAGCATGGCATCGATCACTGGAAGGCACATGGACTGGATTTCTCCAAAATATTCCACCAGCCCAAGGTAGCTGCCAGTGTGGCAAGACGCCATGCACAGACACAAGATCACGGACTGGAAAAGGCGCTGGATAATGAATTGATCGTCCAAGCCCAGAATGCGCTTAACAACAAACAGGCAGTGACGATCGAGAGCAAGATCAGCAACGTCAATCGCACAGTTGGAACCATGTTGTCTTATCAAGTTGCCAAGCGTTACGGCCAGGCAGGCTTGCCAGCCGATACCATCAACGTGAAATTCAATGGTACGGCGGGCCAGAGTTTCGGCGCATTCCTGGCGCATGGCATTTCATTCGAATTGCACGGCGAAGGCAACGATTATGTCGGCAAGGGACTGTGCGGCGGACGTATCGCCATCATGCCTCCGGCAGATGCCAAGCTGGTTTCATACGACAACATCATCGTCGGCAATACCGTGTTGTACGGTGCAACTTCTGGCGAATGTTATTTCTCCGGTGTGGCCGGCGAGCGCTTTGCAGTTCGCAACTCTGGCGCAATCGCGGTTGTTGAAGGTTTGGGCGACCACGGCTGCGAATACATGACCGGCGGAATGGTCGTCGTGCTGGGGCAGACCGGACGCAACTTTGCTGCGGGCATGTCCGGGGGCGTGGCTTATGTGCTTAATGAAGATGGGGGGTTTGAAAAGCGCTGCAATCTTTCCATGGTCGCACTCGAGCCTGTGCCTGCTGAAGCCGAAGCGAGCGAAACGGGCGAAGTGGAAACACACGGACGCGTGAATTTCAATCATCTCGACAAGGCGGATGAGTTTGCCTTGCGCGAACTGATCGAGAAACATTTTCGTTACACAAACAGTCAGCGCGCTAAACATATACTCGACAACTGGACCAGCTTCCTGCCCAAATTCACCAAGGTGATGCCGACAGAATATAGGCGCGCCTTGCAGGAGATGGCGGCGCAACAAGTCAAGCAGAAGGAGGCCGCATGATGAATACCGCCGCAAATCTGTTTTGCGGGCAAATCGCTTCGTCGCGTGCTCACTCGCTCCTTTCCTATCCCATCAATATGTCTCATCGCTCGCTGTTGGAACTCCTAGCCATTCGACTAAGCCCGCAAGCGGGCAAGTCGCTGGTTATGTGCGGCTTCTTGCGCTTCATCCCGCAAAGACAAATTTTCAGAGGTATTAAAAATGGGTAAGCCAACCGGTTTTATAGAATTCAAGCGTCAGGAAGAAGGCTACGCACCCGTCGCCAAACGATTGAAAGATTACAATGAGTTCGTAGCACATCTCACCGATGACCAAGCCAAGACTCAGGGTGCTCGCTGCATGGATTGCGGCATCCCGTTCTGCACCTCGGGCTGTCCGATCAACAATATCATTCCTGACTGGAACGATCTCGTCTTCCGCGGTAACTGGCGCGAAGCGCTGGACGTGTTGCACTCCACCAACAATTTCCCGGAATTCACCGGGCGGGTTTGCCCCGCACCATGCGAAGCTGCCTGCACGCTTAACATCAACAACGATGCGGTAGGCATCAAGTCGATCGAGCATGCGATCATCGACAAGGGCGGCGAAAACGGTTGGGTGTTGCCGCAGCCTCCTGCAAAGAAGACCGGAAAGAAAGTAGCCATTGTTGGCTCCGGACCTGCCGGACTGGCTGCCGCTCAGCAGCTGGCTCGCGTCGGCCACAGCGTGACGGTGTTCGAGAAGAACAGCCGCATCGGTGGTTTGCTGCGTTATGGTATTCCCGACTTCAAGCTGGACAAGCGCCTGATCGACTGGCGCATGGCTCAACTCGAAGCCGAAGGCGTGACCTTCAAGACTTCCGTCTTTGTCGGCAAGGAAGCGCCGGCGGAATACATCACCAACGATGCCAAAAAAACCATCGGTCCCGATGAGCTGCTGAATAAATTCGATGCCGTGATTCTTTCAGGCGGATCCGAAGCTCCGCGTGATCTCCCTGTGTCAGGGCGTCAATTGAAAGGCGTGCACTTCGCGCTCGAGTTCCTGATTCCTCAGAACAAGGAAGTGGCCGGCGATGGAAAAAACCCTATTTCTGCTTCCGGCAAACATGTCGTAGTGATCGGGGGCGGCGACACCGGCTCCGATTGTGTGGGCACCTCGAATCGCCACGGTGCGCTATCGGTCACGCAGCTTGAAGTGATGCCGCGTCCGCCCGAGCACGAGAACAAATTCCTGGTATGGCCAAACTGGCCGATGAAGCTGCGCACTTCAAGCTCGCATGAAGAAGGCGCAGATCGCGATTGGTCCGTCGTTACCAAGGAATTCATCGGCAGCAACGGCAAGGTCGAAAAGCTGCGTGGAGTCCGCGTGGAGTGGAAAGATGGAAAAATGAATGAAATCCCCGGCAGCGAATTCGAACTGAAAGCCGACCTGGTCCTGCTGGCGATGGGCTTTGTCAATCCGGAGCAGAAAGTACTGGATGCCTTCGGTGTGGAAAAGGATGCTCGCGGCAACATCAAGGCAGACACGGAAAACTACCGCACCGGCAAGGACAAGATCTTCGCGGCTGGCGACATGCGTCGCGGACAATCATTGGTGGTGTGGGCAATCCGTGAAGGTCGCCAGTGCGCTCGGGCAGTGGATGAGTACCTGATGGGGAGTTCCGTTTTGCCACGTTGAAAGATGTGCGGTGTTTTGTGCCCCTCGAAATTCATTTATCGGGATGAAGCGCAAGGAGCCGCAAAGCGAATGACGAGGCAAATCAAACTGGATAGACGAGGAATGAGCGAGCACGCGGCACAGCGATTCGCCCGATTAATGGATTTATAGAGGCACAAATGAACTTTAAACTGAAGAACGACACCTTCCTGCGCGCACTGCTGCGCCAACCAACCGAATATACGCCGATGTGGATGATGCGCCAGGCTGGCCGCTATCTCCCTGAATACCGCGAAACGCGCCAACGTGCCGGCAGCTTTCTCGGATTATGCAAGAATCCGGATTTCGCAACGGAAGTGACGCTGCAACCGCTGGATCGTTTCCCGCTGGATGCTGCGATCTTGTTCTCAGACATTCTCACCGTGCCCGACGCGATGGGTCTTGGGCTGTATTTTTCCGAAGGGGAAGGCCCTAAGTTTGAGCGCCCGCTAAAAACGGAAGCTGACATCAAGGCGCTACGCGTGCCGGACATCGGCAAGGATTTGAAGTACGTGACCGATGCGGTGACACAGATCCGCAAGTCGCTAAATGGCAGTGTGCCGCTGATCGGTTTTTCCGGTAGCCCCTTCACATTGTCATGCTACATGGTTGAAGGCGGCGGCAGCGATGATTACGCCAAGGTAAAGACCCTGATGTATAACGAGCCGAAGCTGATGCACCACATCCTTGAGGTGACCACGCAAGCGGTGATTGCCTACCTGAATGCGCAGATCGAAGCCGGTGCGCAAGCCGTGATGATTTTTGATTCATGGGGCGGCGTTTTATCCCATGCGGCGTTCCACGAATTCTCGCTGGCATACACGCATCGCATCGTGGATGGTTTGATCAAGGAAAAAGACGGTGTGCGCATTCCCTCCATCGTATTTACCAAAGGCGGCGGACTGTGGCTGGAAAGTATCGCCAACACAGGCTGCGATGCTGTCGGCCTCGACTGGACGATAGATATTGGCACCGCACGCCAACGCGTCGGCAACAAGGTCGCATTGCAGGGAAATATGGATCCGGCCGTTCTGTTCGCCTCACCCGAAGCGATCCATGCCGAAGTCGACCACATCCTGCGCAGCTACGGCTTTGGCAGCGGCCATGTATTCAACCTGGGGCACGGGATTTCTCAGCACACCAACCCGGAGCATGCGGCGGCGCTAGTCCAAGCGGTGCATGAATTGAGCAAGAAATACCATTGAGGAAGCCGATTAGCAGAATGCTTCAAGCGTAAAAAAGCCGCAGCTAATAACTGCGGCTTTTTTATTGCATTGAGGAAAAGCAACTATACCCAGTCCTTGGGTACCAAGAAATTTTCATACAGTTTCGCTTCGGCAGAACCTTTCTCAGGGTGCCAGTCATAACGCCACTTAACCAGTGGCGGCATGGATAGCAGTATGGATTCAGTACGGCCGTTGGTTTGAAGGCCGAAGATGGTGCCGCGATCGATCACCAGATTGAATTCGACATAGCGGCCGCGCCGGTACAACTGGAAGTCGCGCTCACGCTCGCCGTAGGACATGTCCTTGCGTTTTTCCAGGATCGGCACATAGGCCGACAGAAAGTGGTCACCCACGCTTTGCTGGATGGCGAATGCGGTGTCAAAATTCGGGACACTCAAGTCATCAAAGAAGATGCCACCGATTCCGCGCGGCTCGTTGCGGTGCTTGATGAAGAAATATTCGTCGCACCATTTTTTGTATTTGGGATACAGCTCCCCTCCGAAGGGTGCCAGTGAATTTTTGCAGGTCTGGTGAAAATGCACCGCATCTTCCTCGAAACCGTAGTATGGCGTCAGATCCATGCCGCCGCCAAACCAGAATACCGGCTCTTCGCCGTCCTTCATCGCTACAAACATGCGCACGTTGGCATGGGTGGTCGGTGCATAAGGATTGCGCGGATGCATGACCAGCGACACGCCCATCGCTTCCCAGCGGCGACCGGCAAGTTCGGGGCGATGTGCAGTTGCGGAAGGTGGCATTTTGTCGCCTTTTACATGCGAGAATGCTACGCCGCCGCGTTCAAGCACATTCCCTTCTTCCAGGATGCAGCTGCGGCCGCCGCCGCCTTCTGGTCTTTCCCAGCTGTCGCGGATGAATTTCTTGCCGTCCACTTGTTCAAGGCGCTCGACGATGAGTTCTTGCAGTTCGAACAAATATTCTCTGACAGCTGCTGAATTGAAACTGCTCATTATTTTCTCCGTTGGTTTCAACTGCGTATGATTTTACCATTTACCCATGTCCGGATAGTGGATGATTTTTTGTATTTGCCCACACGTCCCGGCAACACCCACACCGAGTGCCCAAACAAACGGAGACATTGCGAATAAGTTTTTGCGGGTTTCTGCCCGCTAAGATTGGCGCTGGTGGAAACCAGCGCACTGTTTACGCCGCGGCACAGCCGGACAGCATCAATATGCGCAGTCAGGCGCACAGCCAGCGTATCGTGTTCACCGCGCAGCCAGCGCGGTGCGGAATGCTGGACAGGCATAAGATACGTGATGGCTTGCGCTCCCGCTGCACGGAGCTTTTGCTGTTGGTCAGGCGTGAGCGGTTTCAGGTAGTGCGCCACTTGCCGGTAACTGGATGCAATCAGTATCAGCCCCTTGCGTTGCGGGCGCTGCTTCAGCCTGAGCAGGCGCATCACTGCCATGCGATTGTCCGGGTCGCAGCCCAGACCGTAACAGGATTCGGTGGGATAGGCGATCAGTCCTCCGCGCTTCAAGTGTGCGGCGATGCGGCGATACGATGCACCGAGCCTGATCAATTATTTTTTGTGCGTCGCAATGGCGCGATAACCTATGTCACGCCGCATCTGGCAGCCATCGAAATGGATTTCGTCGGCGAGCTGATACGCACGGCGTTGCGCAATTTTTACGCTGTCGCCCAATGCAGTGACGCAGAGCACGCGGCCACCATTGGTAACCACCGCGCCATCGCGCATCGCTGTTCCGGCATGAAATACATGAGCGTCCTCATCTGCTTTCTTTGGCAGACCGGTAATGACATCGCCCTTGCGCGGCGTGTCGGGATAGTTTGCTGCGGCCATCACCACACCAAGCGCGGTGCGCCTGTCCCATTCCACTTCTATCTTGTCCAGCGTGCCGTTTACGGCGTGCTCGACCAGTGCCAGAAAATTACTCTTCAGGCGCAGCATGATGGGCTGTGTTTCCGGATCGCCCATGCGGCAGTTGAATTCCAGCACTTTGACGCCGCCCTGCGGATCTATCATCAAACCGGCATACAGGAACCCGGTGAAAGTATTGCCTTCCTTTTCCATGCCGCGCACCACAGGCATGATCACTTCGCGCAGCACGCGTGCGTGAATTTCAGGCGTGACCACCGGCGCTGGCGAATAGGCACCCATACCGCCGGTGTTGGGACCCTGGTCGCCGTCCAGCAACCGTTTGTGATCCTGGCTGGTCGCCAGCGGCAACACATGTTTACCATCCACCATAACGATAAAGCTGGCTTCCTCGCCGGGCAAGAATTCTTCAATCACCACGCGCGCGCCGGCATCACCCAATTTATTGCCAGAAAGCATCATGTCTATCGCGGCAAATGCTTCATCCATGGTCGTAGCAACGACAACGCCTTTGCCTGCGGCCAAACCATCGGCCTTGATGACGATAGGTGCACCGTGTTTTTTAACGTAATCGCGCGCTATCTTGATGTCGCTGAAGGTTTCAAAGAATCCAGTGGGAATGTTGTGGCGCACCATGAAACGCTTGGCGAAATCCTTGGAAGATTCGAGCTGGGCGGCAGCCTTGGTTGGACCGAATATTTTCAGGCCGGCGGCACGAAAAGCATCCACTACGCCTGCCGCCAGCGGAACTTCCGGGCCGACCACAGTGAGATAGATATTTTCGCGTTGCGCGAAAGAAAGTAGCTCATCAACGCTATGGAGTTCAGCATTCTCCAGACCATTTTCCAGCGCCGTGCCTGCATTGCCCGGTGCGACATACACCTTCTGTATCCTGGCATTCTGTGACAAACGCCATGCCAATGCGTGCTCGCGCCCGCCCGAACCGATGACCAGAATTTTCATGATTAATGCCTGAAGTGACGGAAGCCGGTAAACACCATGGCAATCCCGTGTTCATCTGCTGCCGCAATCACTTCCTCATCGCGCATCGAGCCTCCCGGCTGGATCGCAGCTATTGCGCCCGCAGCAGCCAGCACATCGATGCCGTCACGGAACGGGAAAAATGCATCCGATGAAACAACAGATCCTGCCAGGCTCAGGCCTGCGTTCTGCGCCTTGATGCTGGCGATGCGCGTGCTATCTACGCGGCTCATCTGGCCGGCGCCGACACCCAGCGTCTGGCCGTTCTTGCAGAAGACAATGGCGTTGGACTTCACATATTTTGCCACTCGCCATGCGAACAGCAGATCCTGTAGCTGCTCTGGCGTGGGCTGCATTTTGCTTACCACCTTGAGTTGTGGAGCTTGTACATTGAGCGTGTCCGGTGTCTGCACCAGCAAGCCGCCGCTGACGCGTTTGAAGTCGAACTGGTTGTGCGCATTGGACAACGGAACGGTGAGCACGCGCACATTCTGCTTGGCGGCCGTGACTTTGAGCGCCGCCTCGGAGGCGATCGGCGTGATGATGAGTTCGACGAACTGGTTGGTGGTGATTTGCATTGCGCTTTCGGCATCCAGCTCGCGGTTGAAAGCGATGATGCCGCCGAACGCTGAAGTGGTGTCGGTCGCGTAGGCCAGTTTGTAAGCGTTCAGTGGCGTGTCGGCGATTGCAACGCCACAGGGGTTGGCATGTTTGACGATGACGCAGGCCGGCTGGTCGAAAGTCTTGACCAGTTCCCACGCGGCATCGGCGTCACCAATGTTGTTGTAGCTCAGCTCCTTGCCCTGCAACTGGGTGTAGTCGGCGATGCCGCCCGGTACCGGAATCAGATCACGGTAAAACGCTGCACTCTGGTGCGGGTTCTCGCCATAGCGCATTTCCTGTACCTTGGAAAAATTGAAATTGATCTGTTCCGGAAATGCACTTTTCGCGCCGTCGCTATTGATTGCGGTGAGATAGTTGCTGATCGCGCTGTCGTAAGCCGCAGTGTGCGAAAAAGCCTTTTTCGCCAGATCGAAACGTGTGGCGTCTGAAACCGCTCCGTTATTGGTCTGCATCTCGGCGAGTATGTCCGCGTAATCCGCCGGGTCGGTGACGATGGCGACGTGAGGGTGATTCTTTGCGGCAGCGCGCACCATGGTTGGTCCGCCGATGTCGATGTTCTCAATGGCGTCTTCCAGGGTGCAATTCGGCTTTGCGACAGTGGCCGCGAACGGGTACAGATTCACCACCACCAAGTCGATCGTCGGGATGTCGTGCTGCTTCAAAGTGGCAACGTGCTCCGGCAAGTCGCGCCGGGCCAGGATACCCGCGTGAACTTTTGGTTGCAGCGTTTTCACGCGGCCATCCAGCATTTCCGGAAAGCCGGTGTAATCTGCCACCTCAGTAACCGGGATGCCGTTATCGGCAAGCAATTTGGCAGTGCCGCCAGTGGAGAGAATTCTTACGCCGAGCTGGTTCAGTCCCTGCGCGAATTCGAGAACGCCGGACTTGTCCGACACGCTGATGAGTGCTTGTTTGATGGTTGCCATGATGAGTCTAATGAGAAATTAAATGGGACAAGGGTGCGGTGAACTCTCGCTACGAAATTCCGTGTAGCTGCATTTTTTTGCGCAGGGTATTGCGGTTGATATCCAGCATTTCCGCCGCACGAGTCTGATTGCCTCCTACGTGTTCCAGTACCATTTCGAGCAACGGCTTCTCGACGCAATTGATGACCATGTGATACATACCGCAACAGGGATCTTCACCGTCGAGGTCCTTGAAATATTCCTTTAGCGTTTTGCGCACGTGCCGTGCCATATCATTCTCATCGATCAAACAATCGCTCATGTTGCCAGTTCCTCCCTATATTGCAACTGCGTTCCCTGAAGTGCCTGTTGTGAAAAAAATTCGTCTACCGCTGCCAACTGTTCATCGGTGCTTTCCAATTGATTCATCCTGTGCCGGAAGTTGGCCGACCCGCTTAGCCCCTTGGTGTACCAGGAAATATGCTTGCGTGCGACGCGCAAACCCGTGTGTTCGCCGTAAAAGCCATACAGTTCATGCACATGATCGCGCAACACGCTGTGGATCTCGCCGACCTGCGGGGCCGGCAAATGCTCGCCAGTATCGAGAAAATGCTCGATCTCGCGGAATAGCCACGGGCGGCCCTGTGCTGCACGGCCTATCATCACCGCATCCGCGCCGGTTTTTTCCAGTACAAACCTGACTTTCTCGGGTGTGGTGATGTCACCGTTGGCAATGATGGGGATGTTCACACTGGCCTTGACTGCAGCGATGGTGTCGTATTCGGCATCGCCGGTGTAGGCGCAGGCGCGGGTGCGCCCGTGTATGGCCAATGCCTGGATACCGGATGATTCCGCGATTTTTGCGATACGTATCGCATTGCGATTCTGTTTGTCCCACCCGGTGCGTATCTTGAGCGTGACCGGCACATTTACCGCGCCGACCACGGCCTCAAGCAATTGTGCTACCAGCGGTTCATTCTGCAGCAACGCGGAACCGGCCATCACGTTGCATATCTTCTTTGCAGGACAGCCCATGTTGATGTCGATGATCTGCGCACCGTTGTCTACATTGAATTGTGCGGCCTGAGCCAGCATATCCGGGTCGGCACCGACAATTTGTACCGAGATCGGGTCAACCTCGCCTTCGTGGTTGGCGCGGCGCTTGGTCTTTTCCGAGCCATACAACAGTGAATTGGAAGACACCATTTCGCTCACTGCCATGCCCGCACCCATGCGTTTGCATAACATGCGGAAAGGACGATCTGTCACGCCCGCCATGGGGGCGACGATGAGATTGTTTTTCAGTTGATAGGGGCCGATGCGCATTTGTTTTTTGTTTAATTTCTTGCTCGGGAATTATTTTCCAAGTCTATTTTTTGCGAGGGGGTGGGATTATAAATGAAACTTGGCGACATGTTATGATTGTCATCATGAATTTCGATATTGTCATTGTTGGCGGCGGGCTGGTCGGAGCCAGCATGGCCGCTGCGCTTAAACATAGCGGGCTGTCATTGGCCCTGGTCGAAAGTCAGTCCTCGCTTATGCGAGAAACCGCACCAGCAAACAAGGGGTCTGCAAGAGCAGAGGAGTGGGACAGCCGCATTTACGCCATTAGTCCCGGCAGCCGAAGTTTTCTTGAGCAATCCGGTGCGTGGGCTTTGCTTGATGCTGAACGGATCGCGCCGGTTGAAGCGATGTGCGTGTTCGGCGACACAGGAGCGGAGCTGGAATTTAGTGCCTATCAAATGGGCGTGGCAGAGTTGGCATGCATATTGGAGAATCGTGCATTGCAACATGCGCTGTGGCAGTTGCTGGAACAACAGGAAAATCTGGTGCTGTTTCATCCGGCGCGTTGCTCGGCTCTTCATGTTGGGGACGATGCTGCAACGCTCACGCTGGAAGATGGCCGTATATTAAACGCAAAACTCATCGTGGGTGCGGACGGGAATGATTCCTGGGTGCGCAATCAGGCTGGTATGGGTGCCGCACCGGTGGACTACCGTCAGCACGGCGTGGTGGCCAATTTCTCAACCGAGTTGCCGCATCGTGGCATAGCTCATCAATGGTTTCTGCCTGACGGCATTTTGGCCCTGCTGCCACTACCCGGCAACCGTGTTTCGATGGTTTGGTCGGTCAGCACGGAGCAATCGGCAAATCTGTTAGCCATGCCGCAT
>Ga0055484_10000045_pt1 | contig 10629 bp, 7 predicted proteins | sample RushMan_CattailN_6_FD_57939 | JGI IMG/M metagenome (GOLD analysis project Ga0055484, IMG submission 57939) | Wetland microbial communities from San Francisco Bay, California, USA, that impact long-term carbon sequestration - RushMan_CattailNLC_D2 | ecosystem: Environmental > Aquatic > Marine >... | reverse complement strand
AATAGGACGTTCAGCGAAGAGGTAGTTCCGTCATACCCCCAACCCTCAATATTGTGTGTTGAGGCGGACATGGAAAAGCTATCCTGATCCGGTATGCCTGTGGTTATGGTCAATTGGCTCGATTGGGTTGTCAGCGTACCAATCGAAGCTGTAACCCTCACAGGCGTACTGACCACTCCCGCATTAACCGTGATGACCACCAATCCGTTATTGTCAGATGTAGCAGTTGGCGGAGTACCTGCCGGAGTAAGGGTGATTCCGCCTATCGTAGTGCTTAAGCCAAAAGAAACCGTCTGACCGCTCAATGGGTTTCCACCTCCATCCACAACTTTAAACGTCACTTGCGAGGTCTCTGTCCCACCGATTCCCTTCAGAGAAATGGTGGTCGGCGAAGCAGAAATATATTGCAAAGAGCCGATTGCAGGAGCACTGATAGCCAAATTGCCTGATAGTGATGAACTGCCTGAAACAGCTGCAGTTATCGTATCTGTCCCGGCACAACCGTTGTCGCGATATGAACCGGTTGCAGTACCATTCACCGTGGTTGCGCTACTGGATATTGTCGCTTTTCCGCTACTTGAGCACACAGAAGTAAAGTCGACCGTTACAGGCGTGGTAGAAAGAACACCGCCAACCATGACGTCAACTGACATACTCGTTGTACCAAAAGCCGAAAGTGTTCCAGCCCCAACACCAAATGCCAAGTTGCTAAGCGTCACGCTGGCAGCTCCCACAGAGAAACCGGACGATGCAGTCACCGAAGCCGTTCCAACCTGCGCTGATGCTGTGATAGTTGTGGCACCTGAAGTCAGGCCTGCTGCATTCAACGTAATTGTCGCGACTCCACTGGCATTGGTTAGTGCGGCTCCACTGGAGGGCGTCATGGTTGCCAATGTATTGTCTGCAATACTGAAAGTAACGATCGCGTTGGGAACTGGCGTAGCGGACGTATCAAGCAGTGTGGCAGTCACTGAAACGCTGGTCCCTGCCGCAATAGGGCTTGTGATCGTACCGATAGTCATGGTCGCAGAACCTGCCGTTCCACCTACTGGTAGTGTTGCCAGATTCGTTGCATAAGTAGAAGTCTGGGTAGCATCAGTTGCATTTGCCGTCAGCAAGTCAGTGCACGAGCCAGTACAGGTCCCTGCGACGTATAACATCTTTGCAGCACCCAGCGCATCGGTAGTGGTAGAGGTCGCCACAGTCCCAGACAAGTCAGTAAAGTGTCCGCCTGTTGTTGATGAGGTACCAAATGTCACCGTCTGCCCTGCACCTACTGCATTACCGTTGTAGTCAGTCAATGATGCAACTATTGTCGCCGTCCCCAAGGCGGCAACCGATGTAGGCGTAGCTGTTATATCGATAGTTGAGGGAAGACCAGCAACAAAACTTACAAGAACGGAAGCCGGGACACCACCCGTATAAGCTACGACGTTTGCGCTACCTGTTGTCGTGGGTGCTGTCAGGAATACTTGGGCGACCCCGCTCGAATTTGTTACCCCCGTCGTACTGGACAAAGTTCCAACTGGTGAAGAAAAGGTTACAGCCTGACCTGATATGGGAACATTAGAAGTATCAAGCACTGTAGCCTTAATGGTTACCAAGCTAAAGCCATCAGCAGTGGCGCTAGCCGGAGTGGCAGTCGTAGAAACGCTACCAACCGTAACGCCACCGCCACCACCGCCACCGCCTCCTCCAACGGAATATCCGGCTGATGCAGTTAAGCCCAAGGTTTGTGCGCTCGCCGTTACATATGCGGCACCCAGGACTGCGCCTGATGCCTGCGACAGAACTACAGTTGCAACGCCGCTGGAATTGGTCAACGCTGTGGTTGCGCTTAATGAACCATAGCTTGAATCTGTACTAAAATTTATAATTTCACTCGCCTTCGGTGCACCGCTTGCGTCTAACAATGTTGCGGTTACTGTAGCGCCAAGGACGGCAGTAATAGAATTTGAGGGGCTAAGGGAAATGGTTAAGGTTGATGTACCAGTAACAGTGCTCCCGCCTGTGCCTGAAGTTGAACTGGGCGTGTTATCGCTGCAAGCAGTCAGAACGGCAAGCACAGCCGCCAACACGAACCGTGTCGAGAATATTGTTATTTTTTGACAGAAAAAATCTTGCATCTTTCATCTCCCGTTTACGATCCCAGCAAAATGAATATGTTATACATAATTCAATTTGCCCCTTTTGAATAGCTTGGCTTACATCCACGGCGCATACAACATAATTCCGACAAACGGATCAACCAATCTGTTAAGCGGCCGCGTTTAAAATTCAAGTTGATCTGCCCGCCTTATATCAGTTTCAAGCTTGACTCAGCTGCGAATAATCTTTTAATGCAAATTCATTGCCTCGTTCATGATTTTAGGTGATATGAAAATCAGCAGTTCGCTCTTGTTGTCAATTTTAGAAGTACTTCTAAAGAAGTACCCCAGTACAGGTATATCGCCAAGCAACGGCACCTTATCTACTCCGTCACTTTGTATCTGTGAATACACACCACCGATCACCACGGTGCCTCCATTTTCCACCAGCACTTGTGTGTTTACAGAGTTGGTATCAATACTGGGGACGCCCGCATACAATGTTCCTACCGAGTCTTTATTTACCTTGATATCCATGATGACATGGTCATCCGGAGTGATTTGAGGCTTGACTGACAAACTCAAGGTTGCCTGTTTGAAAGACACGCTCGTTGCTCCGCTACTGGTAGCCTGTTGATATGGCACTTCGGTACCTGTTGCAATGGTTGCTTCCGTTTTATCCGATGTAACAACACGCGGGCTTGAGATTACTTTGCCTTTGCTGTCTGTTTCAAGCGCAGTCAGTTCAATTGAAAGGATTTTGCTCAAAGAACTGTTAAATAACAGCATGGAGAAGGCACCAGCTGTACCTGCCGACGGTAAATTGACATTGGGTGTATTGGCAGGCATGACAGTGCCGGCCAATGGGCCGCCAGTTACTGTGTTTGCGCCTACATTGCCATTCAGTCCAGTCCCATTTACCTTGAACTGATCGAGTGAGTTGTAACCCAGTCTCGTACCCAGATTTTTGCCAAACTTATCCGACGCCTCGACTACGCGGGCTTCAATCATCACCTGGCGCACTGGAACATCAATTTGCTTGATAAGTTTGCGCGCCTCCTCAAGTCGTGATGGTGTGTCTTGAACAAACAATGTATTGGTACGCTGGTCTACTACAGCGCTGCCGCGTTTTGAAAGGATACGCTGCTTCTCGCTAGCCAGCAGTGTAGCCACAGCATCTCCCTTTTGATAACTCAGCTTGAAGCTCTCGGTACGCAATTCTTCAAGATCTGCAATCTCTTGATGTGATGTCAAATCGATTTTTTCCTTGGCAGCAATTTCATCACGCGGTGCAACTTGGATCACATTGCCGTTTTTGCGCATATCCAGACCTCGGCTCTGCAGAATTATGTCCAAAGCCTGATCCCATGGCACATCTTTCAAACGCAGAGTGAGATTGCCGCTCACTGTGTCGCTGATTACCATGTTTAGCTCAGTAAAATCTGCAATCACGTTCAACGCTTCACGAACATCAATTTTTTGGAAATTAAGTGTCAACTTTTCGCCTGCATATCCAGGCTTGCCACCTTTAACCAACTTGTTCGGGTCTTCAACTATAGCCTTTACGTCGATAATAAATTTATTATCAGTTTGGTAGGCTGCATATTCCCACTGCCCTTTAGGTTCGATCATCATACGTACGCCATCTCCCTGCACAAAGGTGTCCACTCCCTGAACAGGGGTCGCAAAATCAACCACGTCAAGCTTGCGCTGCAGATTTTTTGGAAGATTTGTTTTTTGGAAATCCACTATCAGCGAAGCACCTTGCTGCCGTATGTCGATCCCAATATCCGGGTCGGAAAGGTCGACCTGAATACGCCCTTCGCCACCACTGCCGCGACGAAAGTCAATGTCATGCAACGTATGCTTAAGCGCATCTTGTTTAACTTCGGCAAATCTGGCGGTAGTGGCAGCCGTCATACCCTGTGTCTTGCTATGCAGAGTGATCAATAAACTATTTCCATCGATCCTTGTATCATAGGACAGCATTTGATTGAGGTTGACTACCAGGCGGGTACGATTGCCGACCTGAACTATATTGGCACTTCGTAAATCCCCTTCCGAGAAATCCTGGGCAGATTTTCCCATGCTGTTTGCAGTATTTTGAAAATCAAAAGCGATACGAGGGGGAGTATTGATAGTAAATCCACTTGGGGTGTTAATTAAGGGTTCGGCCAAATCGACTTTTATCACAGTTGTTCCGCTGCCGAGGCTACTGGCGGTCAGCGCAGTAATACTGTTTTGCACATCAGCATGCGCAAACGCACCGAATATATTAGACGCAATGAATATGCACAGCAATCGAAGCATTCTTCCCAACATATGATTAAATCGTTTCATCGTATTGCTCCCCATCATTCGAGTAACTGCAGGCTACTAATTCGCTCAGTCCATTCACCAGCGCTATCTTGTACCATTTCCTTGATGATCACTTCCGTCTCTTCCACTTCTTTAATCAAACCAAAGTTCGTGCCTATATAGTTGCCCGCCTTGACACGATACAACTTGTTGTCAGGCGCATGTATCACCGCATAACCGACTTTTTTTTGGTAGAGATAACCAACCATTTTCAGATTTTCAAGGGGAAATTCTTCAAGAGCCTCTCTGGGCCGTTCCATGTCTGGCTGGTTTAATCCAAGTTTCCCACCTGTATTCAACTCGGATTTACGTGGTTTAAAAGGATCAGGCAAGTTTGTGTCATTATTGTAGGCAAAATTCTCATATGGCTTCACTTCCGGAGGAGGCTCGATTTTACCTCGCATATCAGCACCCGAATTCTTTACAAAATCGCGCAAATCCTGAAACTCATCACCACCACAGCCAGTCAAAAACACCGAAACAAATGCGAAATAGATCAGTTTCACTTTTTCGCCCCCTTCTGAGCTGCCACTTCTGCTTCGTCTAAATATCGAAAAGTCTTCGCAACCGCATCCATAACCAGCCCATTACTGGAAGGAACTATCGCTATATCGTTAAGAGTAACTATACGCGGCAACATCGCAATATCGCCGGCGAACTTACCAAGGTCATCGTAATTACCTGTCACTTTAATAACAATAGGCTGTTCGGTGAACGACCCGGTCGGACGTTCAGGCCCGGGGCGAAATAACTCGAATTGCAGTCCCCTCCCTAAACCGGCTTGATTAATGTCAGTCAGCAATGCATCCATTTCAGATTTACTCGGCAGTTGCTTGAGTAACGCACCCAGCGATTCCTGGGTTTCATTGAGTTGTTTCTTAATCAGGTCCAGATTAATTGCCTGCTTCTTTTTGGCAAGAAAAGTTTCTTTTAGCTGACCCTCTTCATCTTTGGCCTTATTCAAAGCATCCCATTCATCTTGCCACAGGAACACTGCACCGGCCGCAACCACAGCAACAAATATCATTACGAACACCATGATTTTTACCGGCCAAGGCCATGCGCCAGGTGTTTTTGGGTTCAAATTCTTTAATTCAGCTACAAAGCTCTTTAAATCAGCAAGATTTATCATGGGGGTCATTTCTTCGCTCCCGCAGCTTTTGCATCTGACTTACTATCTTTTTGTTTTGTTAAATTGAAATTCATCGAAAACTCACTGACACGGCTTGCACTTTTGCCTCCCATAGCAGTCGTAGTAGCATGAATTTCTACCAAGGTGGGTGAATCAAGCCATGGTGAATCCTGAATTGCACGCATCAGTGTAGAGATGCGAGCATTTGACTGTGCATAGCCAACCACGCTGATTTGATTTCCTTTCTGTTTTAGCGCCTTAAGAAACACACCATCCGGCAGAATACGCAACATTTGATCCAACAGATGAACCACATCCGAACGGGTACTCTGCAGACTTTCTACAACATTTTTCCGCACCAGCAAAGCCTGGGTTTGCTCGCGTAGCTTTTTTATTTCTGCGATTTGTTTGTCCAGAACGGCAATTTCTTGTTTCAAATATCCGTTTCGTCTTTCCTGATAGGAAATCTGGGTGTCGATAGCAACCACCACAAAACCCACCAACATCCCACCGAGGACCGCAACGATCGCACATAGGGCAATAAATTGGATTTGCCGGGCGCGTCGTTTTTCGGCACGATGCGGCAGTAAGTTGATGCGTATCATGATGGATCAAACCTCCGCATTGCCAGACCGCAAGCGATAATCAAAGAAGGCGCATCAACTTGTAACTGCCTTGGCTTGATACGGCTAGACAGACTCATCAAGGCAAACGGGTTTGCGACCATAGTACTTACTTGAGTTTTGGTAGCTACTGCATCATCCAAACCCGGGATGGCAGCACTTCCTCCCGCAAGCACTATGTAATCAACCTCATTGTATTGGGTTGACGTAAAAAAGAATTGCAGCGCGCGAGCTATTTCCATCACCACACTCTCACGAAACGGCGCTAAAACATCACTCTCATAATTATCCGGCAGTCCTCCATTGCGCTTGGCCGATTCTGCATCTTCTGCAGACAACCCAAACACGGTTTGAATCTGTTGCGTTAATTGGATGCCGCCCATCTGCTGATCTCTTGAATATACAGATTGTCCGTTCCGCAACACATTCACATTCATCACGCTTGCACCTATATCTATCAGCGCTACGCATTTGTCCGGCGCTCCCTCTGGAAGCTGTGCGAGAATCTGCTCGAACGCCAACTCGGCTGCGAATGATTCAACATCCATCACGATCACTTTTAATCCTGAAGACTGTGCTGCCGCAACCCGATCTTCGACGTTACCCTTGCGCGAAGCCGCCAACAACACTTCCAATTCTTCAGGGTTATTCGCTGCCGGCCCGATTACCTGAAAATCCAAGTTGACCTCTTCCAGAGCAAAAGGGATATATTGGTTAGCTTCAGATTCAACCTGCTGCTCCAGCTCTTCTTCGCGAAGACCCGCAGGCAAAAGAATCTTTTTTGTGATTACTGCAGCCGCAGGAAGTGCCATACTTACATTTTTAATCCGGGTACCCAACCGTTTCCAAGCAAGTTGAACGCTCTCTGCTACAGCATCAAGATTATTGATATTGCCATCAGTAATGGCGTCTTTAGGTAGTGACTCGATTGCGTAACGTTCCACGACATACCCGCCTTTTTTGGGGGCTGCACTCAATTCGACCATTTTGACTGAAGAAGAACTGATATCCACCCCTATCAGAGGCGGCGTAGCGGCGCGTAAAAAATCGAGCGGGATGTCAAAATTTACTTTAATCATTGACTGGTTAGCACTCTATTTGTATAAAGTGGTTTAAATCCTAGCAATAACTATAAATCATGTAAAGCTATATTTTGAAGTTAATTATATCCAGAGAGCCGATATAATTTCATAATCCTACTATACATTAAAATTTTTCGGACAATCACCCATGCTCCACCGTCGTTGGCTTTTCCCTGCTCTTGTAGCACTGTCCTTGCTGCTGCTCCCTGCAATATTACTTGGCGTGGCAGCTTTGTTGACTTATCCGTCCCTGCCCTCCCTTGAATCTCTAACCGATTATCGCCCAAAAATTCCGCTCCGTATTTATAGCGCTGAAGGCGTACTGCTCAGTGAATTTGGAGAAGAACGGCGCGCTTTGGTCAAAATCTCCGAGGTTCCCGATATTATGAAACAGGCCATCCTTGCCGCAGAAGATGACCGGTTCTATGAACACGGCGGAGTGGATTACATGGGTGTAGTTCGCGCGGCTATTTCCAACTTCACCGCCGGTGGAGTTAAGCAGGGAGCCAGTACAATCACCATGCAAGTGGCACGAAACTTCTTTCTCACCAAAGAAAAGACACTGACCCGCAAGTTCAATGAAGTTCTGCTCACCTTTAAAATCGAGCACAGTCTTAGCAAGGATGAAATTCTGGAGCTTTATATCAACCAGATATATCTTGGCCAACGCGCATATGGTTTCGCAGCAGCTGCCCAAGTATATTTTGGAAAGTCCCTCGGTCAAGTGACACTTGCTGAAGCTGCTATGCTTGCAGGACTACCCAAAGCTCCCTCATCATACAATCCTGTTGTCAACCCAAAAAGAGCCAAACTGCGTCAACTTTACGTTCTACGTCGTATGCATGAGTTGGAATTTATCAATGATGAGCAATTTCAGCTTGCGCAGCAGCAACCCCTTGTATCCAAACGAGACAATCAGAGTTTCGGAAGTCAGTCAGATTTTCTCTCGGAAATGGTCAGGCAGGCTGTTTATGAAAAATATCAGGACGACACTTATACGCAGGGTTTCAAGGTATACACAACAATCCGGCAACAGGATCAAATCGCAGCACAATTGGCCGTCCGTAAAGGCGTAATGGAATATGACAGACGCCATGGCTATCGTGGCCCGGAAGGTTTTATCGACTTGCATGGCGATAGTGGCGATGAACAACTTGAGGAAGCGCTGCAAGATTTTTCAGAAAGCGGCGACTTGATCCCCGCGGTAGTTCTTGCGGCTTCACCCAAGATGGTTCGGGCGTATTGCAAGAGTGGCGAAATCGTTGAAATCAGCGGCGATGCCTTGTTGTTTGCACAGCAAGCACTGACTAAAAAAGTAGCTTTGAATCAGCGTATTAACGTTGGCTCTATCATACGTTTGCAAAAGGATGATCTGGGCGTCTGGCAAATAAGTCAATTGCCACAAGTAGAAGCAGGTTTTGTTTCCGCCGATCCGCGCAGTGGAGCTATCTACGCCCTGATCGGGGGGTTTGATTTCAATCGCAGCCAATTCAACCACATCACTCAGGCTTGGCGGCAACCCGGCTCAAGCATTAAACCCTTTATCTACTCTGCCGCATTGGAAAAGGGCTTCACTCCCGCCACTGTGATCAATGATGCGCCGCTGATCTTTGATGCTACACAAACCGGAAATGAGCCTTGGGAACCCAAAAATTACGATGGAAAATTCGAGGGGCCAATGCGCATGCGCCAAGCCCTCATGAAATCGAAAAATCTGGTTTCGATTCGAATATTGCAGTCCATTACACCGCAATATGCCCAAGACTACCTCACCAAGTTCGGTTTCGATGCCACCAAACAACCGCCTTATCTGACTATGGCGCTGGGTGCTGGCTCTGTGACACCGTTGCAAATGTTGACCGGCTACTCGGTTTTCGCCAACGGTGGTTTCCGCACAACCCCTTATTTCATTCAACGTATTGAAGACGCCCATGGCACCATACTTAGCAGCGCAACGCCAGCGACAGCGGGAGACGGTGCAGAGCGAATTATTGACGTCCGGAACGCGTACACTATGGTCAGCATGATGCAGGACGTCGTCAAACATGGCACCGGCATTCGTGCCATGCAACTCGGCAGGCATGATTTGGCAGGCAAAACCGGGACCACCAGCGAATCGATCGATGCATGGTTCTGCGGCTTTCATCCGACTGTCGTCGGTATTGCATGGATGGGCTACGACCAACCGCGCAGCCTGGGTGACAGGGAAACAGGCGGCGGAGCTGCGTTACCCATATGGATGAGCTACATGGGTGAAGTTTTGAAAAATGTGCCTGAAGCAACCTATACCATGCCGGACAATATGGTTGCTGTGCATATTAACGACGAGGGTTATCGTGATGACAATTCTCCCTTGACGGAGTATTTCTATCAGGAAAATGTCCCATCCGAAAAAATCATTCCTGCGCAAAATGAAGAAATCACACCTTCTGACACTATTAAAGACCAGCTGCTCTGACTACCATTATGTCCAAAGATCGAGCGATCAAAGAACACGGCACCAAGGGATATGCAAATAAACGCGACCTGATGCGCGAACAACTGGCACATCATGCCGCCAAGCTTATGGCAGAGGATGGCATCACCGATCATGCACATGCAAAACGCAAGGCCGCAAAGCAACTGGGTGCAAACGATACCCAGCATATGCCCAGCAACGATGAAATCGATGTCGCCTTGCATAGTTTTCGCTCTTTGTTCCAAAGCGAAAGCCATCCGGAAATTTTACGCAAACTCCGCCAGGATGCTTTGTCCACCATGCGGATATTTGAAGAGTTTCATCCATACCTGACCGGCTCGGTTTTAAGTGGTACAGCCGGGAACCAGTCGGACATTAACCTGATGCTGTTTTGTGATGACAAGAAAGCCGTATTGTTATTCTTGCTTAAGCACAATATCGCTTTTGAAGATGACGAATGGCGAGTCTCACTTGGCGGGCGCGATGAAATCGTGCCGAGCTATACGCTCACCGGCGAATCGGGTGTGCAAACGCATCTCGTAATCCTTCCTGAGTCCGCTCGATTCAACGGAAGCCGCAAGCAAAGTACGCATGCCGACATTTCAGCAGTAGAAAAATTGCTAACTTCCTGATTTTAGCCAGCGCGCAGCATCCAATGCGAAATAGGTCAAAATGCCATCTGCCCCGGCACGCTTGAACGATAGCAGCGCCTCCAGTACGCATGCTTCCTCATTCAGCCAGCCGTTCTGCGCGGCAGCCTTGAGCATCGCATATTCACCGCTGACCTGGTAGACAAAGGTCGGCGCCTTGAATTCATCCTTCACGCGGCGCACGATATCGAGGTAGGGCATGCCGGGTTTGACCATCACCATGTCGGCGCCTTCCTGCA
>Ga0055484_10000044_pt1 | contig 10677 bp, 9 predicted proteins | sample RushMan_CattailN_6_FD_57939 | JGI IMG/M metagenome (GOLD analysis project Ga0055484, IMG submission 57939) | Wetland microbial communities from San Francisco Bay, California, USA, that impact long-term carbon sequestration - RushMan_CattailNLC_D2 | ecosystem: Environmental > Aquatic > Marine >... | reverse complement strand
ATATGCACTGAACAGCACTAGCGGAAAAGTCATCACCATCGCAGCCCAAAATACCATTCTGGCCACTGGCGGATCGGGAAAGGTCTATCTTTATACGACCAATCCTGACACGGCTACCGGTGATGGCATCGCAATGGCATGGCGGGCTGGTTGCCGCATAGCCAACATGGAATTCATCCAGTTTCATCCCACTTGTTTATACCATCCGCATGCAAAATCTTTCTTAATCAGCGAGGCAGTACGCGGCGAAGGTGGCATCCTGAAGCTGCCGGATGGCACACGCTTCATGCCATGGCACGATGAGCGGGCTGAACTTGCTCCGCGAGACATCGTGGCCAGGGCCATAGACTTCGAAATGAAAAAACGCGGGCTTGATTGCGTTTACCTCGACATCTCGCATCAGTCAGTCGAGTTTCTTCAGGAACATTTCCCAACCATTTATGCCCGCTGCCTTAACTTGGGTATTAACATCAGCAAGGAACCGATTCCTGTGGTTCCTGCAGCACACTATACTTGCGGTGGTATCGTTTCAGATATTCACGCACGCACTGACGTGGAAAATCTTTATGCTGTAGGTGAAACTGCCTACAGCGGATTGCATGGGGCCAATCGGCTAGCCAGCAATTCCCTGCTTGAATGCCTGGTATTCGCAGACGCCGCCGTTCGCGATATTTTAAACAAGCCATCCCACGAACTTCCTCTCTTGCCCGGCTGGGATGAAAGTCGCGTAACGGACGCAGACGAACAAATCGTCATCTCGCATAACTGGGCAGAGTTGCGACACTTTATGTGGGACTATGTGGGCATCGTGCGCACAAACAAGCGATTGGAACGCGCCCAGCATCGAATTCAATTATTGCAGGACGAAATCAACGAGTATTACGCTAACTTCCATATCAGTTCAGATCTGCTCGAGCTTCGTAATCTGGTGTTGAATGCAGAATTGATTGTGAAAAGCGCTTTGTTACGTCACGAAAGTCGCGGTCTTCATTTCAGCAAGGATTACCCGAAAACGAAGCCTGATCCTCAGCCGACGATACTTTCACCCAACATCATCTAACCCAGCTTTAGCAGAACACAAATTTCACGAAATAAACCCGAGCCTAGCGCATCCGGAAAAATGACTCGGCAATCCTGCAGACGATGACCTTCCCGCTGGATGCACAGTACGACAAGGTGCTGGCTGACAGTAGTTTGATTTGCAATCCGGCCAACGAAGTTGGATCCGTTCCGTGTGACAACCGCCACATTGCCTTGATCAAAAGAAATCACATGCCACGAATCCGGCAAAAGGAGATATACATCGCGCATTAGATAATAAATCAAGCTTAGCATTATCAGCATCAGCATTGCCATCCTGATCTCGAGTGCCATCACTGCCATATAGACTAGTATCGCTGCCATGAAGTGCAATAACAACAGCAGCATGGCGAAGCGCAGTGAAAACTTGATCGCCATGCCTTGGAAAAATATCTTCAGTAGATACGTCAAAAAATAAAAATCGCAGCAATTCCCAACAGCATTGCCGCAATAATGACCAGCCATAAAGTGTGCTTGCGAGATTGGTTTGCTTGGTCCAGATTGCTCTGGCGCGCTGCATGCGTGACAAAATAAGCGGCTTTGGCTGTAGGGGCAGACTGTTTTACTCTCTCCAGATTCGGACGCGCTATGTTTAAAGTTTTGGATAACATATCAATATCTTCGCGAGTAGCGGTCAATGCAGCCAAACGCATGGCAGCAGCCGCAGAATCAAAAGCTTGCGACAATGATGTTGACGGTTCCGACTTTACTTCTTCATCGACAAACCCCATTAGCCCAGAAAAATTAATGGCGCCAGGCAATTCAATCTCGTCAACCGCATCGGAATTGGGTACAGAAGTTTGTTGCCTGGAGCGCAATATGTTTGCTCGGCAGGCTCTTAGATCTGCTGCAAAATCCCTTGCATTTTGGTAGCGATCTTCCGGTTCTTTGGATAATGCCTTTATTACGATAAAGTTGGCCATTTCCGGCATGTCCGGATTCAGCGATTTTGGAGGTATTGGCACTGAATTCAGGGTTTGGTACATGATGGCGTTGATATTCTCGCCAGTAAACGGGGGTTGGCCGGTTAGTATTTCATAGAGCATTACACCCAGCGAAAATATATCCGAACGCTGATCTATCGTCTTGCCCATCACTTGCTCGGGCGACATGTATTTTGGCGACCCGACCACCATACCGGCTTGAGTTTGTACTGCTGCTGAAGGCATGCGCGCAATACCAAAGTCAGTAATTTTGACATGCAGGTCATTCGTCACCATGATGTTCGAAGGCTTCACATCACGATGCACGATGTCATGTTCGTGCGCATAAGACAATCCTTGCGCCACTTGAGCAGCGACATCCAGCGCCATGTCTATAGACAATACCCCGCCATCGTCCAAGATGTCGCGCAATTCCCTCCCTTGCAAGAACTCCATGGCAATGTAAGCGACATCACCGCTTTTTCCGACATCATAAATTGTCACAATATTCGGATGACTGAGCCTCCCGGCAGCCTTGGCTTCTTGGTAAAAGCGCCCCTCATATTCTTCCTTGTCCTCCAGCGCAAGGCCCAGGTTGATGGTCTTGATCGCCACAACGCGGTCTATCAAAGGATCCCTGGCCTTATAAACCACCCCCATCGCACCTTGTCCTAGTTCGCTGAGTATTTCATATCGGCCCAACTGACGAATCATGGCTCCCACCCCAATACAATATTATTGACTTGGTCAAACATCAGAGCTTTGGCACCAGAAAATGTTTCCATTAATTACAAAAACCGGGATTAAGTCGAACTGTTTTACCGGCTTCGATTGACACATCCTGGGAAAATAAACCCGCTTTCGGGTGACTCACAATCACAGCGTGTTTACCTGGCAAGATGGGGATGTTTAATTGCGAACCGCTGATCCTGCCCTTTCGAACGCCATCCACAAAAATCTCAGTCCCCTCCCGGCAACTGACCGATAGATACGCATTCGAACTGCCATTCGATACTGCCACAGAAGCTTTTCCCGTGATTGCCTCATGAGTTATTGCCTTAGGCTGACCCTCGGAAATATCTGATTTTAGTTTTGGTTTAATTTCAGGTTTTGTTGCTAGTTTCGTTTCTGGTTTTGACTCGAGTTTTGGCTTGGGTACAGCCCTGGATTGAGCCACTTTGCTCTCAACGGCTTGCTGTTTGGTTCCACTTGGTACTTGGGCTTTGCCGATATCTTTATTCTTGTCAACGGGGCTGCTTGCCTGAACAGGCATAACAGGCACGGGTACTGGAACAGTTCGAGCCGAACTTACAGCTGATTTGCCGTTGTCGCCCATTGTAATATGAGCCGTATCGCCATTAACCAGCTTAACCGCCAATACAATGAGCAGCAGCAAAGGAACCACAGCGACCCCAACATATATCGCCCTTTGCTGCGGTTCGGCCTGCCAAAAACTGATTTCGAGATGCTCTATCGTTGCACTCAGTTTCTTGACTATGGAATCCCACGCAATTTTTGCGCGTTCAACAGTTCTGGTGAACTGGCTTTCCTCATGTTCGGAATGTCCTGTATTGATTTCACTTCGCTGCATCGATTTGTCGCCTGAATAACCAATTGCATACACTTCGTGCTCGCGCACATTCGTATCAGTGCGTGAGCCTTGATAATGAAACATTCCGGCGTATTGTGGTGATAAACGCGAGATTGCATCGTAATAGGAACGTGACACGAGTACTTGGCCAACATCTGCAAAACTCATTACTTTTTGCGCAACATTAATGCCGTCACCCACAATATTTGGCTGCCCGTTACTGTCCCTGATAAGACGAACCGGACCAAGATTGATCCCCATTCGTACCAACAATGGCTGATCGGCATCGGCGCTTTCATTGAACAAACTCTCGCGCAGACTGAGTGCTGTTTTTAATGCGTCTTCGACATCGCCGAGGAAATTGATGGCTACGCCATCACTGGTATCCATAATGATGCGGTCAGTTATGGGCACATCACGGATAGCGACAGAAAGATAGCTGTTGAACCGGTCTTTCAACATTATTTGTTCAGTCACTGACTTCTTGGCGTATTCAACAATACCCAAAAAGAAAACACTGCACATAATAGCCTGGTTGCCGCGCTCTTCCATTCAAATTTCCAGTATCTGGGCGTCCAAAGTTATATTAATAGTTCAACTGTTTCGATAGTCGAATATAGACCTTTTCAACTCTACTAACAGTCAGCGTTTCGCAAAAGATTTACCATTTTTTCTTCTGGTCGAATCGGTATGCTTGACAACTCTCGGTTCGACTGCCAATTGACGCGCGGATTTAACCGGATCAGGTCGGCGCATATCAGGCTTATTCTGCTGTGGTTCATCTCCGTCAGTCGTAATGCCTGCCCATTCCATCACCTGCAAAACTTCACTCTCATTTAATTCGCTGGTCATACCACGCTTTAAGCGCGGTGGTAAATTGATTATACCGAAGCGTATACGCATTAACCGGCTCACTGGTAAACCAAGCGCATCAAAAGTACGTCGTACCACACGATTACGGCCTTCCTTAAGCATGACACGATACCAGTGGTTAAATCCTTCTCCACCCTGGTCCTCGAGTTTTTCAAACTTCACCGGACCATCTTCCAATTCAATGCCCTGCTTCAGTGCCTGAGTCATTTGCGCTTCCGTCATGGTACCTTGTACACGCACGGCATATTCCCGCTCCACTTCAAAACGCGGGTGCATCAACCGATTCGCCAACTCACCGGAAGTAGTAAAGATCAGCAAACCGCTGGTATTAAAATCCAGTCGTCCTACTGCAATCCACTTCTGGTTGCGTAACTTGGGCAACTTATCGAACACACTGGCGCGCTTTTTCGGGTCATCACGACTGACAATTTCGCCTTCCGGTTTATGATAAATAAGTACTCGCACAGTATGCGCTCTTTCACCAACACGTATAGTACGGCGATCCGCTTTAACCAAGTCGCCTTCCACCACCCTCATTCCCAAGGTCGCCGGCTCACCATTCACGCTGACTCTCCCCGTGGCGATCCATTCTTCCATCGTGCGTCGGGAACCGAACCCGGCTTGGGCCAGCACTTTCTGCAATTTTTCGCCTTGCAACTTGTCTTCGGGAAACTCCTCTTCGATCAATGGTTCGCGAGCCAGCCTTTCGCGTGAAGCGGCTTTGTCATTGATCTTCATGAAATCACCTCTCGCCGCTCCAGCAACGCTTGTGCCAGCGTACCGCTATCAACCTGTTCAAGCTCGCCACCCACCGGTAAACCTCGCGCTATACGAGACACTTTTACATTTTGTGATTGAAGTAATGTGGCCAAATAATGTGCCGTAGCATCACCTTCAACCGTGAAGTTTGTCGCCAGGATCACTTCGGCCATTTTTCCATCATGGGGATATTCATGCACACGCCTGACGAGGCGCTCAAGTTTCAATTCTTTCGCGCCTATACCATCCAGCGGTGATAGCCTGCCCATCAACACGAAATATAGCCCCTTGTAACACTGCGTTTGTTCCATCATCAGCAAGTCGGCGGGCATCTCGACCACGCACAACAAGCCGGCATCGCGCTTGGGTGATGAGCATAAATCACATACTTCCTGCTCGGAAAAATTATTGCATTTGCTGCAATGATGAATGTTACTGATAGCAAGCTCCAGCGCCTTCGCCAAATGTTGGGCACCAGCCCGATCACGCTGCAACAAATGATAGGCCATACGCTGCGCAGATTTCGGTCCCACGCCCGGCAAGCATCGCAGAGCAGAAATTAAATCTTCAAGATGTGACGGTGTAACCATTAAAATGGCAACTTCATCCCCGGTGGCATCCCCGCGCTGAAGGCACTCATACGTTTTTGTGTGGTTTCTTCCACTTTTTTCATAGCATCGTTCATCGCCAGCACGATCAGGTCCTCTAGCATCTCCTTGTCGTCAGATACTACGCTGTCATCCAGCGACACGCGGCGCACCTCGTGTCCGCAGGTCATCACCACTTTTACTGCGCCGTTACCTGCCAAACCCTCGACTTCCACGGTTGCCAATTCTGCCTGCGCCTTTTGCATATTCGCCTGCATCTGCTGCGCCTGCTTCATCAAACCGCCCAATCCGCCTTTCATCATTGCTGCATTCTCCTTAAATCACTGCACTGAATATTATTGCCCAGAAGTTATATCCTGAATTTACTGCAGGGGTTTCACCGAATCCGCAATCAGGCTTGCCCCCAGTTCTGCCTGAGCCTCGCGCACAAAATCATCTTGCTCGATAGAACTACTCGCCTGCTGCTGCTTGAATTCCTTGTTTTTCTGCTCTACTACTGCCGGTGTTGCAGTTTCAGTTTGTCCCAACACAATATTCAACATGATCGGTTTGGCAAAATAATCGCTCAATGCCGATTGCAATTTTTCAGTCGCCATTTTGTTGGTTTGCAAATGTTTGAATTCCGGCGACAAACAAAGTGTAATTTTCCCATCGCTGATGTCTTGCAACACGCAATGCTTTGCTAATTGCTGTGCCATGCCCTGTGCATTCAATTGAGTTAATAACACACCCCAATCAGGCTGGCTGCCTGTTGTACCGCTGGTAACCGGCGCAGCTGCCGCAGGCCTGCTAACTCTCTCTGAGGATGATGCTGAGGAAACTGCCGTAACAGTAGCTATTGGCTTTGCTCTGGCCGGTATTGAGCTGGCCTGCGCGATTCCCTTTCCCGGCGCAAACGCGAGCATACGCAACAGCGTCATCGTAAAGCCCGCATATTCGTCCGGAGCAAGGTCAATGTCGTCACGCCCGTGTATCGCGATCTGGTAATTCAACTGCACATCTTCCGGCGCAAAAGCCTGCGCAAGATCCATCAGGCGTGCACGTTCCGGCTCGTCGTCAGAAATAGCTTCAGGCACGGTTTGCGCCAACGCAATGCGGTGCAGCAATGTCGCCAGCTCCTGCAATGCACTGTCGAAAGCAATGCTGCGCCCCGCCATATTGTCGGCAATCTCCAGCAACGCCGCACCATTTTGCTCGCGCAATGCCCCCAGCAATTCGAACAGGTAACTCTGGTCTATCGCGCCCAGCATGGTTCGCACTACAGCCTCTTCTACCTTGCTGTCGGAGAAAGCAATTGCCTGATCCATCAGACTCAGTGCATCGCGCATGCTTCCCTGTGCGGCTCGTGCGATCAAAGCGATTGCGCCCGACTCGAATGGAATGTGTTCCTGTTCCAGCACGTGTTGCAAATGTCCAGCGATCAACGCAGGCGGCAACTGTTTCAGGTTAAATTGCAAACAACGCGACAGCACTGTAACGGGAATTTTCTGCGGATCAGTGGTCGCGAGTATGAATTTCACATGTGGCGGAGGTTCTTCCAGCGTCTTCAACATCGCGTTGAAGGCCGACTTGGACAGCATGTGTACCTCGTCGATGATATACACTTTGAAGCGCGCGCTGGTCGGCGCATACAGCGCGCTTTCAAGAAGCTCGCGCATATTGTCCACCTGTGTATTCGACGCCGCATCCAGTTCGATCAGATCAACGAAACGCCCGCTATCTATCTCCTTGCAGGCGCTGCACTCCCCGCATGGCGTCGCGGTAATACCTTCAAGACAATTCAGGGATTTAGCGAAAATGCGCGCAATAGTCGTCTTGCCAACCCCGCGCGTGCCGGTGAACAAGTAGGCGTGATGCAGGCGGTTCTGCGTTAGCGCGTTGGTCAGCGCGCGGACGACGTGTTCCTGCCCAGCCAGTTGCTCAAAGTTTTTAGGGCGCCATTTACGGGCAAGAACAGTCGTGGAAGACAAGTCAGGAACCTATCGGGTTGAATGGCCAGCTCAGGCCTGCAAAAGACAATATAACTGAACGATACATCATCGTGCACACACCTGAATAAGGAGGCGAGCCTTACCCCCGGCACTTGCGGTAATTGGTTATGGCTGCTTCCTTCCGGACCTGACCAGGTTCACCACTCCACAATGCGGGGAGACCCGCCAATTCGTAAATTCTGTAAATTTCTTACTGTAAATAACCAGTATTGCATGATAGTCGAATTGACCAGCAAAATCCATGCTGAATCGGAAAAAATGGGCATTGAATTTCATGATTAAACCTAAGTGAAATCGGAGATACCGTAGCGTGTTCCCTATCAATGCAAGGCCATACAGTTGAAATAGCCCGGCGAAATTGATTTGTTTTTTGTCATTAATTTTTTGACAAGCTCGGTAAGAACGGATTCCCAACTTTTCTAAATCAAACTACCTTCACCGGAATCCCGCCAATCCTTCCGCTCCACTTCGCCGGACCGATCTCGTGCACCGAGCAGCCGTTCGAGTCTACCGCGACTGTGACCGGCATATCCTCGACCTCGAATTCGTAGATCGCTTCCATGCCGAGATCAGCGAAAGCGACGACCTTCGATTTCTTGATCGCTTTGGATACCAGATATGCCGCGCCGCCTATCGCGATCAGGTACACCGCCCCGTGTTGCTTGATGGACTGGGCCGTAGCCTTACCGCGCTCGGCCTTGCCGATCATGCCGATCAGGCCGGTTTTTTCCAGCATCGTATTCGTAAATTTATCCATGCGCGTTGCGGTGGTCGGCCCTGCAGGCCCGACGACTTCATCTCGCACCGGGTCGACCGGGCCAACGTAATAGATGAAACGCCCGTTGAAATCCACCGGCAGTTGTTCGCCTTTCGCCAGCATCTCGATCATGCGCTTGTGAGCGGCGTCGCGTCCAGTCAGCAATTTGCCAGATAGCAGCAGTGTCTCGCCCGGTTGCCACTTGGCGATACCCGCACGAGTGACGGTATCGAGGTTAACGCGGCGAGCATCCGGTGACGGCGTCCAGTGTACATCGGGATAGTCTTCAATTTTCGGTGGTGTGAACTTGGCAACACCGTTTCCGTCAAGCTCAAAATGGATGTGTCGCGTGGCGGCGCAATTGGGAATCATCGCGACAGGCTTGGATGCCGCATGTGTAGGATAGTCGAGGATTTTCACGTCGAGCACCGTCGTCAACCCGCCCAGTCCTTGCGCGCCGATGCCTAACGCGTTGACCCTGTCGCATATCTCGATACGCAATTCTTCGATACGGTTCTGTGGTCCTCGCGCCTTCAGTTCGGTCATGTCGATGTGTTCCATCAACGATTCCTTGGCAAGTACCATCGCCTTTTCGGCCGTGCCACCGATGCCGATGCCCAACATCCCCGGCGGGCACCAGCCCGCACCCATGCCGGGTAACTGGCTGACTACCCATTCGACCACATCATCGCCTGGATTGAGCATCGCGAAGCGCGCCTTGTTCTCCGAACCGCCACCTTTGGCCGCAATGCGCACGTCCACCTTATCGCCGGGCACGATCTCGAAATGCACCACTGCCGGGGTGTTGTCTTCGGTGTTCTTGCGCTTGCCCGCCGGGTCGGCCACGATGGAAGCGCGTAGCACGTTGTCCGGATCAAGATACGCCTTTCGTACGCCTTCATTTACCATGCTGGTGACATCCTGAGTTGCGCCTTCCCAGCGCACATCCATGCCCACGCGTACGAAAGCAACAACGATACCGGTATCCTGACAGACAGGTCTATGGCCCAGTGCACACATGCGCGAGTTAGTGAGTATCTGTGCCATAGCATCCTTGGCAGCTGGCGATTCTTCGCAATCATAGGCATCCGCCAGCGCACGGATATAATCTGCCGGATGGTAATAGGAGATGAATTGCAGCGCATCGGCGATGCTATCGATGAAGTCCTGCTGACGTATGATGGTCATGGTGTGTCTGATAAGTGATATCTGCAACGATTATGTGCATCATTGCAAGCAGCGTCAATCTAAAACATTATGCAAAATAGCCTGCCGTTTACTGGTAGGCATTTTGTTTTTAAGCCCAATTCCTGTTGGCACTTTGCAAATTGTGTCTTGATTGCAGCGCCTATATGCGGATAATAAAGACATGAGTCTAAAGTTCCACTCTTGCCTTGCCGCAATGATTATGTTTTTGATCTCCGGCTGTGCAACTTATCAGCCCGCTCGGACAGATAATGTCTGTTCCATCTTTCGTGGTGATACCGATTGGTATGAATCTGCCCGCGATGCCAATAAACGCTGGGGAACGCCGGTTTGGGTGATGATGGCGATTATCGATCAGGAGTCGCGTTTTGTCAGCGATGCCCAACCTGACCGAGACTGGTTCCTTTTTATCCCGCTACCTCGCCGCTCATCGGCTTACGGTTATGCACAAGCGCAAGATTCCGCCTGGGATCACTATATGCAGGAGACGGGAAACAACGGACATGATCGTGATGATTTTGCCGATGCAATCAATTTTGTTGGTTGGTACACCAATACGACACAGCGCACCCTCGGTATTTCCAAATGGGATGCATACAACCAGTACCTCGCCTACCATGAAGGACATGGTGGTTATAAGAGCGGCAGTTGGAAAAATAAAGGGTGGTTGAAGGAAGTGGCTAACAAGGTCAAGCGTAAATCGGCTACATATAGTGCCCAATTGAAGAAATGCAAGCCTGAATTGGACGATAAGGTTGACAGCTGGTTTTGATGGCGACCTACTTTGCCTCGGCGCCCTTGCAGGGTTTAACCTCCGCAAGCGGATATTAGCCTTTGCCACAACGATAGCCTGGCGCGTGTTGTCCTAAACTCAAGCAGGCCACGAATC
>Ga0055484_10000043_pt1 | contig 10694 bp, 8 predicted proteins | sample RushMan_CattailN_6_FD_57939 | JGI IMG/M metagenome (GOLD analysis project Ga0055484, IMG submission 57939) | Wetland microbial communities from San Francisco Bay, California, USA, that impact long-term carbon sequestration - RushMan_CattailNLC_D2 | ecosystem: Environmental > Aquatic > Marine >... | reverse complement strand
GATGCTTGGCCTATACTTGTCCCGTTACTTCAAGGAAGGACGAACATGAAGCGATATTTAATTGTGGTGGTGTGTATATGCCCTTTATTGGCTCAGGCTGAGATATACAAGGCTGTCGATGAAGATGGGCATGTCACCTATTCAAGTTCACCCATCAAGGGCGGCAAGAAACTCAATCTGGAACCGTTGCCCACCATGGTGCCACCCAGCAGGGTGCATTCTTCCGGAGACTTTCCCAGAGTGGATAGCGAAACACAAAAAAACCGCGATGATAAACGATACATGATTCTGCAAAATGAACTGACTAACGAAGAGAAACTGCTCGCAGAAGCCAAGCAGAATTTGGCAGAGGCTGAATCCAATCCCGAAGTATTTAAAGGACAAGACGGCAGGACATATCGTAACGTGGCGAAGTATCAGGAGAAAATCAAGCCATTGTCAGAGCAAGTCGATTTGCATCAAAAGAATATTGAAGCGCTTAAAACCGAATTGTCCAAGTTGAAATAATCCCGGCCATATCTGGCATGTTTTCTGCTGTATAACGTATATGCCTGAATTTCCTTTTCTTACGCTGGAGTACCTTGCGACTGCAGTCATTCTTCTGGATGACGAGTCTCGTATAGTCTATCTTAATCCGGCAGCGGAAAACCTGTTCGACGTGAGCGGAAAAAATCTGATGGGGCACCCCGTGCAGCAGGCTTTCACGCATACGGAACAATTGGCCAGTGCCATGCAGCAAGCGATATCCAATAATGCCAGCTACATTGAACATGATCTTGCGCTGGGCACGCATGCACATGGAAAGCTGCAGCTACGCTGCGCTGCAACCCCGCTGCAGTTTGATAAAAGATACCTGTTGCTTGAATTTCACCCGATTGACCGGCCTTTGAAACTGGCGCGCGAAGAGCAGATGCTGGACCAGACGCAGGCCAATCGTTTGCTGTTGCGCAATCTGGCTCATGAGATCAAAAATCCGCTTGGCGGTATACGCGGTGCGGCACAATTGCTCGAGCAGGAATTGGAAAAACCGGCACTGCGCGAATACACTCAGGTCATCGTGCAGGAAGCAGACCGGCTGCGTTCGCTGATGGAAAAATTACTCGCGCCGCAAAATGCCTCGCACTACAGTGCGCTGAATATTCATGAAGTTCTGGAACGTGTTCGCAGTGTGGTACTGGCTGAAATGCCTGAGGGCTTGAAAATAAGACGCGACTACGATATCAGCCTGCCAGCGCTGATAGGCGATAAGGAGCAGTTGATTCAGGCAATGCTGAATATCGTACGCAACGCTGCACAGGCGATGCAAGGCAATGGAACCATCATTTTGCGGACGCGCATTGCTCATCAGGCGACATTGATCAAACGCCGTCACCGCCAAGCCATAAGAGTGGAGATCATAGATAACGGCCCCGGCATACCACCGGAACTGCAAGACAAGATTTTTTATCCGCTGGTGTCGGGTCGAGCCGACGGCCACGGATTAGGTTTGACGCTGGCACAGGACTTTATCAGCCAGCACCACGGCATTATTGAATACGACAGCGAACCTGGTCGTACCCGATTTACTGTAATGCTTCCCATCCCCTGACTATTAGGCGCCTACTATGAAACCTGTTTGGATAATTGATGACGACCGCTCGATACGCTGGGTGCTCGAGAAATCGCTTACGCGTGAAGATATCGAGTTCAAGAGTTTTGCCTCTGCTGATGATGCACTGCATTCGTTAAACCAAGAGATGCCGCAAGTAGTGGTCAGCGACATTCGTATGCCCGGCAGTTCAGGGCTGGATTTTTTACAAGTGTTGCACCAGCGCTATCCGCTTATTCCGGTCATTATCATGACTGCGTATTCCGATCTTGAAAGCGCCGTTTCGGCGTTTCAGGGAGGTGCATTTGAATATCTGCCCAAGCCATTTGACATTAATCACGCCTTGGAGCTGATTCGTCGCGCACTGGAGCAAAGTCGGCGCAAATCTGGTGAAACCGAACAAGTGAATATAGCAGCGGATATACTCGGACAGGCTCCAGCTATGCAGGAAGTCTTCCGCGCCATTGGCAGGCTGTCTCAATCGCACGCAACCGTGCTGATCAATGGTGAATCGGGTACCGGCAAAGAACTGGTAGCTCGCGCATTGCATCGCCACAGTCCGCGCGCCGACAAGCCGTTCATTGCCATTAACACCGCGGCGATTCCAAAAGATCTGCTGGAGTCGGAATTGTTCGGTCATGAACGCGGTGCGTTCACCGGAGCTGCCACAACCAGACATGGACGATTTGAGCAAGCCGAAGGCGGCACGCTGTTTCTCGACGAGATCGGCGATATGCCTGCCGATTTGCAAACACGTCTACTGCGCGTGCTTTCGGACGGGAATTTTTACCGCGTAGGTGGACATCAGCCGATAAAAGCCAACGTGCGCATTATTACGGCCACGCATCAAAATCTTGACGAACGGGTCAAGCAGGGATTGTTTCGTGAAGACCTTTTCCATCGTTTGAACGTCATCCGGATTCGCTTACCGTCATTGCGCGAACGAAGAGAAGATATTCCATTGTTGGCCAAGTATTTTCTTCAAAAGAGCGCGCGTGAGTTGGCCGTCGATCAAAAACAATTCAGCGAAGCGGCCTTACAGCATCTCAGCGCGCAGGAATTCCCGGGTAATGTGCGACAGCTGGAAAATCTCTGTCACTGGCTGACCGTGATGACGCCTTCGCAAGTGGTGGAAGTTGCTGATCTGCCACCGGAGTGGCGCGGTGAAAAAGTCGCTGAAGCTGCCGAAGGCGGTGATTGGAAATCGATCCTTGCCCAACAAGCGACCCTTGCTTTACAGCGAGGTGATGAGCGCATTATGGACACGTTCACCGTGCAGTTTGAACGGACGCTGATTACACAGGCATTGCAGCATACCAATGGACGTCGCATTGAAGCGGCAACTTTGTTGGGGATTGGCCGAAATACGTTGACGCGAAAGATCCAGGATTTGGGCCTGGACAATCAGACTGAGTAATTGCTTTCAGATTCCATCGGCAGCAGTTGGCGATAAGCCCGCTCAAAACCTAAAACAGCTCAATTTCGCCTGTTTGAATATCTTGTGTCTTGATCAGGCCTTCTTGCACCAAACTTTCGTAGACGCGGATTTGATTGCGGCCATTTTCCTTGGCGAAATACAGGGCCTGATCGGCTCGATCGATGGTCGTCCGCGGCATTTCATCGGATGAAATTAAAGCAACGCCGATGCTTACAGTTACTTGGCCAACCTGGGGAAATTTATTGTTTTCAATGGCAGAGCGAAATCGCTCCAGGGCTGTAAGGGATTGCGAGATATCTGTATTGGAAAGAAGCACGACAAATTCTTCACCGCCAAAACGAAATAACAGGTCATTGTCACGAAAAGTTTTTTTCATCGTGTTTGCAAAAAACAACAGCACTTCATCTCCATAGATATGGCCGAACGTGTCGTTGACGCGCTTAAAGTGGTCTATATCGAGAACAGCAAGATGATATTTGACGGTTTCTGACTTGTTAGTAACATTATTATTCAAGTTTTGAAGGGTAGAAATAAGCTTGCCAATACGAATATCGAACGTTTTACGATTCAGCAAACCGGTCAGCGTATCCCGTTCATTATCATCAATCAAAGCAAGATAGTTTAGATAGAACTCCAGCAATAAAGGGACTATCCGCTGAGTGACAGCATCATTGCGTGCATTTTCAAGTCGGCAGTAAGCGGAAATTTCACCTTTTGCTCCCAGCAATGGCAAGATCAGCTCACCGCCTACCTTTATGGCATTAACAATGTCGCGTGGCTCATGAGTCTGCTGCAAAATATCAGCGAGCTTCGGTTTACTGGAAAGCGCAAATGGCCTGATATTCGCATTCCTCGAAGCAACTCTTACACCGTCAACCAAATGTAAAACCGGTGTGGCGAAAATGTCACTATCTTTGGGTTGCAAGTGGAAGATGGTTAAGATTTTTGAGTCTGTCAAATTACTGATAAGGCGGCCAAAGCAATCTTCCAGCTCAATTCGCTCTCGTTGCTTGGTGACTTCGACAATAGAACTTATGAGTAACTCAAGTTGCCGGCTTTCAACAGGAAAGTTATGAGTGTCTAGTATTGACGTTTTATCCATATTTTTATCTATATTCGGCAAAGTTCGTCAATTCGGGCAAGAAGCTTTTCATGAATTCCACCAAAACTCCCGTTGCTCATAACCAGAATGTGATCGCCAGATTGTGCGGCGGAAGCGATATTTTCAATCAACCTGTCAAGATTATCTTCGATATTGGCTTTATTGCCTAGTGAAGCCAGTGCACCACGTATGTCCCAGTCAATATTCCCAGCGTAGCAGAACACCAGATCGGCGTCTTTCAGGCTGTCTGGCAGCGCATCTTTCATCACGCCCAGCTTCATCGTATTGGAACGCGGTTCCAGCACGGCTAATATGCGTGCAACGCCTATCTTATGGCGTAAACCGCCAACAGTGGTTGCAATAGCGCTAGGGTGGTGGGCGAAGTCATCGTAGACAGTGATGCCATGGACTGTGCCACGGACTTCCATGCGTCGCTTCACATTCTTGAATTGGGTTAACGCAGCCAGGCCCTGTTCAGTTGCTACGCCGGCATGGCGGGCTGCGGCAAGCGCGGCGAGTGCATTCATGCGGTTATGTTCACCGATCAGCTCCCATTGCAGCGTGCCCTGCGGGATACCGCTCGTTGTTATATGGTTTTTCTCGTCGATGCGCCACCCTTCGTTATTGCCGAACTTTTCCACCGGCGTCCAGCAGCCACGTTGAAGCACGCGTTGTAACGATTCTTCACGCCCATTGCATACTATCAAGCCGTTGCCTGGAATCGTGCGAACCAAATGATGAAACTGCGTTTCTATCGCAGCAAGGTCAGTGAAGATGTCGGCATGATCAAACTCAAGATTATTGAGAATGGCAGTGCGTGGATGGTAATGAACGAACTTGGAACGTTTATCGAAGAACGCTGTGTCATATTCGTCGGCTTCGATGACGAAGAACGACGACTCGGTAAAGCGCGCAGAAATGCCAAAATTCTGCGGAACACCGCCGATCAGAAAACCGGGATTCAGCCCGGCATATTCCAGTATCCACGCCAGAATTGAAGCTGTTGTCGTCTTGCCGTGAGTGCCCGCTATGCCTAAAACCCATTTGTCGCGCAACAGCGTATCCGCCAGCCACTGTGGGCCTGAGACATAGGGCAGGTTGCGATTTAGAATTTCTTCCATCAACGGGTTGCCGCGGGACACGACGTTGCCGATGATGTAAATGTCCGGGTTAAGCGCGAGCTGCCCCGTTCCAAAACCTTCGATCAACTCGATGCCCTGAGCTTCCAGTTGCGTGCTCATCGGAGGGTAAACGTTGGCATCGCAGCCGGTAACACGATAGCCCGCCTGCTTGGCGATAGCGGCAATGCCGCCCATGAAAGTGCCGCAGATGCCGAGAATGTGAATATGTTCCGGTCGGCTCATGGCATCACGTCCTGAAAATGAAATACACCGCACCCGTCATGCACAACGCTGCATAGATGTAATCCCACTTCAGAGGCTGGTTCATATAAAGTATTGCAAACGGCACGAATACAGATAATGTAATGATCTCCTGCAAGATCTTTAGCTGCCCGAGGCTGAGTTCTGTATAGCCGATCCGGTTGGCGGGAACCTGGATCAGATATTCAAACAGTGCGATCCCCCAACTGATTAATGCCGCCACATACCAGGGCGAACTCGCCAGATTTTTCAAGTGCCCATACCATGCAAAGGTCATGAACAGGTTTGAGACGGCGAGCATTAATGCTGTAACAAGCAACGGCTGCGAGATCAGGTTCATTGCTTGTTTTGCAGCGCGCATTAAAGAACGCCAAGCAACTCCACGTCAAATACCAGCGTTGCATTCGGCGGAATTGCGCCACCCGCGCCACGTGCACCGTAGCCAAGTTCCGGCGGGATTGTCAGTGTGCGCTGCCCACCGATTTTCATGCCTTCAACACCCAGGTCCCAGCCCTTGATTACACGGCCCGCGCCGAGCGGGAATTGAAATGGCTGTCCGCGATCACGCGAACTGTCGAATTTGGCGCCGTGATGGTCAGGAGCCGCCGCATCGTATAGCCAGCCTGTGTAATGGACGGACACGTTATGTCCGGCAGTTGCTACGTCGCCGGTTCCCACTTTTACATCAGTCTTGATCAGTTCAGTCATGTTACCAGTCTCCATTTTTGGTTTGTTTGGTGCGGCCTGCTCAGTGCACGCTGTGGTTAAAATAAGGCCGGCAGCCAAAAGCAAAACCAGCGAAGAAAACGGGGTGCGTCTATTCATAAGCCTTCCTCAAAATTGCAATTTAAAAAATGTGCGTCTATGCAAGTAATCATGTACACCACGCTCATCAGCTTTTTCATTAAGCAAGTATTGTATTACATCGCGGCTTTTTGAAAGCTGGTGAATGCTCAATACCCGTTTGCATATTGTGTATTAATAGCCTAAAACCGGGGCTAGCCAGCGTTCTGCTTCTTCCACCGTCCATCCTTTGCGTTTCGCATAATCCTCAACCTGATCTTTGTTCACCTTGCCGGTAGCAAAGTACTTGGCCTGTGGATGCGAGAAATAGAAACCACTGACTGCGGCGGTAGGCAGCATTGCAAAACTCTCGGTGATGGTGATGCCCGCATTGAGCGGTGCCTGCAGCAGTTCGAACAGCGGCCCTTTCTCGGTGTGTTCAGGACAAGCCGGATATCCGGGCGCGGGACGGATACCGCGATATTTTTCGGCTATCAGTGCTTCATTGTCCAGTCCTTCGTCTGACGCATAGCCCCAGAACTCGCGGCGCACGCGCAGGTGCAGATGCTCAGCGAATGCCTCGGCAAGGCGGTCGGCCAGCGCTTTCAGCAAGATGGCATTGTAGTCGTCATGATGTTTCTCGAATTCTGCAACGCGCGCTTCGATGCCGATGCCGGCCGTGACTGCGAACCCACCGATGTAATCCTTGACCTTTGATTGCTTGGGCGCGATGAAGTCGGCCAGGCAGTAATTCGGAATGTCGGCAGGCTTTTTTGTTTGTTGCCGCAGGTTGTGCCAGGTCATCGCGACTTTCTTGCGCGAATCATCCGTGTAGATTTCGATATCGTCGCTGTTGATGCTGTTGGCGGGGAATAAGCCGAACACTGCATTGGCGGTGAGCCATTTTTCATTGACGATCTGCTTCAGCATCGCCTGCGCGTCGGCGTACAGCTTGCGCGCTTCGTTGCCCACCACTTCGTCCTGCAATATCTTCGGGTAGCGCCCGGCCAACTCCCAAGCCTGGAAGAACGGTGTCCAGTCGATGAAATCCACAAGAAGACCTAGCGGATAGTTTTCCAGTTTCTGCACGCCCAGCAACTTTGGCTTCGGCGGCGTGTAAACATTCCAGTCGGTCTTCACGCCATGCGCACGCGCTTCTTCAAGCGAAATATACACAGCCTTGCCCTTTTTCGCTTCATGCTGTTCGCGTGCTGCAGCGTAGCCAGCCTTGATCTCGGCGACATAATCATTGCGCAGCGTGTCTGACAATAGATTGCTGCACACGCCTACCGCTCGCGATGCATCAGTGACATATACCGTGGTCCCGCTCGGATAGTTCGGCTCGATCTTTACCGCAGTGTGTACGCGTGAAGTCGTTGCGCCACCTATCAGAAGCGGTATCGTGAAGCCTTGTCGTTCCATCTCTTTTGCCACATGCGCCATCTCTTCCAGCGAAGGCGTGATGAGGCCGGACAGGCCGATGATGTCGGCGTTGTGTTCACGCGCGGTGTCGAGTATTTGCTGGCAGGGCACCATCACGCCCATGTTCACAACTTCGAAGTTGTTGCACTGCAGCACCACGGTGACGATATTCTTGCCGATGTCATGCACGTCGCCTTTCACGGTCGCCATGACGATCTTGCCCTTGGGTTTGCTGTCGCCGGAGCGCAGTTTTTCCGCCTCGATATAGGGCACCAAGTGTGCTACGGCCTGTTTCATCACGCGTGCGGATTTCACCACCTGCGGCAAAAACATCTTGCCCGCGCCGAACAGATCGCCGACCACATTCATGCCGGCCATCAATGGGCCCTCGATCACCTCGACCGGCTGCTTGGCCTGCAAGCGCGCTTCTTCGGTGTCCTCGACGATGTAGGTGGTGATGCCGCGCACCAGCGCATGCGTGAGGCGCTCCTGCACGGCGCCCTTGCGCCACTCCAGATCCTCGACCTGTTCCTTGCCGCCGCCCTTGATCGTTTCGGCAAGCTTCACCAGTTTCTCGCCGGCGTCGGAATGTCGATTTAGTACAACGTCTTCGACAGCATCACGCAATTCCTTGGGGATCTCTCCATACACGCCAAGCTGGCCGGCGTTGACGATGCCCATGTTCATGCCAGCCTTGACCGCGTGATACAGGAATACTGTATGTATCGCTTCACGCACTGGCTCGTTGCCACGGAAACTGAACGAAACGTTCGACACGCCGCCGCTGACCTTGGCATAGGGCAGGTTCTGGCGTATCCAGCGCGTGGCTTCGATGAAGTCCACCGCGTAGTTGTTGTGTTCCTCGATGCCGGTAGCGATCGCGAAGATGTTCGGGTCGAAAATGATGTCCTCGGGCGGAAAGCCGACCTTGTTCACCAGGATGTCGTAGCTGCGTTTGCAGATTTCCGTCTTGCGCTTGAATGTGTCGGCCTGACCCTGTTCGTCGAACGCCATCACCACCGCGGCTGCACCGTACTTGCGCACCAGCGAGGCATACTTGATGAAATTTTGTTCGCCTTCCTTCAACGAGATCGAGTTGACGATGGACTTGCCTTGCACGCACTTCAATCCCGCTTCGATGATGTCCCACTTCGAAGAGTCGATCATCACGGGAGCCTTGGAAATGTCAGGTTCGGAAGCGATCAAGTGCAGGAACTTCACCATCGCGGCCTCGCCGTCCAGCATCGCCTCGTCCATGTTGATGTCGATCACCTGCGCGCCGGTCTCGACCTGCTGCTTGGCGACTTCCAGCGCTTCTTCGTATTGCCCTTCGAGGATCAGTCGCTTGAACTTGGCTGAGCCGGTGACATTGGCGCGTTCGCCGACGTTGACGAACAGCGAGCGGTCTCCAATGTTGAACGGCTCCAGTCCGGACAATCGGCATTCGCGTGGAATATCGGGAATCTTGCGCGGTGGAATGTCCTTGACGACATGTGCAATCGCCTTGATGAACGCTGGCGATGTGCCGCAGCAGCCCCCGACGATGTTGAGAAAACCGCTGGCTGCCCATTCCTTGATATGTCCGGACATATTTTCCGGCGTGTCGTCATAGCCGGTCTCGGCCAGCGGGTTGGGCAGGCCGGCGTTCGGGTGTGCACTCACGTAGCAGTTGGCGACGCGCGACATTTCCTCCACATACTGGCGCAGCTCTTCCGCGCCGAGTGCGCAATTCAGGCCGATGGAGATCGGGTTGGCATGCGCCAGCGAATTGTAGAAAGCTTCCGTGACTTGTCCTGTGAGCGTGCGCCCGGAGGCATCGGTGATGGTGCCGGAGATCATGATAGGTAGCGATGTTCCGCGCTCTTCGAAAACCGATTTCACCGCAAAGATCGCTGCCTTGGCATTCAGCGTGTCGAAAATGGTTTCAATCAGGATCAGGTCTGCGCCGCCATCCATCAGGCCGCGAGTCGCTTCGGAATAATCGGCCACCAGCTGGTCGAAGGTGATGTTGCGCGCGGAAGGATCGTTCACATCGGGCGAGATCGTCGCGGTCTTGTCGGTCGGGCCCAGCACGCCTGCGACAAAGCGCGGCTTGTCCGGTGTGGCGTATTTGTCACACGCTTCACGGGCGACACGTGCACCGGCGACATTCAATTCGTAGTTAAGCGACTCCATGCCATATGCCTTCAACGTGGTCGCGTTCGCGCCAAAGGTATTGGTCTCGATGATGTCGGCACCGGCCTCAAGGTATTCGCTATGGATCGCCTTGATCACCTCGGGCCTGGTCAAAACCAGCAGGTCGTTGTTGCCTTTCAGGTCGCGGTGCCAATCCTTGAATTTTTCTCCGCGATAGTCCGCCTCGGTCAGCTTGTAGCGCTGGATCATAGTGCCCATTGCCCCGTCCAGGATCAGGATGCGCTGCTCGAGCAGCTTTGCTATAGGATGTTGTGCGCGGTTCATGGGATGCAGTCTTAAAAGTGTTTGCGGATTTTACCATGCGAGGATAATGACACGCCGTAACCAGGGGCTTTATAGATTGTGGTTAATTATTTTCATATGCTGCACAATATGTTTGCTTCAGATATTCGGGACCTGCACGAAAGGCAGGCTGGTATTTCAAATCACTATGTTAAGGAGATGGTCATGCGTGTTTTGTCTATCCTTGTATTTATGTTTGCAAGCTTTGCGGCACCCCTGGCAATGGCCGACGAATCCAAAATTGAAATCAGCTCCCCTGCGGATGGCGCCAAACTTGATGCCATGGAGCAAAACAAGATTGTCTACAACGTCACGCTTGGTCCTGGCGGAGACCATATCCATGTTTATGTGGACGGCGCTGAAGTCGCTTTGCTGCGCGAGATGAAGGGCAGCTACACGATGGAAACGCTGTCACCGGGCAACCATGAGATTTGCATCAAGATCGTCAACAAGAACCACACTCCAATCGGAGTGGATCGCTGCATCAAGGTTAAGGTCGAA
>Ga0055484_10000041_pt1 | contig 10919 bp, 7 predicted proteins | sample RushMan_CattailN_6_FD_57939 | JGI IMG/M metagenome (GOLD analysis project Ga0055484, IMG submission 57939) | Wetland microbial communities from San Francisco Bay, California, USA, that impact long-term carbon sequestration - RushMan_CattailNLC_D2 | ecosystem: Environmental > Aquatic > Marine >... | reverse complement strand
AGGTTATCTCTACCACCGACCGTGCCGCCGTCGGCGCACTGATCACGATGAAGGAATACGTGGACGTGGTCGTACCGCGCGGCGGCAAGAGCCTGATCGCGCGCATTTCAGACGAAGCCAAGGTACCGGTCATCAAACATCTGGACGGCATCTGCCATGTCTATATCGACGACGACGCCGATCTGGACAAAGCGATCCGCATCGCCGACAACGCCAAGACGCACCGCTATGGCGTGTGCAACGCGATGGAGACGCTGCTGGTGGCGCAAAGTGTGTCTGCAAAAGTTTTGCCCAGACTGTGCAAGATCTATCTCGAAAAAAATGTGGAACTGCGCGGCGACGAAGCCGCTCGCAAGCTGGTTGCTCATATGAAAGCGGCCACAGAGGAAGACTGGCATACCGAATATCTCGAGCCCATACTCGCAGTGCGGATAGTGGCCGGTCTGGACGAGGCCATCGAGCACATCGCCACCTATGGTTCACAGCACACCGACAGCATCGTCACGGAAAATTACACCAAGGCCATGCGCTTCCTGCGCGAAGTGGACTCAAGCTCGGTGATGGTGAATGCATCGACGCGCTTCGCCGACGGATTCGAATACGGTCTCGGCGCCGAGATCGGCATCTCTACCGACAAGATCCACGCGCGTGGCCCTGTCGGCCTGGAAGGGCTGACCTCACAAAAATACATCGTGCTGGGCAGCGGCCAGATACGCACCTGAACCGGCCAGACTATCCGAAAATAATGACAAGGAAACAAACGACATGAGCCAGACCATCGAAGTAAAAGTGCCTGACATCGGCGATTTCAAGGACGTTGCCGTCATCGAAGTCTTGGTGAAGACGGGCGACAAGGTGGAAGCAGAACAATCACTGATCACGCTGGAAACCGACAAAGCCGCGATGGAAGTGCCCTGTCCTGCTGCGGGTAAAGTAAAGGCAGTCAAGGTCAAAGTAGGCGATAAGGTTTCAGAAGGCAGTGTAATACTGACACTGGAAAACAGTGCGACTATCGCTTCTGCCGCAAAACCATCAGCCAGCGCATCGACGCCGGCTGCTGCCCCGAGCAATCCGCCCACCCCGACACCTGCACAAGCAACTGCTCCCGCACTGCAGTCATTCAAGAAAGGCGACATCCACGCCGAAGTGCTGGTGTTGGGCGCAGGACCCGGCGGATACACTGCAGCGTTCCGTGCCGCCGATCTGGGCAAACAGGTGGTACTGGTCGAAAAGCATGCCAGCCTTGGCGGTGTATGCCTCAATGTCGGCTGCATTCCGTCCAAGGCGTTGCTGCATGTCGCCAAGGTCATCACCGAGGCGGAAGAGGTGTCGCATCATGGCGTAACCTTCGGGAAGCCGAAAATCGATATCGATGGCATCCGCACATGGAAAGAAGGCGTCATCGCAAAATCCACCGGTGGATTATCCATGCTGGCCAAGCAGCGCAAGGTGCAGGTTGTGCAAGGCACAGCGAAATTCACCTCGCCCAACCACCTCACTGTTGCTACCAAGGATGGCAACAAAACCATCAGCTTCGATACGGCGATCATCGCTGCCGGTTCCAGCGTAGCACGCATACCCGGATTCCCCTACGACGACCCGCGCATCATCGACTCGACCGGTGCACTGGCTTTGCAGGATGTGCCGAAGCGCATGCTGATCATAGGCGGCGGCATCATCGGGCTGGAAATGGCCACGGTATATGACGCGCTCGGCTCGAAAATCTCTGTGGTCGAGTTGATGGATCAACTGATGCCCGGAGCCGACAAGGACATGGTCAAGCCATTGCATACGCGTATCTCCAAGCGTTATGAAGCGATTTATCTGAAGACCAAAGTCATCAAGATAGAGGCTCAGAAGAATGGCCTGAAAGTGTCCTTCGAAGGTGAACAAGCGCCCGAGCCACAACTCTATGATCGAGTGCTGATGGCGGTCGGTCGTCGTCCGAACGGTCGAGATATAAGCGCGGATGCCGCAGGCGTGACCATCAACGAGCGTGGCTTCATTCCGGTAGACGTCCAGATGCGCACCAACGTGCCGCACATCTACGCGATCGGCGACATCGTCGGCGACCCGATGCTCGCGCACAAGGCAGTCCATGAAGGGAAAGTGGCGGCCGAAGTTATCGCCGGACATCACGCGGCATTCGAGCCGCTGACCATCCCTTCCGTCGCCTATACCGACCCGGAGGTCGCATGGATGGGTCTTACCGAGACGCAAGCCAAAGCGCAAAACATCGCATACGAAAAAGTCTCTTTCCCCTGGGCTGCTTCCGGCCGTGCAGGATCGGTAGGCCGCAGTGAAGGCGCAACCAAGGTGCTACTCGATCCGGCTACACGCCGCATCCTCGGCACGGCTATCGTTGGCATCAATGCCGGCGAATTGATCGCCGAGGCAGTACTGGCACTGGAGATGGGAGCAGACATGGAAGATATCGGCCTGACCATCCATCCTCATCCGACCCTGTCGGAGACGCTGTGCTTCGCGGCAGAGATGGCAGAAGGAACGATCACCGACCTGATGCCGCCGCGCAAGAAGTAAGTTTTAACTGCCCGAATAAATAATTTATTCCGCAATTTGACCACAAGCCGGCCCACATCACAGAAAATATTACACCTGGTAATACATGGCCGCGTGCAAGGCGTGTTTTTCCGCGACTCGATGCGCCATGAAGCACAAGTGCTAGGGATTACAGGCTGGGTACGAAACCTCAGCAATGGCTCAGTGGAAGCCGCAGTGCAGGGTGAACCGTCCGCAGTCAATGCTATCGTGAGCTGGGCACATCACGGCCCGCAGCACGCACAGGTAGAGCGAGTCGAAATCGAGCCTGATAATGGCAATTATTCCAGTTTCAAAATCATCGGGTAATCGGCAATAAACTTGACTCCGCTGCTTATTGAAAATTCCCACTAAAATTTTTACAGGAACCATCAATAAAACCAGACACCTTGTCTCGCATTTCATTTAGCGATATGGTTCGCTAGTCACATATGGAATTCCGGAGGTTAAGCATGCCACTTCAAGTTATTTCAACTCGACCTGCTTTTTTCTCTGCAATAGCGGCGCTCTTATTATTTGCAATGCTGCAGGCGGCCCATGCCGATGCATTAGTCTACAAATACATCGAAAAAAACGGCGTCACCGTCTATTCACAAACACGCCCCGATCATTATCGTCCTGAAGAAGTTCAGGCCATAACAATAGAATCATTGCCTGTTGAGCAACAGCGCGCAGCGATAAGAATGCTGGCCGCGATGAAAAGCAAAGTAGATATCCATTTACAAGAACGCCGTGCAAAACTTGCCAAGGCAGACCAGAAAATCGATAAGGCGCTTAAGAATCTTCAGTTGGCTGAATCAAATTTAAAGAGAGGATCTGTTCCCACTTCTTCTGACAGGATTGGCAAGAAAAGTGGCGGAACACGTTTGAAAGAATCTTATTTTTCACGTGTAATCCATCTCGAGAATGCTATCGAAAAAGCCAGGCTAGCATTGGATGAAGCTTACAATGAGCGGAATGATCTGCGTTAAATGCATCAATACAATTCAACCCTAACTTCGCTTCTACAAGGAAGTCGAAGGCGCCCTGCTTGCAAGCATCACCGTGACTACACCTTACATGTCATATCCTCACCACAGCACATAGGCGATTTGATTTTCCCATGGCCATTTGGGCATTTAGATACCTGTACTGTTTTTCCATCCCCAAGGTCCAAGCTGTCATTAACGAGCGGCGCACCGCACTTCCCGCAAGTTGCGTTAACGCTCATCCCACATTTCGAACATTCATAAGTTGCCATTTGAACCTCCTATTAAAAATAAATTAGACACATTCTTTTCATACAGTTCTTAAATGCCCCCAGCAATCAATACTATTAAAAATAGTGAGGCTTAAGAATTTCCAACATCAATGGATACTGTACCCTGTTTCATTCGTCTTCATGCATACTAAATATTAGTACGAAAAAAACTGAAGTAAAACTTACCTCCCTTTCAGCATCTGCATCCCCCAGCCCACTCCGAATCCGGTCACATCGCTTGCGATGCTGCCCAAACCGCCTTCGCAACGGCTGGCTGAAAGATCAACATGCAGCCACGGCACATCGTTCTCCAGGAAACGTTTCAGGAAGCGCGCGGCGAGGATGTGATCCGCCTCACCATCCAACGCGCATTGTTTGATGTCAGCAACTTTGGAGTCCAGCGCTGGCTCGTAATCTTCATCCATCGGAAAGGCACACAGCCGCTCCCCACTTTGCCGCCCGGCCTGCACCGCTTGTTGCAACAACTCATCGCGATTACCCAGCACACCGCTGTAGCGCGCGCCCAGCGCCACGACCATGCTGCCGGTAAGCGTGGCAAAATCGATCAACATGTCCGGTTTTTCGCGCGAGGCCAGCGTGAGCGTATCGGCCAGCACCATGCGCCCTTCAGCATCAGTATGCATGATCTCAATAGTCGTACCGTTCAGCGCCTTGACGATGTCGTTCTGTTTGTACGCTCTCGGGCTGATGTGGTTTTGTGCAAGTGACAGCCAGCAATCGATATTGACCGGAAGCTTTTGTTGCGTGGCCGAGAGCAAAATGCCGAGCGCGACTGCTGAACCGTTCATGTCCTCGTGCATACCGTGCATGTAACGCGCCGGCTTAAGGTTGTGCCCGCCCGTGTCAAAGCAAATGCCCTTGCCGACAAGCGCGATTGTCTGTTTAGCCTTAACATGGCGATAGCGAAGATGCACGATCGCTGCATCCTCGTCATGGCTGCCTTGTGCCACTGCGACAAATGCCCCTGCACCCATTTTGCGCAAAGCTTTCAGGTCGAATTCCTTGACCTGCCAGCCTTGCTGCTTGGCGAGGTCTCTGATGCGCTTGCGATACAAACCCGGAGTAAGCTCGTTGGGCGGCAGCATAGTCAAGGTACGGCATAACAGGTTTCCTCCAGCCTGTGCCCTGAGTTCATCAAATATTTTTTTGTCGGCAAAACCGTAAAGGGCAATTTTTTGCAGCGGTTTGTGCTGGTCTGTTTCCTTTTTGTGCAGCGGCAGTGGCGCGCCGTTCACCCACGCCGAATACAACGCCAATTCTGCAGCCTGTTGGCGTTGAGCCTCACCACCTTGCACGACGATGGCTATATTGGCCGGATGCTCGCTCAACAGTATCTGCAAGGCCTTGCGCACTTGCGTCTGTACCGCAAATTTAGCCTTGCTGAAATCCAGCATTGCCCAAACAACCAAACTGCCATCGGCAACATTTGCAGCAACAGGCGTAATTAACAATTCATCCGCCTTGATACCGCGACGCCTGATCACTGCCGCCAGTAATTCTCTATGAGGCAAATCAGGTGGCAGCTTCTCTCTTTTGGGTAACAGTACCAGCATGTGTGCAGCCTTTAGCATCTTTGGTGAAGCTGAAGTGGCAGTCAATTGTGCTAGCATTACGTCCTCGAAAGTCATTGAACAATGTCTCGATTATACGGGCAATCAACACCAGAAATTATGCGCACTTATTTAGACCTGATGCAACACGTGCTTGATCATGGCACAAAAAAGTCAGACCGCACCGGAACAGGTACCACCAGCGTGTTCGGTTACCAGATGCGATTCAATCTGGCGGAGGGTTTTCCGCTGGTCACCACCAAGAAATGCCACATGAAGTCGATCATTCACGAACTACTGTGGTTCCTGCAGGGCGACACCAACATCAAGTATCTCAAGGAAAACGGAGTCAAAATATGGGACGAATGGGCGGACGAAAACGGCAACCTCGGGCCTGTGTACGGCAAGCAATGGCGTTCATGGACGGCACCCGATGGTCGAGTCATTGACCAGATCAGCGAAGTCGTCGCACAAATCAAGAAAAACCCGGATTCACGCCGACTGATCGTGTCGGCTTGGAACGTCGGTGACCTGGACAAGATGGCACTTGCACCCTGCCATGCGTTCTTCCAATTTTATGTCGCGGATGGCAAACTTTCCTGCCAACTCTACCAGCGCAGCGCGGACATCTTTCTTGGCGTGCCTTTCAACATCGCCTCCTATGCACTGCTAACGCTTATGATCGCACAGGTTTGCGACCTGAAACCCGGAGACTTCGTGCACACCTTTGGCGATGCACACTTGTATTCGAACCATATGGACCAGACGCACCTGCAATTGTCGCGCGAGCCGCGCCCGCTACCAACGATGAAGATCAACCCGAACGTGAAAAATATTTTCAATTTCAAGTTTGATGATTTCACACTGGAAGGCTACGACCCTTACCCTGCGATTAAAGCCCCTGTCGCAGTATGAAAATTCTTATCCTGATACCGGCATGAACCCGCGCATTTCACTCATTGTCGCGATGGCGAGAAATCGCGTGATTGGCGTTAACAACACACTGCCTTGGCACTTGCCTGCCGACCTGAAACACTTTAAAGCGCTTACGATGAGCCATCATATCGTCATGGGGCGCAAAACTTATGAATCTATCGGCAAACCCCTTCCGGGACGCACTTCAGTAGTGGTCACACGCAACGCCAGTTATGTCGCGCCAGGAGTAATTGTAGTGAGCTCCCTTGAAGCAGCGATTGCGGCCTGCGGGAAGGACGATGAAATTTTCGTGATCGGCGGTGCAGAACTTTATCGTCAGGCCATCAATATTGCAGATCGCATTTATCTGACTGAAATAGACGCCGACATTTCGGGCGACGCGCACTTTACTGAATTTGACAGCAAATCCTGGCAGGAAACTGCCCGCGAAAGCCATGCAGCAGACGAAAAAAACCTATACTCCTATCATTTCGTGGTTTACGACAGAAAACGCTGAGTGCCTGAAAATCAACTTTCCAGCTAGTGAAAATCCCAACGATAGCCGATGTAAAAATATTTGCGTGTCGTTTTGTCATTCTGCGTTGCGCTGCTGGTATGGTATAGCTCCAACCCTCCCTCACCCTCAAGGGTGAACGAATTATTTGCGCGATAATTCAGCTTCATGCTTGGCCTGACCTGCGTAGACTGAACTCCAGTGATGCTATTCAACCTGTATAGCTGCAGCAGCATATCTACCCGCCAGTTTTTTCGAATGGTTTCAACCTGGGTAAAGGCCAAAGAATGGCCCTTGTAGTTTTGGGCACTTGTGTAGGATGCATTGACTACCCCCAGATCGTTTTCAAACAATATATTATTTCCCAGCGCATTGAACGAATAGGTATAAGAATTTCCGCTCCCTTGCGAGGCTGGCTGCATATTCGTTGCCCCGGTGCCCCCCGTATTCGTAATCCGGAAATCACCGCCCAATCGCAATCGCGGAGAATAGGGATGGCTCATCCCTATCGAAAACATATTTGATATTTGATTTAATGCTATGGCGTCCGCGCGCAAACTGCTCATCATTGCCCCTGACTGCAGAGCATCCGCAATGGATTGCGAGGGCCTGCCCACCAGCGCATTGGTCATCTGCAAGGGCGGCGATCTTCTATGATCGATGAGCATATTGAAGTTGGTATTTGATTCTGTCGTCCAGTTTCTCTGCAACATTCCCATGTTGACCTTTTTGAACAGCGTATCGTATTCGAACATCCCCATGTAATTTTGCTTTAATTCAAAATAGTGCGCTTCGAGCCCAACCGCCTGGCGATCAACAAACCCCTCCACATGTTGCTGAACAAAATAACCACTGCCGCTCCATTGGTCAGGCAACCTGGTTAGATCAATGCTTGTGCCAACAAAGTTTTTTCTGGGTGGCGGAGTTCCCCCACCATAGACATACTGTACCGGAGTGCCGTAAACGCCATTGATTCTCCAGGTCGGATTGAGACTATAGCCGGCGAACAAACCGTCGAAACTGCCTAGCACTCCCCCGCCCAGCCCACTCTGCCGACCCAACCGGTACAGATAGCTGCGGTCGCGAGCACTTTGTTCGATATATGCATTATTGAGACGATTATCGTTTTTTTGATTTGGCAAATAGTTCGCGTTGTAATATTCCCGCAACACCATGCGCGTTTCGGTTTTTTCGGTTCGCTTCTGCCCGGTTATATCAAAATTCGACAGCAACTGAGACTGGTCGACACCTGTGCTCGACGACGTGAAGGTTGTAAAATCACTTTGAATACTGAAGGCATCCGTATGTGATACACCCTTGTAGTAATACTGTGAAAGTCCTCCATAGACAGTCATTTTTTCTTCAACGAATTTCTGAACGTATACCCTGGGCACTTGCGCCTTCTTGGGTGACTCCGCAGGCAGGTGTGCCAGCCTGTCCTTGACCTGATTAACATTCGCAGCATCCGGGTAAAGTTTGAGATATATCTCATACTCTGCACGCGCCTTCTCTATCTCCCCATTCATTTCACGAGCCTGCCCTATCAATTCCTGAGCATCCTGGGCTTGCTTATTGGGCGGTAGCAAAAGGAGCCTGTTCAATGTTTCTATCGCCGTCTCAAGCTGGTCATGCTGAATCGCATATCTTGCGCTGTCTATAAAATTTTTCGCTTGTACCTCAATATCCTCCTGAGTGAGTTGTACAGGCGCTGGCGGCAGTGTGGCGGCTTCGCCTGATGGAACAATCACAGGAGTAAAAACACTGATGCTGCGCCCATCCTGGCCTGTTGTAATCCGGTAAATAACAGCCTCGTCAAATTTTAACGTTAGGGATGAATCCAGACCTGGATAAACCACAGAGAAGTGTTTTGTGAGTTCCGACGGTGGGGGATTCATGCCTTCCGGAACCAGGCGGTCCTTATCCGGATCATCCTCAAGAATATTAAAGAATAGATGAATCTCGCCATTATTCAGCGATGCCTCACGCAGATATTGAATCTTCACATCGAAAACGATGTGGATCTCTGCTTCTTCTCCAACCTGATTGATCTCGATGTGATCGATTATGTGCGCATTAGCCTGACGTATGGATAGTCCAAACGACAGCAGGATGAGGATAAACAATGAGAGCCAGCGAACAAAAATTCGTTCGCTTGCCACCAAACTTCCAACTTTCAATCTCCGCTCCATAAATATATACAAACAACACCCTTAACCACGAATCAAAATTTTATGCCTGATAGATGTATTCCAAACTCTATCTGGCACATGTAAAAAGTGGGATTTTCACGAAACAGCCTGATGAGCGCCTCAGCACCCGATCTTTATGAACACCCTTGAATCTGCTTGTTAGCAATGCTAGTTCGGCAACCGCAATTCATTCGCTACCATCTCAACAAGATTACTGATTAATATTGATCAACGTTACTAGAATGAAGACCGATTAAAAACTGTTGTAAAGACTACCCTCTGTGCCGAGCGGTCTATGACAACCTGACTGTGAGCAGTCAGTTGCCGTAGCACTTTGGTGAGTCACCGATCTCTTGCCTACTACACCCAAGTAGGAAGTTCCCGAGGCATGGCAGGTCTTGCACCAGAAACCGTCCGTACCGTTACCCTTCGTACCGTTATGCTGGGTTGATGACGACTTCAAGGCAGTAAACGCGGTAAAGACCGTGTTTGAGTGGCAGAACTCGCAGCCCATGGTAGAACCACCGGCCAGAGCTGTTGCATAAGGAATGTGATTGCTCGGCTTGGACACCGGGGTCACACCGGCGAATACCTGACCGTTGTGACAGTTCGTGCAATTGTTGGTAATGCCCACGTGATTCATCGTCGCACCGGAGAACGAAGTAAATTGCGTCACCGGATGGCAGTTCTCACATGCCCCGCTAGTTGGTAAGTGGTTGCTTGGTTTTTTAACTGGTGTTACACCCGCAAATACTTGGCCGTTATGACAGGTTGAACAACCGCTGACGATGCCAGTGTGAATCATCACCCCTCCGGAAAATGAGGAGAACTTGCTTGCCGAATGGCAGAGCTCGCATGCCTGGCTGGTCGGCAAGTGGTTGCTCGGCTTGGCCTTCGGCGTTACGCCTGCAAACACCTGGCCGTTGTGACACGTCGCACAACCGCTAAGAATGTTGACATGGTTCATTGATGTCCCTGAGAAATTGGTGAACTTGCTCGCTGAATGGCAAGCTTCGCATGGCTCATTGGTTGGCAAGTGATTGCTTGGTTTGGACACCGGTGTTACGCCTGCAAATACCTGACCGTTGTGGCAGGTCGCACAACCGCTGAGGATGCTGGCATGATTCATCGCCGTCCCGGAGAAATTGGTGAACTTGCTCGCCGAATGGCAGGTCTCGCACGCCATGCTGGTCGGCAAGTGGTTGCTCGGCTTGGATACTGGTGTTACACCGGTAAACACTTGGCCGTTATGGCAGGTTGCACACCCGTTGAGAATGCCAGTGTGGTTCATCACGCCAGAACCCGTTCCATACCCTGCCGCATGGCACAGTGTGCAATCCTGTGTTGTCGGTATGTGACCAGTTGGCTGTGCATTGATGCCTGCAGCCCCAGTAAATGTAGTGGTCGAGAAATGACAGTTCGAACAATCCAGCGCCGTCGTCAAATGGGTCGTCGGAGAATCAGATTTATGCTTCGGTGTGACACCGGCAAAGCTCAGTCCATCGCCGTGACATAGCGAACAATTGTCGACAATCCCTGCGTGATTCATGGCCGTGCCGGAGAAGTTGGTGAACTGGCTGGTTGAGTGGCAAGTTTCGCAAGCCAAGCTGGTTGGTAAATGGTTCGTCGGCTTGGACACTGGCGTTACGCCAACAAACACTTGGCCAGTATGACAGCTGGCGCAATCCACGAGAATACCGGCGTGGTTCATTCCCGTTCCGGCAAAATTGGTGAACTTGCTTGCCGAGTGGCAGGTCTCGCATGTCGCCGTTGTCGGCAGGTGATTCGTCGGCTTGGATACCGGAGTTACACCGTAAAACACCTGGCCGTTATGGCAGCTGGCACAATCGCTGAGAATACCGGTGTGGATCATTGCCGTTCCGGCAAAATTGCTGAACTGGCCGGCCGAGTGGCAGGTTTCGCACGCCATG
>Ga0055484_10000040_pt1 | contig 10965 bp, 11 predicted proteins | sample RushMan_CattailN_6_FD_57939 | JGI IMG/M metagenome (GOLD analysis project Ga0055484, IMG submission 57939) | Wetland microbial communities from San Francisco Bay, California, USA, that impact long-term carbon sequestration - RushMan_CattailNLC_D2 | ecosystem: Environmental > Aquatic > Marine >... | reverse complement strand
GGCCACCTTGCCCTGCTCGCGTTGCGCTTCGATCTCCATCAGGATACGCCCGACCAGCGAGGTGATTGCCGCAATGGAATTCGGCACCTGAAAATTGCCTGACACCGGCAAGGATGCATCGGCAAGATATCCCTGCACGCGCTCACCGACCGCCCAGATATTCTTGTCACCTGATATCGCATTCAGTTTGTTCACCGCAAACTCTGCGAGCACTTCATTGAACTGGCCGACCAAGCCCTGGTCCGAACCGAACACCACCGCGCCGTTTGACCCCTTGATTTTTTTCGGACCACCACCGGCATGGATCACCGCACCCGTTTGCCGTAGCCATGCCACCAGACCAAGCTCCACCGTCCGGTAATAATCGTCCAGCGAATGCACCGCACGCTCGTACTGCACGATACTCGACGCGGCCAGCGCCTTCATCGTGCGAACCACCGAATCAAGTTCGGTCGCGCCATCGATCTTGCGCCGCAGGGTTTCGAGGGTGTCGGTCATTGTATTTTTGCACTCTTACTTAAATTATGACGAGCACACAACAACTGTATATTTTCAGACTTCAATGATGTACCACCCTTCGAATAAGGAACGATATGATCAAAATGAAGTTCATCAGTTGCACCACAAGTCACGCATCGTCCTTCATCACGCGCCCACACTTCAAGCTTAACGCTCGTTGGAATTATTCGGCTTCGTTCAGCTAAACGACTAGGAATATCTTCAGCAGCTAATTCATCTGAAACATCCTCAACTGCAACCAGCATGAATTTAAATACTTTTCTAATTCCATCGCTTTCAGTCCATGAATCGACCAGATGAAAATATCCATTGTCGGTCCAAATTCCAGCCTTTATTTTTTCATATACCCGCACAATGTCAGGACCTTTTTGTCCTAGTTTGAACAACTGTGCCGCCTGATGAAACTTACCATTTTCAGTAAAAGTACCGCCAGATTGTCTCTCTGGCTGATCAAGCGCCTTTGGATCACGAACACCTTGGCGTTTTGGTTCATCATGTCCTTCATAAATTAGAACTGCCCCATCGTCTTGAACTTCATCACGATATGGCGAATTAGGACGTACAGACATCAAAATAACAGAGTGGTGTCCCTTCAAGCGAAAATTCATTCCACGCTGAAGGCTTGCCCCTTCCTTTTGACACATCTCAATATATGAGATGACATTACCTCTCACACTCATTATTTACCCTTTATAGATTGCAAGAGTCTCCCGCGCAATCTGCAAGATCGCCTCTCGATCCTTCTCTTCCAGTTCCTCGGCTGAAGTAAGCCGTTCCACTAGATCCTTAGACAAACCTTCCGCCGCCTTGCGCAGCGCCTGCTCGGCCTCGCGCATCTTCTCCAGCGGTACATCGTCGAATAGCCGGTTTGTCAGAGCCAGCAGGATGGCGATCTGCCCGGGCACGGATACTGGCTCAAATTCGTTCTGCTTGAGGCAAGTGCGGATGCGCCGCCCGTGTTCGATGACCTTGCGGGTGTTCTCGTCGAGCCGCGTGCCGAAGCGGGCGAAGGTTTCCAGTTCCTCGAATTGCGCATAGGCGAGTTTGAGGTCGCCCGCCACCGCCCGATAGGCCGCGCGCTGCGCCTTGCCGCCGACCCGCGACACGGATTTTCCAACATCGACGGCAGGCAGGATGCCGAGCTCGAACAGGTTGGGCGACAGATAGATCTGACCGTCGGTAATGGAAATCAAATTTGTCGGGATGTAGGCGGCGATGTTCTGCGCCTCGGTCTCGATGACGGGCAGCGCGGTGAGCGAGCCGCCGCCGAGTTCGTCAAGCAGATGGGTGGCGCGTTCCAGTAACCTCGAGTGGATGTAGAAGATGTCGCCGGGGAATGCCTCGCGGCCAGGCGGGCGGCGCAACAAAAGAGAAAGCTCGCGGTAGGCGCGTGCATGGTGCGTGAGGTCGTCGTATACGATCAGCACGTCGCGGCCCTGTTCCATGAAATATTCCGCGATGCTGGTGGCAGAGTACGGCGCGATGTAGGACAGACCGGGCGGGTCGTTGCCCTCTGTGACAACGACCACGGTGTATTCCATCGCGCCATTGTCGCGCAGGTCGGCAACGGCCTTGGCTACGGCGGAAGCGCGCTGACCAATCGCGCAATAGATGCACACCACATCCTGGCCGCGCTGGTTGAGGATCGTGTCGATGGCGATGGCAGTCTTGCCGGTCTGGCGATCACCGACGATCAACTCGCGCTGGCCGCGACCGATGGGTATAAGCGCATCGATGACTTTGATGCCGGTCTGCAACGGAACGGTGACTGGAGCGCGATCCATGATGGGCGGTGCAGGTCGTTCGATCGGCAGGCGCTTGTCGGAGATCAGCTGCCCCTTGCTATCGAGCGGCCGCCCCAGTGGATTGATGACGCGCCCGATCAACCCTTCGCCCACCGGCACGTCCATCACATGGCCGCGCCGTTCGACTTCATCACCCGCGTGCAGATGCCAGTAATCACCGAGCAGCACGACGCCGATCTCGTCTTCATCGACATTGATTGCGATGCCATACAGGTCGCCGGGAAACTTGACCACTTCCTCATAACTCACGTTGGGCAGTCCCGACACCCGTGCGATACCGGTGGACAGGCTGATGATCGTGCCCGTCTCTCGCGTCTTGAGCTGCGGCACATGCATTTCACGCGCCTTGCCGATATTTGCGAAAGTCTGGTCGAAAACGTTTTTCAGGTTGCCGGCTTGAGTGTTCATAGGCTTTTTGCTTTCAGTAGCTCATTCACTTCCTTTTCCAGCGTCGCGAGATAGCCTGAAATGCTCCATGCGATTTTTTGCCCCTGCATGATGAGTTCGATACCGCTTAGCAGGGCAGGCACAACTCCAAATTGGACAGACGTATCCGTGGAAAAGATTTCCCTGAATGAACCTTCTATCAAGGCACGCTGCTCTGCCGTCAACTCGAATGCGCTACGGACTTGAACAGGAATGGCAACCGACTTGAGCATGGCCGCCAGCCTTCGCTTCTCCTCGCTGTTCAGTTCGTGCAGCCGGCGAATGAATACCTCGACCATGCGCGCTTCCAGCGTCGTCCCGGCCAGGTCTTCCAGTGTCTTGCGCGTCAGTGCGAATACTTCATCATGGGTTCGCTTTGCTATTTCATCGTGAAGGTTCTGATATTCGCTGCTCAGCATTTCCTGTTGCTTGGCACGCAAATTCTCCACATCTTTTCGCGCTTGCTCGAATAACCGTTGCCGTTCGGCCGCTGCTTCGTCCGTCGCCTTGCTCAACATCGCGGCGCGCTGCTTTTCGAATTCGTCGTTCTTGCGCTTGAATTCCTCGCGCTCGGCTGTGGCCTCTGCTTCCTTTTTATCCGCATCTGCCAGCTCGGCTGCGATGCGCTTCTCCCGCGCATCGAGCGCCTTGAGGATGGGCTGATACAAGAAGCGCTTCATCAGCCATACCAATATCAGGAAATTGACGGCCTGCGCTATAACTGTAAACCAGTCTATGAGCATGATTAATTGGTCACCATATTATTTTGCAGCCTGTGCGATGACATGGTTCCAGAACGGATTCGCGAAGATCAAAATCATTGAGACCACGAAAGCATAAATCGCAATGGATTCGATCATCGCCAGGCCGACGAACAAGGTGCGTGTGATGGTTGTCGCCGCATCAGGCTGTTGTGCCAGCGAGCTCAGTGCAGATGCAACCGCACGTCCCTCGCCCAATCCCGGGCCGATGCCACCGATGGCGATGGTCAGTCCAGAGGTGACGATGGAGGCCATTGCGATGAGTGTAGTGCTGTCCATGATATTTCCTTTCCCTTTAATGATAATTATTCGTATTCAATTCAACCCACCGCTTCTTCGCGCACTCGCGTGGCCGCCGCAATATAAACCGTGGCAAGGATACTGATGATGTAGGCTTGCACCAAACCAGTCAGCAGGCCAAGCAGGTTCATTACAATCGGGAAAATGAACGGTGTGATGGTCAGCAATATCGCCAGAATCATCGTGCCGCTCATGATGTTACCGAACAGGCGGATGGCCATCGCCAACGTCCGTGATAGTTCGCTGATGATGTTGAACGGCAGCATCAGGATGGTCGGCTGCGCAAAGGAACGGAGGTAAGCCCACAGACCGCTTTCCGCAATACCATATATCGGCACCGCTATGAACACAGATAATGCAAGCGCCGCCGTCGTCGAGAGAGATCCGGTCGGCGGCTCGTATCCCGGGAAGATCGTGCAGAAATTCGACAATGCGACGAACAGGAACAGGGTGCCCAGAAAACCCATGTATTTTTCCGGTTGACGCAGGCCGACTTCCACGATCTGCCTGCGGATGTTGACCACGATGATCTCAAGCAGGCTTTGCCAGCGCGAGATATGGATCTTACCTTCGAGATTGCGCGTGATGAGCTTGGCGCCCACGACGAGTACCAGCATCAACACCCAGGTCGTCGCGATGGTGACATTGATTTTGAAAAATCCATACTGCCAAAGGATCAGTTCGTCGGAACTAAGGTGCATGGCTCACCTCCTCTGTTCTCCTAATGCTGGCCATATTCATCCGGGTCAATCTGGTGATGATGATACGCGCAATGATGAAGCCGGAGAGACACACCAGCAGTCGTTTCCAATCAGGGTTGGTCCAGCCTGCACCTGAGACAAAATAAAATCCGGCCAGCGTGATGCCGGTGCGTAGCAGAAAACTCGGGACGAACCACAGCGCGGGTTGCCTTGCCGACACGCCCTTCTGCACCGTCCACCACAGGCCGCCGAAGAATATTGCGCCAAGCAGCAGGCCTGCAAGCAATGCCCCTGAAAGCGTCAACATCAATTGCATGGTTTCACTCATACACCGTCTCACTCATCCGGATTTCTCCCAACCTTTGGGTTTTCCTGATCCCTGTGTATTTCCCTGTTTTCCCTTGCCACCCAGTGCCACGCATTCAGGCAGCCTATGGTCAGGCCGACGATCAGCAGCGTGAGCGTCCATGAATGCACGCCGGGATAGTGCTTGTCCATCCAGATACCCAGCGCAGCACCGAGCAACGTCGGCACGGCCACCGACCAGCCGACCAGACCCATCATACCCAAACCGGACCATACCGTTCGCATGACCTTTCCCTGCGCCTTTAATTTCCGGGATTCCTTCTCGCCTACTTCTCGTATGAATGCAGTCTCTTCCTTATCAGGCTCCTGCTCGACAATGGGATCATCAACCACGATGAAACTCCGCAAAACGACGCACGAAACCACTTTCCAGTCTCGCCAGCACCGCCCTTACCTGTTTCTCGCTTTCGTCCAGATCCACAAACTCCCGTTCAACCGCTTCGCGCAGCTGACCAAGGTCCGTTCCGCCAATCGCGTTGCGCACCGATACCAGCACATCATCGCCTGCCTTGACCAATATACCCTCGTCCACCGCGATGTAAATTTCACCCTCCGTCTTCGTTTCATACGTCAATATCCCCGGCTCAAGCACAGCCACACAGTCGAGTCTATGCGGCAACAGCCCGAACGATCCCTGCGGCGTTTCAGCGACAATATGCTTCACGCCTTTGATCTCGGCAAATACCTGAAACGGCAAAAGTATTTTAAGTTTCATGTTCGGCAGTCTGTTCGGGATTTGATTGCTCGGGATTGGAGGTGGACTTTGCCTGTTCATCTTTAAATTTCTGCTGTGCCTCTTCTATCGTTCCTACCATGTAGAACGCACTTTCCGGCATGTCCTTGAACTCATCGCGCAAAATGCGCTCGCAGCCGTCTAGTGCATCCTTGAGACTGACGAGTTTTCCTTGGATGCCACTGAATTGTTCTGTGGTGAAAAACGGCTGGGAAAGAAAACGCTCCAACCGCCGCGCACGCGCAACCACGGCGCGATCAGCTGCAGATAACTGTTCCAACCCGAGCATCGCGATGATGTCCTTGAGCTCGGCATATTGCGCGAGCGTGCTCCGGATTTCCTGTGCGAGCTGGTAATGACGCTCTCCGACGATACCGGGCGTGGCCATCTTGGAACTGGATTGCAACGGATCGATTGCTGGATACAACCCTTCACTCGCCCGCTTGCGCGACAGCACGATGGATGCGGAAAGGTGAGAGAACGTGTGTACCGCAGCCGGGTCGGTGAAATCATCCGCCGGCACATATACCGCCTGGATTGAGGTGATCGCGCCGGTGTCGGTGTTGGCGATGCGTTCTTCCAGCCCGGACAGCTCGGTGCCCATGGTCGGCTGGTAACCGAGGCGTGACGGCATCTGTCCCATCAGGCCGGAGATCTCGGAACCGGCCTGAATGAACCGGAATATGTTGTCGATCAGCAGCAGCACGTCGCGGTGCTCATCATCGCGGAAATATTCAGCCATGGTCAGCGCGGTATGCCCCACGCGGAAGCGGCTGCCCGGCGGTTCGTTCATCTGGCCGAACACCATCACCATGTTCGGCAACACGCCCGCCTCTTTCATATCGCGGTACAGCTCCTCGCCTTCGCGACATCGCTCGCCGATGCCGCAGAAGATGCTCACGCCTTCATGGTGGCCGACCATGTTGTGGATCATCTCGGTGAGCAATACCGTCTTGCCCACACCCGCGCCGCCGAACAACCCTGCCTTGCCGCCGCGCTCCAGCGGTGCCAGCACGTCGATGACCTTGATGCCGGTTTCGAATATTTCGGCCTTGGTGGAGCGTCGCGCCAAGGGTGGCGGCGCACGATGCACGGTACGCCATTCGACATCGCCCGGCTTTGGCTGACGATCGATCGCATTGCCGAAAACATCGAACATGCGCGACAGTATCGCCTTGCCCACCGGTGCCATCAGCGGCCCGCCGCTATCTTCCACCACCATGCCGCGTGCAAGCCCTTCCATCGGCGTCAACGCGACACCGCGCACCATATTGCTGTTGAGTTGCGCCAGGACCTCGATGAATATCTTGTTGTCAGCTCCGGCACGCAGCAAAGAATAGATGGGCGGCAAGTACACATCGAAACGGATGTCCACGATGCTGCCGCGTATTGATACCACTGCACCTAAATTTGGAAGACCGGTTTTATTGTTCATTTTTATCGGCTCAATTAAAATTCACCGCGCGTAAGCCTCCGTGGCATAGCGGCGCATCATGCGATGACTGTTGAAGTATGAGGCATTCTTGCTGATCGCGCCTTTCATCACCCTGATCCATCCGCTGCGGTCGCTGTTGTAATACAGCGGAAGCACCACTTGCTCAAGCTTGTCGTAAAGTGCACGCGCGTTATTATCCGGCATTCCCGACGAATCGCCGATTGCCCAGCCGGTGATACCCTCGATGCATCCCTCTACCCACCAGCCATCCAATACAGAAAGATTGGGCACACCGTTGAATGCGGCCTTCATGCCGCTGGTGCCGGAAGCTTCGAGCGGCGGCAGCGGCGTGTTGAGCCACACGTCCACTCCCGCTGTCATTGTTTGTGCCAAAGACATGTCATATTCGGGGAGAAAGACGACTGTGATCATGCCGGCAAGATCACGTGCATGTGCACACACTTGCTCGATCAAGTGCTTGCCGTTTTCATCATGGGGATGTGCCTTGCCGGCAAGTACGACCTGGAACGGCTGGTTGCGCGCGATCGATTTCAACCGTTCGAGATCAGTGAACAAAAGATCCGGACGTTTGTACGCAGTCATGCGTCGCGCGAAGCCGAAGATCGGGATATCCGGTTTCAATGCAACACCGGTGAGAGCCTGTACTTTATCTATCAGATGCTGCTTTGCATGAACATGCGCTTCCCAGACCGCGACATCGGGAATACAGCAATCGGCACGCACCAATAGCTGCGGTTCATGGCACCAGCCAGACAGGTAATGGTCGTACAGCTGGCGAAAATTTTCTGCCGCCCAGATGAACGGGTGAACCCCGTTGGTGATCGCATGGACCTTATAGCCGGGATACATCGCATTCGATACTTCCGCATGTTTCTTCGCGACACCATTAACGTACTCGCTCATATTCAGCGCCAGCTGCGTCATGTTCAGGCTGTCAACACCCGCCAGTTTCTTGATGGCATTGATGTCGAAGTCATTGTCGAGAACACGCTGCACCATGTCATAGGGAAACCGGTCGTGACCGGCTTCTATCGGAGTATGCGTGGTGAAACTGCACAAGTCCCGCACGCGCGGGAGATCGTAGAGCGATTCGCCGGGCCTGACCTCTTCGGCAGCGTATGTGAAGCGCCGCATCAACTCCAGACCGAGCAGCGCGGAATGCCCCTCATTCATGTGGTAATGCCGGATCATAAAGCCGATCGCCTGCAACATGCGCACGCCGCCGACGCCCAGCACGATCTCTTGCTTGAGCCGGTAGGTGTTGTCGCCACCGTAAAGATAATGTGTGATCTCGCGGTCGTCATCGCTGTTCTCATTCAGGTCGGTATCGAGCAATAGCACCGGCTGACGCCCGCCCATGCTGCCTTCCAGTATATACAACCATGCACCGATCCAGACCATGCGGCCATCGATCGGAACGGCAATCTTGGCATCGAGTTGTTTCGCCCAGTTCTTGGGATCCCAGGTTGCCGGATGTTCCACCTGCCTGCCCTGTGCGTCAATCTCCTGGCGAAAATAGCCAGCGCGGCTAACCAGGCTCACCGCCACGATAGATAAATCGAGATCGGTGGCAGAACGAACGGTATCGCCGGCCAGTATGCCCAGTCCGCCTGCGTAGGTCGGGATCTCGTTGCGCAACGCTATCTCCATCGAGAAATAGGCAACGCGCGGTTCATGAATAAATTCGTCAGGCATGATGTTTCTCCTGGATAATAAGCTCTGTCGCGCGACGTGACAGCGTATCGAGCAGACGTTCGTATGACTCGATGAACTTCTGCACTCCCTGGTTTTCCAGTTCATCACTCACCGCATAAAGGTTCAACCCAAGTGCAGCAAGCCGTTTCGGCAATGCATATGTTACGTCCAGATTCTCCGCCAGGCGTAATTGCGGATCACCGTGTTCCCGGTAGGCGGACAAAGTTTCAAGCGGCAAGGTATTGATTGTATCCGGCCCGATCAATGCCTCAACATACATCACGTCATCGTAGGCGGGATTCTTGGTGGAAGTGGACGCCCAGAGCAGCCGCTGTGTGTGCGCACCTTGTGCTTCAAGTGTTTGCCAGCGCGCACTGGCCACCATTTTTTTATATTCCTGGTAGGCCAATCGAGCACAGGCGATTGCGGTTTGCCCGCGCATCTCCAGAGCCTGCGGCTGATTATTCTGATCGAGAATGTGATCCACCAGTGTATCGATGCGGCTCAGGAAAAAGCTCGCTACCGAGGCGACATGGTCAATCTTGCCGCCATTGGCCAGGCGGTCTTCCAGACCAGAAATGTAGTTCTCCGACACTTCCATGTAGCGCGCAACACCGAACAACAGAGTCGCGTTGACGTTGATACCCGAGGCGATCAATTGCCTGATCGCCGGCAACCCCGCCACTGTTGCCGGCACCTTGATCATCAGGTTGGGCCGATCAATACAACCCCATAATCTCTTTGCTTCGGCAATTGTCGCATCGGTATCGTAAGCCAGATGCGGCGAGACTTCCATGCTCACATAGCCATCACGCATGCCGCTGGTTTCGTAAACACCATGTAGCAGGTCTGCTACCCTGCGCACATCATCTACCGCAAGCTCTTCATAGATTTTCTGTGCATCAGGATTTTGGCGGACGAGCTTCTCAATCGCCTCATCGTATTCTTTGTGTTGTGCGATCGCCTTTTCGAAAATAGACGGATTGGATGTCACGCCGCTGATGCCATCTTCACGAACAAGCCGTTCCATTTCTCCCTCTGTCAGTAAGGCACGCTCTATGTAGTCAAGCCACAGGCTTTGACCAAGCTCCTCGAGTCTGCGAAGCCTATTTTCGTTTTGCGCATTCATGACGATTTTCCAGTTTCCTGAGGCCATTTCCATTTCAGTATCTCCGGCATGTCCTGGCCGTATTGCGTGATGTACTGGCGGTGCTCGGTCAATTTTTCGCGCATATGCTGCTTCAGGTAGGCAGCCTGGTCGGCCAGCTTGGGCACGCGGTCGGCTACGTCCATGACCAGGTGAAATCGGTCCAGGTCGTTGAGCACCGCCATGTCGAACGGCGTGGTGGTGGTTCCCTCCTCCTTGTAGCCGCGCACATGCAGGTTCTTGTGGTTGGTACGCCGATAGGAGAGCCGATGAATCAGCCAGGGATAGCCGTGGTAGGCGAAAATGATCGGCTTGTCTGTGGTGAATAGCGCATCGAAATCGCGGTCGGCCAGCCCGTGGGGATGTTCTTCGTGTGGTTGCAGGGTCATCAGGTCGACGATGTTAATCACACGCACTTTCAGCTCCGGTGCATGACGCCGCAACAGGTCAACCGCAGCCAGCACTTCCAGCGTCGGCACATCGCCCGCAGCTGCCATCACCACATCCGGCTCGCCTCCCTGATCATTGCTTGCCCATTCCCAGATGCCGATGCCTGTGTCACAGTGCTTGATTGCGGCATCCATGCTGAGCCATTGCGGCTCGGGTTGTTTTCCGGCGACGATGACATTGACGAAGTCGCGCGAACGCAAGCATTGATCGGTGACATAAAGCAAGGTATTTGCATCGGGCGGCAAGTACACGCGGATGATGTCGGCTTTTTTGTTGATCACATGGTCGATGAACCCCGGATCCTGATGCGAGAAACCGTTATGATCCTGGCGCCAGACGTGCGAAGTAAGCAGATAGTTGAGTGAAGCAATCGGCCGCCGCCATGGAATCTCTTTGCTGACCTTGAGCCATTTCGCATGCTGGTTGAACATCGAATCGATGATATGGATGAAAGCTTCATAGCAGGAAAACAGCCCATGCCGGCCCGTCAGCAGATAACCCTCGAGCCAGCCTTGGCAGGTGTGTTCGGAAAGGATTTCCATCACCCGCCCGGCAGGTGCCAGATGGTCATCTGTCGCCAACCGTTCAGCTTCCCATGCGCGATCG
>Ga0055484_10000039_pt1 | contig 10984 bp, 8 predicted proteins | sample RushMan_CattailN_6_FD_57939 | JGI IMG/M metagenome (GOLD analysis project Ga0055484, IMG submission 57939) | Wetland microbial communities from San Francisco Bay, California, USA, that impact long-term carbon sequestration - RushMan_CattailNLC_D2 | ecosystem: Environmental > Aquatic > Marine >... | reverse complement strand
GAAGATCTCGGTAAGCTCCTTGAGGTCTCAAGGTTTGCCCCAACAGGACATAATTCACAATCTGTCGAATACATGGTGCTGGGCAACCGCGATGAGCTGCATAACCTGGCCGGTCTGACGGTCGACTGGATGAGGACAATAATCAAAGCCAACCCCCAGCTTGCTGCCGAACTTTTTCTGGAAAGGACAGTCAGGCGCTGGGAGCAGGGAGTTGACGTAATCCTGAGGAACGCACCGGCGGTAATTATTGCCCATGCATCGAAGGAAAACAGGATAGCGCCCATGGACTGTGTTATTGCCCTTACCTATCTGGAACTTGCAGCAACTTCAATGGGAATGGGCTGCTGCTGGGCAGGGTATTTCCGGAATGCCGCAGTTAATTATCCCCCCCTGACTAAGGCGTTGCATCTTCCCGAGGGGCATCTATGCTTTGGGGCCATGATGATCGGGCACCCTGAATTCGCTTACCGCAGGATACCGACGCGCAAGCAGCCCAAGGTCACCTGGAGGTTTTAGCATTGATCTGAAGATGGATATCCTTCTAATTATATTTTTATACTCCCTGCCGCCTTTCAGCCGGAGATGACTTCTATGGGAATGAAATTAAGAATCCTGTTGCTGGTGATACTATGCTGCTTAAGCGTTATGCCGGCTTATGGAAAAACCGATCCTCCCGTTAGGATCCCTGTTCATGATCTGATGCAGGACCCACTTATAGATGGTGTTAAGATATCTCCGGACGGAAAGAGCATTGCAGCCCTTTATAATAATAATGATCGCATTATGGTCCTGGTTAAGGACCTGACTGCTGATAATTCGGAGCCCCTGATAATTAATGTTCTGAATCACAACGTAAAATGGCTTGAATGGGCCAATAACCGGCGTATTATTACGGGAGCGACTGTTGAGGGAGGCATCTGGCATGACTACTATGCCCTGGTGATAATGGATAAGGACGGCAAAAATATGCGGCATCTGATCAGCGACTTCAGCATGGGCAATCTGATTGACCTACTTCCCGATGACCCAGATCATGTGCTGGTTGAAGAGCTTAATGTAAATAACATGGTTTTTCCGGAGGTGTACAAGGTATATATCGGAAACGAAAGAAAGGAGCAGCGCGTCCAGGCGAGCAGGAACAATATAGACCACTGGATAACAGATGCAAACGGCGATATCGCGATGGGGATAGGATATCTGTCGGATAGAATGATAATTGATGCGAAGATGGCTGACGGGAGCTGGAAAACCATAAGTGCAAAACAATACCTGACAGATTCCCATTTTTATCCATTGGCTATAGGAAAGAGAGGTATCGTTTATGTCTTGTCCTATCATGAAACTGATAAGGCTGCCCTTTATGAATATCATATTGACACACAGTCCTTCGGCAGGCAGCTGTTCAAACATGATCTGGTCGATGTTGACGGCATCTACTATTCAAAGCTTAACGACTCTGTAGAATACGTCAGCTTTACCCCCGATGCAACTGAACTCCATTTTTTTGATGATCAACTGGAGAAGGATTACCTTGCTGTAAACCAGGCGCTTCCGGGCGTCACCAATCTGATTGCCAGCGCAAGTGCTGATGAAAAACATCTAATCATTTTTTCATCAAGTAGTGGCAATCCAGGAAGTTATTATCTGTTTGATAGAGAAAACCTGAGGTTAAAATATATGGGCAGCCGCTATCCCGATCTTGAGAGAGTACCCCTGTCCAGAACCAGAAGCACCAGATACAAGGCCAGGGACGGCATGACCCTGTACGGCTATGTCTCCTATCCAGTAACCTTCAATGAATCTCCCTTCCCGATGGTTGTCCTTGTTCATGGGGGACCATATACGAGGGATAAAAATGAATTCGATCCCTGGGTGCAGTTTCTTACCAACAGGGGTTATGTAGTATTTCAGCCGAATTTCAGGGGATCTACAGGATATGGCAGCGCCTATTGGAAAAGCGGCTACAGGCAATGGGGCCTTTCCATGGAGGATGACATTCTGGATGGTATAAAAATACTTATTGACGGAAATGTCGCCGACAGATCAAAGATCTGCATAATGGGGGCGAGCTACGGGGGGTATGCTGCCCTAATGGGCGTGGCCAAATATCCGGATATATTCTGCTGTGCCGTATCAATCTCAGGGATCAGCGACCTTAACAAGCTGATGGTACAGAAAGGAAATTTTCTTAATCGGGTATTGATAGGCGATGATATGGGTGATCGTAAGGCAGTCTCGCCCATAACTTATGTTGAAAATATCAGCAGCCCTGTGCTGCTGGCCCATGGCGCCGAAGATAAAACAGTATACTACAGCCAGTCTGTTGACATGTACAGTGCACTTAAAAGAGCAAAAAAAGACGTCACTTTTATAAAATTAAAAAAGGAGACGCACCATCTGGAGGATGTGAAGAACCGTGTCGCGCTTTTTGAGGTGATTGATAAATTTCTTGATAAGCATATTGGCGCCTCTTATGTGGTAGAATAATTTTCATTAAAGGGATTTCATGTAATCAGTCAATCCTTCACGAAGCCATGACGGGACATCGATCTTTTCAAATGTGTCCGTCTTTGTGCATACGGTGACGTTGCTCCCTTCCACCACGATCACATTTTCATCGCCGTGAAGATATCCGCGGTATCCCCAGGTAACCGAACTCCGGCCTATATTCAGTATTCTCACCTCCATGTTGATCTGATCGCCGTATTTCATGCGACGCTTGAAATCGCATTCCACGCGGACAGTCGGGCATGCCAGATTTCGCTCGTGCAGGACAGTTGAGTAATTAATCCCCATTACTGAAGAAAAAAATTCCTCCATTGCCAGGTGAAAGTAGTGCATGAAACGGGGATAATATACAATGCCCGCGTTGTCTATGTCGGAAAAACATACCTTGATGGGGGCTTGAAAGGCCATAAATTTGATGCTCCTGTAAATTTTGATTTATTAAAACATCAGCATGCAATTATGGCAACATAAAAATTATTTTTCAAATTAGTTATTCATTAGAGCAAGAAAGTTCTTAAAATATTAATGGTTAAGACATTTCGATGTCATTAATGTAAGATATTTATAATATCATAATATTTCACGCAAACTAATTGACAATGATATGGAATTTAGTTATTAAAGTTACATCATACCTACAAAAGACACGAAACCGGATTTAGAAACGTAACTAAAATATTTACATCCAAATCGATTGTTGCTGTAACTTTTATAAACACTTACCGTTTTATATAAAAATATTTTTTTCATACCTATTTTAAGAGAAAGGAAAAAGCTATGAACCTGAACAAAAAATTATACGGGTACGGGGTATTGTTATTGTTGGCTTCTCTTATTCTTATGAATGGATGCAAAACCTCTGATCTTATGAGCAAATGGCGCGATAAGGAAATCGTTATCGATGCCAGCGACAGTGAATGGCAGGATGCCAGGCAGTATTATGATGATAAAACTCAGACCAGCATAGGCATTTATAATGACGATGACAATCTGTATATGTGTTTAACAACCATGGATACAGAGATACAAAATGCAGTTGTCTCTCAAGGTTTTATTGTATGGTTTAACAGCAAAGGCTCCAAGGCAAAAGAATTGGGTGTACGTTTTCCTGTAGTTGATCAGGCCGGACGTGGCGGGCAGGGCGCTCCTGGCGGGCAGGGCGCTCCTGGCGGACAAGGCGCTCCTGGCGGTCCGGGTGGAGGCGCAGTTTCCCTTACGGAGTTGAAGATCCTGACCTCAGCAAAGGATGATGGGACAACCCTGAAGCGTGAAGAAGCAGCTGAAAAGGGGATAGTTGCAAGGATGACAAACCAGAACAACAAGCTTGTTTATGAGCTTAAAATGCCTTTGAAAAAGACTGATAATACTCCCTATGCCGTTGTTCCGTCAGCAACAAATAACCTGGGAGTAGGGTTCATGCTCTTCAGCAAAACCTCCCGGTCAGCCAGCGGAATAAGCGGATTTGGCGGGAATATGTCTATGGGCAGCGGTGGCGGCGGTGGCGGCGGAGGTGGCGGCATGGGAGGCGGCGGTGGTCCGGGCGGCGGCATGGACACCCGTGACAGTGGTTTTACCGTTAGAGATGTCTCCAGTATGAGCAACATTTTCAGCTTTTTCAGCATGAGCGATGATGCTATCTCCAGCATTAATGATGAAGATGTCTCTATTATCAATGCGCAGCCGGGCGGTGGCGGCGGTGCTCCTCCCGGCGGCGGTGGCGGCATGGGTGGCGGCATGGGTGACGACATGGGCGGCGACATGGGAGGTGGCGGTATGGGCGGCGCTCAGGTACAGACAAGGCTTGAGGTATGGTTTAATGTAATTCTGGCGACCAAATAGGCTATTTTAAAAGAAAAATCATTAAATTGAAATGGGGAGTGACTGTATCTATGGAAACACTCCCCATTTTTTATGACATTAAGGAAATATGTGCAAATGATGAGCGCACAAAATAATTGACAGATTAAGGCTACAGCGATATACGACTTAATGACTGAGAACAATTCCACTATATTTTTTTAAAGGAGTTCATTATGTTTGGTCTTGGAGTGCCGGAATTAATCATAATCGCAATTATAATTTTCTTAATCTTCGGAGCAAAAAAGATACCGGAGATTGGCAAGGGTATCGGGGGCGCCATAAGAGAATTTAAAAACATCGGAAAGGAAATAAGCGTTACAAATTCAAAACCTAAAAATTCCAACAAGGCCCTTGCGGAAGTAAATGATACACAGCCCTCAATTGAGGCTAAGCTGGCAAAAAAGGTCCTGGAGCAGGTTCCGGGCGCCAAAAAGGTTATGGAAATCAAAGACAAGGTCAATAAGGTGAAGGAGATCATTTAGTAATTTATATTCCTGCCGGTATTAATGCCGATTTCTGCCAATTCAAGGGAGATGGTCTGAGAATATTTTATAATCAGATGCTGTCTCCCTTATTTTTATCCATTCTTTCAACTGCCTGCCGCAGTTGCGGTCTGTCCGGTTCAATCCGTTTCATGACGGATTACTTCCTTTAATAAATACACTTTGTTTGGGAGCTGACTTCTCAGCCATTCAAAATACATAAATTATACAATTTACAATTGACAAAAAAATAATTTTCCTTATTCTTGGAAAAAGTATACTATGTAAAATAAAAGCGTTCTCAAATCTTCAAAATTAATCTCTATCCTTTAAGTCATTTATTAATGAGAGGTGGATATGAATCAAATTTATTCAATAATCAGGAGGCGGCAGTTTTTGGTCGCTTCAATTACTTCGCTTGCAGCACTGGGGCTTGGAAAAGCATTCAGGTTCCTTTGGCCTGCTCTGACAGACGCAGCAGAGAAACAGGGTGCTGCGGAAAACAGATCCCTTAAAGGTATTGTTCTCTATTACTCGGCAACCGGAGCCACCGGCAAGATCGCCGGTGCGATCCATAAAGGGATGAAATCGGTTATTGAATGCGATGTTTCCCCTCTTAAGAAGATGGATCCAAAAAAACTGGTTAAATATGATGTGATAGCCATCGGAGGGCCAATCTGGTATTACCGCGAAACAGCAAATCTCAGGCTTTATATCCATAATATGCCTCAGATGACGGGTAAGCCATGTATCCTGTTCTGTTCCCATGGCTCACAGCCATCGGGGTTTTTCCATTCTCTGGTGCAGCCTGTGCAGAAGAAAGGGTTTACTGTAATCGGATGGAATGACTGGTACGGCGGCGCCTCACATGTTCTTCATATGCCGAGCCCATATGTCACGGATGGGCATCCTGATGAGATAGATCTTCAGGAGGCTGAGGCATTTGGCAGGGAGATGGCTGAGCGTGCCCGGAAGATCTATGGGGGTAAAAGGGATCTGATACCTGATATACCGTCCGGACCTGATGCCGATCCGCTATGGAAAAAAGGCGGTATGACAGGAGGCGGAGGCAGCATGCCTGAAGCCGGGGGTGGGATGCCGGACCTCATGTTATCATCTACAGCAGAGGGACGGCAAGATGCACCCGGCGGCAACGGTCTGATAGCGGTATATACAGGCGCTGCCGGCGCGCAGGCCGGCAATATGCCGGGTGTTTCAACGGACGATCGTGAAGGTGGCGCTCATGCAGATGAGGCACTCGGTGGAGGAATGTCGGAAAGCGGAACAGGAGGTGGAGGCCCGGGTGGTATGATGGCATCTGCGAATGAGATACCCAGGATCAATATGTCAAAATGTCTTTATCCCAGATGCACAGCATGTGCGGATAACTGTGTAGAAGGCGCCATTGATTTTTTAAGGCTGACGCCCGCTGCGTTGGTTTCAGAGTCACCTATTCTCGTTGAGGGCTGCATACACTGCTCGCAGCCAATATGTGAAAGGGCCTGTGTATATGATGCAATAACCTACCAGCAGATGAAAACAAGACATGTATTCGATATGAAGAAGTGCATATACCCCAAATGCACCCTCTGTATAGACAACTGCCCGATGTTCAGCGTTGACTTCTCAGATCCTCAAAAGCCGGTTGTCCACAATAACTGTGAAGGATGCGATCTTTGCTGGTCTATTTGTCCTTATGATGCCATAAGCATATCCAATATTGCTGAAACACATGCGGTGCTGGCGAATTCGGAGACAAAGTGGGACAGTCCCTTCCTGGCTAATCTCAATCAAGCCGAAAAAACAGGCAGATTCCGAAGGCTGACACCTGTAGATAAAGTCGGCTGGGGAAATGTAGTTTATAAGAATCCCAATGCACCACGTGTGGTATTGCATCCTGAAAATTACCCCTATGACGTAAAAAAGTGATTCTCCATCCGCACTGCAAGTAGAGCCTCACTTTATCGATTATCAGGATTCAAGGGGCCAGGGAAAAAGCTTCGTGTGTCAATAAAAATATAGAATTATACACCATGGGGATAAAATGATCATGATCGGGAGATATGATGAGAGGGACAATGTCCAGGCCAGGAATGAGCTTATTCCGGAAAGTCCCTTATGGGACGAGTATTATGGTGTCCATCCCGAATTAAAGGAACTTGATATGGTGCAGCATGATCTCCCTGGAGTCATGGGGGTAGGGGCAGACGTGGATAACCGGTTTTTTCTATCGATGGTCACCCTGCTTGGCCAACTGGGCCATGAAAAAATGGTGGACGGACCGGTTGATCCGGTTAAGACGCAACTGACACCGGAAAGGGCTACAGAGAAAGTTAAAGGGATGTTGATGCATATGGGCGCACAATTGGTCCGCATTGGTCCTTTAAACCAGTCCTTTGTATACAGCCACAAGGGAAGAACATATCATCGTCCCGGAGATAATGAGCCAAGGATAGGAACGCCTATAGATCTTATGCATAAAAATGCAATTATAATTGCAGAGGGCCTCAATCTTAAGATTCTGAAGGGCGCACCGAAAAAACCTGTTATTATGGAGGTATTCCGGGCCTACTCCAAGCTTGGATATGTTGCAGTCCTGATGGCACGATATATCCGCTCCATTGGTTATCCTGCGCGCGCCCATATAACAACCAACTATCAGATTGTTATCCCGCCGGTAGCAGAAGATGCAGGGGTAGGCGAACTTGGAAGACACGGTGTCCTGATATCAAGGGAGTTCGGCAGTGCCATGAAGATGTCCGTTGTAACTACTGATCTGCCTCTGGTTTATGATCAAAGGCCGAAACTGGGTGTGGATGATTTCTGCAAACATTGCAGAATATGCGCCAGTAGTTGTCCCTCAGGCGCTATCTCCCATGGAGAAAAGAAGCTGATCAGGGGCGTTGAGCGGTATCCCTTTAAGGCCGAGGCCTGTTTCAGGATATGGAATGAGGTAGGAACCGATTGCGGTGTCTGCATAGCATCATGCCCCTACAGCAAGCCCTCGTCAATACATCATTCAGCAGGACTGGCACTTGCCGCTATGGGAGGGAAATTCCCCGCCCTTTTCTTAACTGCGATGGAAGGGCTTATCTACGGTAATTATGATCCAGGAAGATGTCCTCAGCCTGCCTGGATGGAAGAACCCCCATCGGTGTGGAAAAAATACCGCTTTGGAAGGAAAAAACGCTGAATAATCTTCTTTCCCGGCCGAATAAAATGTCCGGCAAACACATATTCGTGATATCCACAGAGATTCATCTGTCTCCCCGTATTCCGTAGCCCATCGGATTGACAAAAGGAACTATATCATATAAAATATTGTTATAATTTGATCAGGTTCAATAGAAGTTATTGCGTATTTCCGGTCATGTTTCGGTGGCAGATATACTTGATATGAACCTGTTCTAAAAGAGCTCATGTAATAATTCTCCGTTGGTTAATGATTGCCGTTGGCGATAATACTGTTGTTCGGTTTTTTGCTGATAAAATAATCTTAAACAGGAGGTAATCATGAGACACGCCGGAATCTGCGCCCAATTAATAATCTTTTTATTCCTTGCTGTCTATCCTTCTATCAGTATATCAGCTGACGAAAACATCACAATCCTGAAATATTCATTAAAACCCGTAGAATACGACAAGTCCGGGTGTTATGTTAAAACAAGATGGAATCTCTTTGTCCTTAATGAGGCTGAAAGGCCTGTCAGGTTCATTGTCAGGATTTTTTTTGTTGATAAATTTAACAACGGGTTTGAACAGGTAAATAAAATATATGAAATTGACGCAAATGAGATGAGAAGGTTCTCTGACAGCGTTATTATTTCAGAATTCATGGCGAGAAAGACATTATCTACAGAGATCCGTATTGATGAAGTGGATGAAGAGCTTGAGTGACTGCAGGATTAATTTACTGAAAATAAACTCTAAGGGCTGGTATTAATGCTTAGAAAAAATATGCCATCGGTGGGCGCCGATGGCATTTTAACGTCTGGAAATTAAACAGGCAGCTGACTAAAAACAATCCTCGGGGATATCGAGGGCCGCCCTGTCGGCATTCATAATTACAGCTGCCTTTGAGGCCGCCTGGTTGACCACATTGCTAATAAAATATCCGGCTGAAGCGAGCTTGCCTCTGTAAAAGGCGGCATCAGCGTTTTCGGCACAGAGCTTATTTAATTCCTTAGTTGCATCAATGCCCTTTTCTGATATTATCTTATCCAGCGCCTGCTGCGCTATAACAGCCTGCCACAAAAGAAGCCATCCTGTTATAACGTCACCGAAAAGCTCCAGATACTGAGTAGCATATGAGGCCAGGAGAGGGAAATCCTTTTTGCCTGTCTCTGTAATAAATTCGGAGGCATCGCTCAAGGCCCTTCTAGCGGTATACAATGTCTCAGCGTATCGGGAAAGAGTGGGGTGATTCTTGTTTTCATCGCAGAATTTCTCTATGTCCTTTAACAGGCCGTTGTACAGGTCATCGCTTTCCCTCAGGAGCTTTCTTCCTGCAAGGTCAAGGGCCTGTATGCCGTTGGTCCCTTCGAAGATGGAATGAACCTTTTCATCCCTCAGGAACTGCTCAATGGGATAGTCCTTCATGTATCCATAGCCGCCATAGACTTGCATGGCCGCCTCGGTGACGCGGAAGCTTAAATCAGAACCGTATGCCTTAGCAACCGGTGTTAAAAATGCCGTTCTGTTTATCCATTTCTGTCTTTCTTCCTTGTCCTCAATAACCCTTTCCTGGTCGATGCAATAGGATGTATAAAGGATTAGAGCGCGAACTCCTTCTGTATAAGCCTTCATTTGAAGGAGCATGCGGCGGATATCAGGATGTTTGATGATCGGGCACTGAGGCGCTCCTGCAGGGGCGCCGATTTCCGATCCCTGGAGTCTTTCCCTGGAGTAGTTCAATGCATGAAGATACGCGGATGCAGCTACTGATGCACCATGGCGTGCAGCGATCAGCCTGGATTCGTTCATCATCGTAAAAAAGATGGGCATGCCCTTGTTTTGTTTCCCTATCAGTTCTCCGATACATTTCCCTTCCTCCCCGAAGGTTATCTGGCATGTGGGAGATCCCTTGATTCCAAGCTTCTTTTCAACACCTATGACCTTTACGTCATTGGGTTCACCTAATGATCCGTCAGGATTAGTTCTGATTTTAGGGACCAGAAAGAGTGAAAGGCCTTTAGTCCCAGAAGGCGCTCCTTTAATCCTGGCCAAGGCAAGGTGAATTATATTTTCCGTAAGGTCTGTATCACCTCCCGTAATGAATGTCTTGGTTCCTGTGATAGTGTAAGTGCCGTCTGCGTTTGGTTCGGCGATTGTCTTTGTGGCGCCTACATCGCTCCCGGCGTCCGCTTCTGTCAGGTCCATTGTCCCGGTCCATTGTCCCGAAAGTATCTTCTCTAAATATTTCTCCTTTTGAGCCTCATTGCCATAGTTAGCTATAAGCTGCGCAGCGCCCCTGGTCATAGCCGCTAGGGTCTGAAAAGCCAGATTGGCCGCCTCAAAATATTCGTTGGCCGCCATGCCGATTACCATGGGCATACCCTGGCCCCCTATCTCCTGGGAAAGATCCAGTCGGCGCCATTCACCCTCGTTCCACAAGCGCAGGAGTTCGTGAAATACCTTCGGAACTGTAATCTTACCATCCTTTAAGATGCATCCCTCGGTATCGCCGATGGGATTTGCGGGCATCATGGCCTTCAGTGCAAGCTTCTGTGCCTCGCCAAGGACCATAGCATAGACTTCATCGTCAAAGTCGGAGTAAAGTTTTGATTCTGACAGTTTCCCTATTCCCAGTTGCTCAAAAAGGACAAATTTCTGATCCCTATCGTCAATTAATAATTTTGCCATAGTTTAACTCCTTTGATGTCTGTTTTAGGACATTTTATTGTCCAACCGGTATAGATATGATATTGCTTTTTATTCTGACAAGATGTCTAAATATTAGACAATGCGTCTATACAAGTCAATGCAAATCATCAGGTACAATTTTAATTATTCAAACAGGTTTTGCTTGAAAAGAATGAGACTTCTGTGGTATTTTAGCAGAAATTTTATGATAATTGGTGAGATATAAAATGGTGCATTCAAACAGCCGATCAGCAGGTTATTATTACTATTTG
>Ga0055484_10000038_pt1 | contig 11101 bp, 9 predicted proteins | sample RushMan_CattailN_6_FD_57939 | JGI IMG/M metagenome (GOLD analysis project Ga0055484, IMG submission 57939) | Wetland microbial communities from San Francisco Bay, California, USA, that impact long-term carbon sequestration - RushMan_CattailNLC_D2 | ecosystem: Environmental > Aquatic > Marine >... | reverse complement strand
AAATCACTGGCTCGTCGCTACGCAGCCCAAATGCTTCGAGCGTGCGCAGGATGTCATCCGCCGCGCCAGGCACGCAGCGGGGCGTATCGAGGTCTTCCATGCGAACCAGCCATGTGCCGTGATGATGTTTTGCGTCTAGATAGCTGCCGACTGCGGCAACAAGCGAGCCGAAGTGAAGAGGGCCGGAGGGGGAGGGGGCAAAGCGCCCCCTGTAATTGAAATCAGGCTGGAACAGTTTCTTCCTCAAAGTCCAGCACTACCTTGCCATCCTTCATATCCACGATGACCTTTCCTCCATTAGCCAGCTTGCCGAACAGCAGTTCGTCGGCCAGTGCAGAGCGGATAGTGTCCTGGATCAGGCGTGCCATCGGGCGGGCACCCATCAGCGGATCGAAACCGTGTTCGGCCAGGTAATCTTTCAGTGCGTCGGTGAATACAGCATCAACTTTCTTCTCGTGCAATTGCTCTTCAAGCTGCATCAGGAATTTGTCGACCACGCGCAGGATGACTTCCTTGTCCAGGGAAGAGAAGGAAACAATGGCGTCCAGACGGTTACGGAATTCAGGCGTGAACATTCTCTTGATGTCGGCCAATTCGTCGCCTGCAGCAGCGGTTTTGGTAAAGCCGATCTGGGATTTGTTCAATGTCTCGGCGCCCGCGTTGGTGGTCATGATGATGACGACATTACGGAAATCGGCCTTGCGCCCGTTATTGTCGGTCAACGTGCCGTGGTCCATCACCTGCAGCAGGATGTTGAATATGTCAGGGTGTGCTTTCTCGATCTCGTCCAGCAACAGCACGCAATGCGGTTGCTTGGTGATCGCTTCGGTGAGCAGACCGCCCTGGTCGAAACCCACATAACCCGGAGGTGCGCCGATCAGGCGCGATACGGCATGACGCTCCATGTATTCGGACATATCAAAGCGGTGTATCGGCATACCCATGCTGTAGGCGAGTTGGCGCGCCACTTCAGTCTTGCCCACACCGGTCGGACCGGAGAACAGGAAGCTGCCGATCGGTTTTTGCGGGTTGCCCAACCCGCTGCGCGACATCTTGATGGCACGTGCCAACACATCAATTGCCTTGTCCTGGCCGAATACTGTTGCCTTGAGATCCCGGTCAAGATTTTTCAGTGTGTTGCGGTCATCGTGCGATACGGTGCGTGTCGGGATGCGCGCGATCTTGGCGATGATCTCCTCGATCTCATGCTTGCCCACGACTTTTTTCTGCCTGGATTTCGGCAGGATACGCTGGGCTGCGCCCGCTTCGTCCAGCACGTCAATTGCCTTGTCAGGCAGGTGGCGGTCGTTGATGAAGCGTGCAGAAAGTTCGGCAGCACTGGTGATTGCTGCAGCGCTGAATTTGACACTGTGGTGTTCCTCGAAGCGCGACTTCAGGCCTTTCAATATTTCAATGGTCTGCTCAACAGAAGGCTCGGGCACGTCTATTTTCTGGAAGCGTCTCGACAACGCATGATCTTTTTCAAAGATGCCGCGATATTCCTGGTAGGTGGTCGCACCTATGCATTTCAGTTGTCCATTCGATAATGCCGGTTTAAGCAGGTTGGATGCGTCCATTGTTCCGCCGGAAGCTGCACCTGCGCCAATCATCGTGTGTATCTCGTCAATGAACAGAATCGAGTTGGGCGACTCTGACAATTCTTTCAGGACAGCTTTCAGGCGCTGTTCAAAGTCGCCGCGATATTTTGTGCCTGCCAGCAGCGCGCCCATATCAAGCGAATACACATGTGCATCCTTGAGAATTTCCGGCACGTCATTTTCGACAATTTGCCGAGCCAATCCTTCCGCTATGGCAGTCTTGCCCACGCCGGCTTCGCCCACCAGCAACGGGTTATTCTTGCGGCGGCGGCATAGCGTTTGTATAACGCGTGACAACTCAATTTCGCGACCGATCAGTGGATCAATCCTGCCAGACTGAGCCTGGGCATTCAAATCCAGGGTGTAGCTCTGCAACGCGCCACCGGGAGTCTGCTGCTGTTCTTGCTCGGACTCGGTTTCGTTCTGGGGTTTGGATGGCAAACTGGCCATGGTTTTGTCGATGCCGTGAGCGATGTAGTTCACAACATCGAGCCGTGTCACATTGCGCTGTGTAAGGAAATACACCGCATGAGAATCCTTTTCGCCGAACAGGGCGACGAGGATGTTGGCTCCCGTAACCTCTTTTTTGTTGGTGGACTGCACATGCAGAATGGCACGCTGGATAACACGCTGAAAACCGATCGTAGGCTGGGTGTCCACTTCCTGGTCGCCAGGAGTGACCGGAGTGTGAGTGGCAATGAAGTCGGTCAGGACTTGGCGCAACTCTTCAATATCCACGCCACAGGCACGCAGCACCTGCGCGGCAGAAGCGTTGTCCAGCATGGTGAGCAGCAAATGCTCGACCGTGATGAATTCATGGCGTTTCTGGCGGGCATCGACAAAGGCCAGATGCAAACTTACTTCCAATTCCTGTGCAATCATTTTAAGGGCACCTCTAAAAATTCAAACTTCAGTTCCGGCATAGCCTGAAGGTCAGCCTTCCCTATAACTCCGTTGTATTCCAATTGCTGTTTTACCTCAAAAACTATTGTTTGCATACTATACATCTGTTGCCGGGCGAACTCTAAATTTTCTGAGCTGCCCTTCAACTTTCTTCCATGCCGCATCGTAACGGATGCCCGTGTTGATTTGCAAACTCGGATACCCGGGTGACTTTGGTTTCTGCGACGTCACGTGAATAGATGCCGCATACAGCCGATCCTTCATTATGGACTTTGAGCATGATTTGCAGCGCGCGTTCACGATTCATGTCAAAAAACTGCTGCAATACTTCAATGACAAATTCCATGGTTGTGAAATCGTCGTTGAACAAAATCACCTTGTACATGCGCGGCGGTTTTGTTTTTGCGCGTTCCGGCGCAAGAACCGTGCTGCTGTGTTGTTTGGTAGCCATTGTTCGCAGTATGTATTCTTACGTATATATTGTTTCGTTATAGTTGTTATCATATTTGATGATATAAATTATTTTTTCAAGTCCACTTGAAAAATATTATACAAACCTCTTGACTACATTAACTAAACCAGAGTAAAAAGCGCGCTGGTGTTTGACTCAAAGTATCTGCAGTACTGGTTTTGCTGTGTGCGGTCTTGGATTCAAACAGTTTCGCGGGGGACGTCTCCGTTTTTTTAGTAAGGATGTAATCACATGGCAACTGGTACAGTTAAATGGTTTAATGATGCAAAGGGATTTGGTTTTATTACTCCCGATGATGGCAGCGAAGATTTGTTCGCGCACTTTTCAGCAATCAACATGAGCGGTTTCAAATCGCTCAAAGAAGGTCAGAAAGTGACTTTCGAAGTAGTACAAGGCCCTAAAGGCAAGCAAGCATCCAATATCCAGGCTCCTTAATCAGGCGCGCAATCCGAATATTGGGGGGTAAAAAAGCCCGGCACGAAAGTGTCGGGCTTTTTTAATTTCCAGTTGAAGCGTAAATCAGCCGAGACTGAGCGGAACAAACATTTGCTGCTCACCACGCAAGATCAATAATGCCAAACGTTTGCCGTGCTTGCTGACCTGTGCACGCAACTTTTCGATACTGCCGGTTCTTTCTCCATTGACGGACAGAATCACGTCACCCCGTTGTATTCCTGCTCGGGCAGCCGGGCCGTCCTCTACATTTTCAACCAGCAAGCCGGAGGAAACATCAGCCTGTTTCCGCTCTTCCGGTGTAAGCGGGCGAACGGACAAACCCAGTTCGTCACTGTCATCCCTGTTTGCTTTGCTTTGTCCGCCAGCGACCTTCATTTCGCCTACGCTCAAGGAAATGTTCTTGGTCTTGCCTTTTCGCCAGAGTTCGAGGTTTGCCTTGGTGCCTGGCGACAATGTGCTCACCATGGGTGGCAGATCGGAAGAACGGCTGATTTCCTTGCCGTTGAATTTAAGGATAACATCGCCGGGTTCGATGCCGGCTTTCTCAGCGGGGCTATTCTTTTCCACCGAGCTGACCAAGGCGCCCGTGGGTTTTTCCAGGCCGAAAGTATTGGCTAATTCCTGATTGACCTCCTGGATCATGACACCAAGACGACCCCGGCTAACTTTTCCGTGGTCGAGCAGTTGCTGTTCCACTTTCATCGCAACATCGATCGGGATGGCGAACGACAGCCCCTGGTAACCGCCGCTACGGCTGTATATCTGGGAATTGATCCCGATCACTTCACCATTCAAATTGAACAGCGGACCGCCGGAATTTCCCGGGTTGACTGCAACATCAGTCTGCAGGAAAGGCACATAACCCTCGTCAGGCAACGAACGGGATTTTGCAGAAATAATCCCCGCCGTCACGGTATTTTCGAAGCCGAAAGGTGATCCTATCGCGATTACCCATTCACCCACGCGGGCATTTTGCGGATTACCGATTTTTACTGTCGGCAAGTCTTTGGCATCGATTTTGAGCACGGCGACATCGGAAAGCTTGTCTATGCCGGCAACCTTGGCCTTGAACTCACGCTTGTCGGTGAGCTTCACGATAACAGAATCGGCTTCAGATACGACATGGGCATTGGTCAGGATAACGCCGTCCGGGCTGACAATAAATCCGGAACCCAAGCCATGAGTGGGCACGCTATTTTGAGGGGCTGGCATCTGGAAGCGTCGAAAGAACTCATTGAAAGGATCGCTGGGGTCCAATTGCGGGAACCCGGGGAAACCGGAAAATCCGGTTTTAACCGAGCCGGACACACTGATATTGACCACCGCCGGACCTTGATTGCTGGCGATTTCGGCAAAGTCTGGCAGTGTGATGACGGACTTTTGTTGCGATTCTGAAATGGGCGGGGTTACGCTGGGTGTGGCATGAGCCTCATTGACAGGAAAGGTGTCCCGGTAAAGATAGCCTCCTGCCGCGACCCCTGAAATAACCAAAGCAAAAGCGCCATACCTGACAAGCCTAGAAAAATTCATCAATTCCATTTTTCAGATTCCTCCAAGGATTAAATAAACACGATCAGCATCTTTGCTGCCGCAGTGACGATTTTGTTCGTGGTTTGTTTTTGAGGAGCCAGGAAAGTTCCCCAAGGTCGAGTGCATACGCCATCAAACACACGATGAAACCCCGGCATGGCCGGGGTTCGCGGATTTGTGCAGCGCGGCTGGACATAGCCGCGACTATTGTTGCGCTAATGAATCGTGAGGGTTTTCGACTTCGAACTGGCTCGTTTTGGCAGGCGCAGTTCCAGCACGCCGTTGTCGTACTTTGCCTGCGAAGCGGTTTCGTCGACGTCCTGATCGAGTGCGAAGTTGCGGGAAACCTTGCCGTAATAGCGCTCGCTGCGCAGCACTTTCTCGCCGTCCTTCACTTCCTTCTCATTCTTCACTTCCGCGCTGATCGAGACCTGATTGCCGTCGATTGTCACGTGGATGTCTTCCTTCTTCACACCGGGAATCTCGGCATGAACGGTATAAGCCTTGTCGTCTTCCTTCACGTCCAGCTTGATCTGGACATCCGGCTGCGCCTCATCGAAGCGTGCCGGGAAACGCACCGGGCGCATGAAAAAACCGCGGAACAAATCGTCAAATGCGGTATCAGCAGGGCTGTAACGCAGTATGTTAGCCATTTCTACACTCCTGATAAATCCGGGACGTCCCCGTGCGTAATAATCTGAGGATGGGATAAAAAATTTCAAGGGGGTGATGCGCCGGTTTTGTTTGGCTTAATGTCGTTAATCCTGACGACGGGAAAAAAAGAACCCGGCATAGCCGGGTTTGGAAGGAATGCCAAGGGTATATTTAGCAAATTGCTGATCTCATTTTTTCTCAACCATGACAGCCTGACACTCGTTGTCACCTATATTCTGGAACGAGTGCGAAACTATCGGTTTTTGCAATACTGCTGCCCCAGATTTGACTACGCCTTCTTTTGCAGTCGATCCATCCGGCTTGACGATCTTTCTGTTGCAATCGGTCAGCCAATAAACGGCATTGGCCGGATGGGAGTGGAAGTTATCTTTTTGCCCCGGCTTCCAGGTTTGGAGTACGACGCGGAACTCATCATTTTCAGCAATTACTTTATAAACGTCTGGGGACGCTACGCTAGAAAGCGGAGCATTCTCAGCCTGACAAATGATAGGCATTCCCAAAGCTACAGTTGCCACCAAGCCTGCAACCAAGGATTGATTGATTAATGAACATGTTTTCATGATTCTTCTCCTCATTAAGTTGTTCCTGCCTTATTATTTTTAGCCGATCCAGCCGCAGGGCAGGAGATAGCGGCTTGGCCAAAGTCGTAAATAATTTAGAGCAGTCGCTTGCGTTGACTATCAACAAAATAAAAAGCAAAAAAATCCGGTCGGATTTCGTGAAGGAATGAGCCAAGTAGTTGCATGATTGCCACCCGAATGGAGTTGACGAAATTCAGCAATAAACCTACTAAAACTGGGGACAATATATACTTGGATAATTAACATTTCAACTGCGAAGAAATACGTATATGTCAGGGTGTTGGAGAGGGGTGGAGGGGAGGGAAAATTGGATTCAAAATCAAAGTCAAAACTGTCGGGGGGTAGCCCGACAGCGAGTCACTTCTTCTTGCGTCGCCAAGACAACACGCCGTAAATCGGCTTGTTATGTCGGAGCCCAAAATAACCAAAAGCAAAGTCGCGGGGTGCGGCCCCGCACGCCGGTTCCTTTCTTTGTACGGCCAAAGAAAGGAACCAAAGAAACGCCGCCCCGGTTTGCCGCCGCTGCGCGGTACCCTGCGTTGCTCGACCGGTCAGGCGGCTGCGGAACTCGCGCTATGCGCTCAGACATAACCAGCGACTTGGCTGGCGTCGTTTGCCAGCTTAGTCGAATGGCTAGTTGTTTCATCAGTCCTCGCCGAAATCCCCTGACCAGCCTGCGCTACTCGGCGGCGCACAGGGGATATAAAGTCAAAACCTGAAAACGTAGGGTGGGCACAAAGTGCCCACCATCTGTTTTAATTGCCGCGTGGGCACACCCTTTGGGTGCGAGAACCTCTACGAGGCAAAATCGTGCCCACCTACCGGGCTACGTATCATCTATGCGGTCGTGAGGAGCATGCGTAACTTTGAACTGAATGTCGGGAAAGTCGGCAAGTTGTGGATTGTTTGGATCACCTGGCATTACGGTTGTTATGTTGGCTTCTGCTACGATATTTTTTTTAACAAGATTGTCACGGTATCCTAACCCCATTGGCTTTGTCGGATCAGGATCGGCCTCAGTAAACATTAAACCAATTGCCTGCCAAGTTACAAAAGCTAATTTGTTTACAGCTTGTTCGCCAGTGCAAGGCAATTTATCCAATACAGAATTGATACGGCCACCATGCATTAAAGTGTGCCGAATAGTTTGGAGTGATTTAAAAACCTCATCTGCATTTATTTGATGCACGCGAGCAATGATCTGTTGAATTGCTTCACCAGCATATCGACGGTGCAATGGATGTTCTCCGCAGCCCTCACAAAATAATGGTTGACTGCACTTAGGACATTTACTGGGCACCTTTTCAGTACTCTTCGAATATTCTGCGGCTATCTCCAGAGCGAACCAAAAATATGAGAATTGTTCTTCTAAATTGTTGGCTTGAATCCCAAGACGATACCAGCGTAGAGCCTCTTGTTGTTTTTCGCCTGACTGCATAAATAATAAACGTCTTGCCGCATCAATATAATCACTATCGAGAGCAGGTTCAGCTCTATCTAACTCGGGTGTTTCAACATAAATTATTGCGTTCCTTTCATTGATGCCGGGAGTCCAATCAATTACACGTTTTAGCAATACTTGTGAAAATTTCGAGTTGGTGGCGTAGGTCAAAGCATTCAGTGCTTTTGCAAGCTTATCGCTAGCGAACTCTCTAATGTTTTCAAATGAGCTGACTTCAAAGATGAGTTGTACTGATAATACAGAATCAATATCTTCAGGATTACTCTCAGCGTTCGATAGTATTAATGTGAAATCATTGTTAGGGTCAGTTAGTTTAAGCGGTTCTGTACCATCTTTAAGACACAAATCGCTATCGAGAGTGAAATCAGCGAGACATCTCATGGTAGTACTTCCTTTAAACAATCAGACATAAATGTATTGGAATAAGATTGTATTGCCTATCTACCTTGGAATGGTGGGCAACTTGTTGCCCACCCGATTTTCGGTTTTAGCTTTTCGTTCTTCCTCCCCTGTGCGCCGCCGAGTAGCGGAGGTTGGTCAGGGGGATGTCGGCGAGGACTGTCTGAGCGCGTAGCGCGAGTTCCGCAGCCGCCTGGCCAGTCGAGCAACGCAGGAAACCCACGAAGTGGGCGGCAAACCGGGGTGGCTTTTTCTTGGGTTACTTTCTTTTGACCACTCAAAAGAAAGTAACTAGCTGCCGGGCTACCCCCGGCGAAGTTGTTTTTCGTTTGATTGCATGCGCTCAATGATACGATCATCGAGCATCAGCTCAAATACCATCCAGCGCCATATTAAACGTCTTGCTCGGCCGCATCGCCTTCGATACCTTGTCGAAATCAGGATGGTAATACCCACCCATCTCCACCGGCTTGCCCTGTGCAGCGATTAATTCGGCATCAATCTTCGCTTCGTTGTCCGCGAGTGCCTTCGCCAGCGGGGTGAAGCGCGCCTGTATCTCCTTGTCCTTGCTCTGTGCGGCGAGTGCCTGAGCCCAGTAGAGTGCCAAATAGAAATGGCTGCCACGGTTGTCTATCTCACCGACTTTTCTTGCAGGCGACTTGTTGTTATCGAGGATCTTTCCTATTGCCTGATCCAGCGTATCCGCCAGCACCTGCGCCTTGGCGTTATTGAATTTCTGCGCGAGATGTTCCAGCGATACGCCGAGTGCGAGAAATTCACCCAGCGAATCCCAGCGCAAATAGCCTTCTTGCAGAAACTGTTGCACGTGCTTGGGCGCGGAACCGCCCGCGCCGGTTTCGAACAGGCCGCCACCGTTCATCAGCGGCACGATGGAGAGCATCTTGGCGCTGGTGTTGAGTTCTAGGATCGGGAACAGGTCGGTCAGGTAATCGCGCAGCACATTGCCAGTGACGGAGATGGTGTCCAGTCCCTTGCGCGCACGCGACAGCGTAAAACGACATGCTTCCGCCGGTTCCATGATCTGGATGTCGAGTCCGCTGGTGTCGTGATGCTTGAGGTACTTTTCGACCTTGGCGATGATCTGTGCATCGTGGCCGCGGTTCTTGTCCAGCCAGAAGATCGCGGGTGTGTTGCTTAAGCGCGCGCGCGTGACGGCGAGCTTCACCCAGTCCTGGATCGGTGCGTCCTTGGTCTGGCAGGCGCGAAAGATGTCGCCCTGTTCGACGGCCTGCTCCAGCAACACTTTCCCGTTCGCATCGACGATGCGCACCACGCCGTCGCCGGTCATCTCGAAAGTCTTGTCGTGCGAGCCGTATTCCTCGGCCTTCTGTGCCATCAGGCCGACGTTGGGCACGGAGCCCATGGTGGCCGGATCGAGCGCACCATTCTGCTTGCAGTCCTCGACGGTGGCGACATACACACCTGCGTAGCAGCGATCCGGGATCATCGCCAGCGTGTCATACGCCTTGCCGTCCGCGCCCCACATCTTGCCGCCATCGCGGATCATCGGCGGCATCGAGGCGTCGATGATCACGTCGCTGGGGACGTGCAGGTTGGTGATGCCCTTGTCTGAATTCACCATCGCCAGTGGCGGCCCGTAGCGGAAACAGTCGGCGATGTCGGCGACGAGCGCGGCACGCTTTTTCTCGGGCAACGCCAGCACCTTGGTTTCCATGTCGCCGAAGCCGTTGTTGACGTTGACGCCCATCTCCTTGAGTTGCGCGCCATGCTTGTCGAACACCTTCTTGAAGAACACGGAGACGGCATGGCCGAACATGATCGGGTCGGAGACTTTCATCATCGTAGCCTTGAGGTGCAGCGACAGCAGCACGTCCTCTTTCTTCGCCGCCTTGATCTGCTCGGCGTAGAACTGCCGTAACGCGCGTTTGCTCATCACAGCGGCGTCGATGATCTCGCCCGGCTTCAGTGAAAGTTTGTCCTTGAGCACGGTGACCTTGCCATCCTTTGCGACAATTTCGATGCGGGTGCTGACGGCTTCCGGCACGGTGACGGATTTCTCGCTGCCGTAAAAGTCGCCGCTCGTCATGTGCGCGACATGGGTCTTCGAGCTTCTTTCCCACTTGCCCATGCGGTGCGGATGTTTGCGCGCGTATTGTTTTACCGAGGCGGCGGCGCGGCGGTCGGAGTTGCCCTCGCGCAGCACCGGGTTTACCGCACTGCCGAGCACCTTGCCGTAGCGCGCCTTGATCTCCTTATCGGCATCGGTCTTCGGGTCTTCTGGATAATCCGGGATTTTGTATCCCTGCGCTTGCAATTCCTTAATTGCCGCCTTTAACTGCGGAATGGATGCGCTAATATTCGGCAACTTGATGATGTTGGCTTCCGGCTTCAATGTCAGTTCGCCCAATTCGGTGAGTTGGTCAGATATCTTCTGGGCGTCAGTCAGGTTTTCGGGAAAATTGGCAAGGATGCGCCCGGCCAGCGAGATGTCGCGTGTTTCTACGCTGACTCCGGCGGCTTTGGTGAAGGCCTGTATGATTGGGAGCAGGGAATAGGTCGCCAGCCTCGGCGCTTCGTCGGTCAGGGTGTAAATGATTTTGGGAGTTGCCATGTCAGCTTTCGGAAACTTGAAAATTTATTAACAAAGAAAAAGAAATGAGTCGTATCCTGCTGTTCAACAAACCTTATGGCGTAATCTGCCAATTCAGTAAGGATGGCATGCATCCGACGCTGGCGGATTATATCGCTGTTCCGGATGTTTATCCCGCCGGGCGGCTGGATACCGACAGTGAAGGCCTGCTTTTGCTGACCGACGACGGAAAGCTGCAACATCGCATCACCGATCCAAAGCATAAATTGCCGAAGACCTACTGGGTGCAAGTCGAGGGAATACCCGATGAAGCCGCGCTGGAATGTTTGCGGCACGGTGTTCAGCTCAAGGACGGCATGACCTTGCCTGCCGAAGCTAAACTGATCGAAGAGCCGGCAAAACTGTGGCCGCGTGATCCGCCGATTCGCATGCGCAAAAATATTCCCACCAGTT
>Ga0055484_10000036_pt1 | contig 11209 bp, 6 predicted proteins | sample RushMan_CattailN_6_FD_57939 | JGI IMG/M metagenome (GOLD analysis project Ga0055484, IMG submission 57939) | Wetland microbial communities from San Francisco Bay, California, USA, that impact long-term carbon sequestration - RushMan_CattailNLC_D2 | ecosystem: Environmental > Aquatic > Marine >... | reverse complement strand
ATTAAAGGCATGGTGGAAAGAAAACGGCACCCAGATACTGGCTGCAGTGTTGATCGTTACCATTGCGGTAGGTGGCTGGCGAGGCTGGCAATATTACCAAGGCAAGCAGGCCGGCGAGGCGGCTATTCTGTATGAGGAATTTACCAGGCAACTGGACAGCAACGATACTAAACGGATCAATGATGCTGCTGCTGCAATAACGGAGAAATTCGGTTCAACGGCTTTTGCCCCGCGTGCCGCATTGCTTGCTGCACAAGCGAATGAGCAGGGCAAGGATATAGCACGTGCCAAGACGCAGTTGCAATGGGTCATCGACCATGCCGGCGAAGTTGGCTTGAAAGACGTGGCCAGATTGCGACTGGCATCTATATTGATGGACGAGAAAAATTTTGAGGGCGCGTTGAAGCTGCTGGCTTCTGACCATCCCGCCTCATTCGATGGTCTATATGCCGACTTGAAGGGCGATATATTGAGTGCCCAGGGCAAGAATGAGGAAGCAAGGGCTGCCTACCAGTTGGCTTTCGAAAAGACCGATTCTAAAAATATGTATCGTAACCTGATCCAAATGAAGCTCGATGCTTTGGTAGTGGCTAAATGAAATTAGCATGTCTTGGTTTGGTGTCATTGCTCGTGCTGGGCGGTTGCTCTTCCGATGCACCGCCTGAGTGGGCAGGAAAAAATGGCAAGATGGAACCCGCAAAATTGGTGCCGTTTGCCGAAAGCGCCAAGTTTGAAGTGCGCTGGCAGGCAGATATAGGCGATCAGGGGTTGGAATTATTGCAACCTGCGCTGACTCAGGATGCTATCTATGGCGTATCCAGCAAGGGGGCGTTGACTCGTCTGGATCGTGTTACTGGCAAGCAGGCTTGGCGCATCCAGAGCGGCATTATTGTCACCGGCGGAATTGGTGCAGGCGAAGGTTTGGTTGTCATCGGCAGCGACAAGGGTGATGTACTGGCATATGATGAAACTGGAAAGTTGCTCTGGAAAGCCCAAGTGTCGAGTGAAGTGTTGAGCGTATCCCATGTGGCGGACGGCATGGTCATGGTGCGCAGCGGTGATGGGCGCATTGCCGGTTTGAATGCGGCTGATGGAAAGCGTGTATGGATATACGAACGCAGTACGCCAGCCCTGGTAGTGAGAAGCCATGCAGGCGTCACGATTCAGCGCGGCGTGGGATATGCCGGATTTGCCGGCGGGAGATTAGCCGCAATTAACATCAAGGATGGTGAGGTACTGTGGGAAGCGCAGGTTTCTTTACCACGCGGCAATACAGAACTTGAGCGTATCAGTGATATTACCAGTGATCCTGTCGTGGATGACGAACATGTTTGCGCTATTTCTTTTCAGGGGCGTATCGCGTGTTTTGATAAATCGCAAGGCAGCCCGTTATGGAATCGTGATATTTCCAGTGACAAGGGCTTGATGGTGTTGCGGAAATACATTTACGTTAGCGATGCAAACGGATCGATATATGCATTGGACAAAATTACGGGCAGCACCGCGTGGAAGAATGATCAGTTATCCATGAGGGACGTCACCGCACCATATTCTCTTGAGAGCTTTGTAGTGGTTGGCGATTTTGAAGGATATCTGCATGCCTTGCGCAGCGAAGACGGTGGTTTTGCAGCACGTATCAAGCTTGAAGATGTTGCGATAAAAATTGCGCCGATTGAATTGAACGACGGTTTGCTGGTGCAAACCAGCAGCGGCAATTTGTATTCCTTGTCCATTCATTAAGTAACGACACCCGATGTTGCCCACCATAGTTTTAGTTGGTCGTCCGAATGTGGGCAAGTCTACCTTGTTCAATCGATTAACGCGTAGCCGTGATGCACTGGTTGCCGATTTGCCGGGGCTGACACGCGACCGGCATTATGGGCGAGGCAGGATAGGGGATAAGCCTTATCTCGTGGTGGATACCGGCGGCCTGGAGCCGGTTGCAAAAGAAGGCATCATGTTCGAGATGGCCAAGCAAAGCCGGCAAGCAGTGGATGAGGCCGATGTTGTCATGTTCCTCGTTGATGGACGTGCTGGCTGTACGCCGCAAGATGCCATCATTGCCGGGCAATTGCGAAAAACCGGCAAGCCAATTTTGTTGTTAGTCAACAAAGCCGAAGGCATGGCACGCGCCAGAGTGACTGCTGAATTTTTTGAGCTTGGCCTGGGCGAACCACTGCCGATCTCTTCTGCGCACGGCGACAACGTCAACGAGGTGGTCGAGATTGCGCTGGAGAGCTTTCCGCTGGAAAGCGAGGAAGAATCCACAGAGGAAAAGCCGCCGAAGATCGCCATCGTCGGCCGACCCAATGTCGGTAAATCTACGCTGGTAAATGCCATTCTCGGTGAACAGCGCGTGATCGCATTCGATCAGCCAGGCACGACGCGAGATAGCATCTATATCGACTTCGAGCGGGACGGCAAGCGCTACACCATCATCGACACCGCCGGGGTGCGTCGCCGCGGCAAGGTCGACGAGGCAGTGGAAAAATTTTCCGTAATCAAATCCATGCAAGCCATCGAAGATGCAAACGTGGTGGTTCTGGTGGTGGATGCACGCGACCAGATTACAGAACAGGATGCACACGTTGCCGATTACGTGCTGCAGGCGGGACGCGCGCTGGTGCTGGCGGTCAATAAATGGGACGGCTTGGACGAGCATCATCGAGATCAGGTCAAGCGTGATATTGAGCGCAAGCTGCATTTTCTGAGCTTTGCCAAGCTTCATTACATCTCTGCGCTGGAAGGCAAGGGTATAGCGAGCGTGTTGAAGTCGGTGGACGAAGCTTACGCTGCGGCGATGGCGAAACTATCTACACCCAAACTTACACGGGCGTTGATTGGCGCGCTGGAAAAGCAGGCGCCGCCCAAAGGAGGACGATTTACTCCCAAGATGCGCTATGCCCATCAGGGAGGCAGCAATCCACCTCTGATCGTGATACACGGCAGCGGCCTGGACAATGTCCCTGCCAGCTATACCCGCTATCTGGAGCGTACCTTTTGCGAAATATTCAAGCTGAAAGGCACACCGCTCAAGATTCAATATAATTCAAGCAAAAACCCCTTCGAGGACAAGAAACCGAAGCCGCTAACTGAAGCTGAACAGCGGCGAGCCCATCGGGCCAGGATACGCGGACGAAAGTTGTATGGCTAAAGCGGTCTCTGTACCCGGTTATAGGATCGGCGAAGAAAATAAAAAAGCACGCTCAAGGCGTGCTTTTTGTTTTTTCATCCACGTACTGGCTTAACGGCTGTTGCCATTGTTACCACGCCCGAAAGTATAACTTGAGCGATCTCCGCTGCGTCGTGGTGCACTGTTACCACCGCGATTCTGGTTGTTGCCGAAGCTGCGTTCCTGGCTGCGCGGTTCGCCGTGACCGGCAAAACCCTGGCTATTGCCGTTGGCTTGGCCGTGCCAATGGCCGTGACCTTCCTTGCGTCCCGCATGGCTATGACGGCTGTCCGGCGCGCTGTGGTGGAAACCTGCACCACCGTTGTTGCCGTTGCCGGTGAATGCGCTGCTGCGATTTCCGCCATAACTGTTGCCGTTGCTGCGGTTGCCGCCAAAGCCGCCACCGCCACCGCCACCGCCGCTACGGCGAGGACCACCGTTACCGCGAGGACGATCCGAAGCGGGGCCGGTGCGCAATTTGTACTTTGGCTCCAGACCTGCGATGGTATGCATCTTGATGCTTTGCTCGGTATAGCGTTCGATGCGCTTCAACAATTGCGCATCGCGATTCGAGGCGAACGAGATGGCAATGCCTGACGAGCCGCCGCGTCCGGTACGGCCGATACGATGCACGTAGTCCTCGGCAAACTTGGGCAGATCAAAGTTGATCACGTGTGAGATACCACGTACGTCCAGACCGCGTGCTGCCACATCAGTGGCAACCAGCACACGCACGTTACCATTGCGCATGTTGAGCAAGGTGCGGTTGCGTTCGCGCTGGCTCATGTCGCCGTGTAATGCCGCAACAGAGTGCCCTTGTGCGGACAGTTGGTCGGCCAAGCCGTCAGCATCGCGCTTGGTGGCGGTGAACACCAGTGCCTGATTCATCTCGACGTCGGTCAGCAGATGGCTGAGCAACTTGTTTTTGTGAGCCACATCATCGGCAAACATCATGCGCTGCTCGATGTTTTCGTGTTTATCTTTTGCAGCTGAAACGGAAATTTTCTTGGGTGTCTTGAGTAGACGCGAGGCAAGATTGCCAACCACACCTTCCAGCGTTGCGGAAAACAACAGGGTCTGGCGTGTCTTGGGTGTGGCTGAAGCGATGCGCTCCACATCGTCGACGAAACCCATGTCCAGCATGCGATCAGCTTCGTCCAGAACCAGCATTTCCAGGCGTGAGAAATCGATACGACCGCGTTCCAGATGATCGATCAGACGTCCCGGAGTTGCGACCAGAATGTCCACATACCCTGATAGCAAACGATTCTGCACCGGGTAAGGCATACCGCCCAAAATGCTGATGATCTTGAAGCGCATGTTCTTGCCGTACTTGGTTGCGGCGTCGCATACCTGTTGTGCCAGTTCACGGGTCGGGGTCAATACCAGTACACGGGGGCCTTTTCCGGGCATTGTGGATGGTGTCGCCAAACGGTTCAACGCGGGCAGAATGAATGCTGCGGTCTTTCCGCTCCCGGTTTGCGATGAAGCCATCAGGTCGTTGCCCGCCATGATTTCGGGTATGGCCTGTGCCTGGATAGGCGTAGGTTCAGTGTACCCGGTATCGGCAATCGCCTTGAGTATGGCGGCGTTTAAATTCAGATTTTCAAATGACATTTTGCTTCCTTATTTTAGAAACTTAAGGGAACTGGTATCCGCATGTGGACGCAAGGCTGCACCCAGTTAAATCATTAACTGAATGCTGAACCGGGTCCAGCATGACGAACTGTTTACAGTTCCCATAGTGAGCGCAGGTAGTTAAAACTACACGTTAGAACGGGCAGACGATTAACCGGCGCATAAACATCGTTGCTAACCGGAACCCCCGAAATCCTGAAAGGATGAAGGAGCTTTTTTAGACAGGCGCGATTTGTAAACGCGCGAGAGATAGGTCAGAAAACGATGAACCAAAGCCGCTTTAGAGGCGACAAGGCGCGCATTATACTGATGGAAAAAATAAAAGCCAGCAAAAGTTTATCGGGCGATGCCATGTGCTAGAATGCGCGCCCTTTTAACAAGCAAGGCTGTATCCATGTCCCGCCAACTTCGTAATATCGCTATCATCGCCCACGTTGACCACGGCAAGACCACCTTGGTGGACAAGCTGCTCAGTCAAGCAGGCTCATTTGCATCTCATAAACATGTCGCCGAACGCGTGATGGACAGCAACGATCTGGAAAAAGAACGCGGCATTACCATTCTTGCAAAGAATTGCGCGGTTGATTACGAAGGCGTGCATATCAACATCGTCGATACGCCCGGACACGCCGATTTCGGCGGCGAGGTGGAGCGCGTGCTGGGTATGGTGGACGGCGTGCTGTTGTTGGTGGATGCTGTGGAAGGTCCGATGCCGCAAACCCGTTTTGTTACCAAGAAGGCATTGGCACTGGGGTTGCGTCCCATCGTGGTGATCAACAAGGTGGATCGAGACGGAGCACGTCCTGACTGGGTGATCAACCAGACATTCGATCTGTTCGATAAGCTGGGAGCGACAGAAGAGCAACTGGACTTTCCGGTGGTATATGCTTCAGCATTGAACGGGTTTGCAACTTTGGACCTGTCCAAACCCAGCTCGGATATGCGTCCTTTGTTTGATGCGGTGCTAAAGCATGTGCCGGCCCCGGATACAGATGTGGATGCTCCGCTGCAATTGCAGATTTCCGCGCTGGATTATTCCAGTTTCGTTGGCCGTATCGGTGTCGGTCGTGTGCGTCGTGGTCGAATCAAGCCAAACCAGGATGTGATGGTGCTGAATGGCGACAAGCCACCCAAGCGTGCGCGAGTAAATCAAGTGCTGGGCTTCAGAGGCATTGAACGCGTATTGCTTGATGAGGCGCTCGCAGGAGATATCGTGCTGATCAACGGGATTGAGGAAATCGGTATCGGCGTGACACTGGCTGACATCAATAATCCGGAAGCCCTGCCGATGCCCAAGGTAGATGAGCCGACCCTGACCATGAATCTGATGGTCAACACTTCGCCGTTAGCGGGACAGGAAGGGAAATTCGTTACCAGTCGCCAGATCCGCGACCGGCTGAACAAGGAGTTGCTGGTCAATGTAGCTTTGCGTGTCGATGATACGGACGAAGCGGATGTGTTCTTGCTGGCCGGGCGTGGTGAATTGCATCTGACAATACTGCTGGAAAACATGCGCCGTGAAGGCTTCGAAATGGCTGTCGGCAAGCCGCGCGTGGTGTACCGTGAGATCAATGGCGAAAAATGCGAACCGTTCGAGGTGCTGACGGTGGATGTGGAAGATACCAACCAGGGTACGGTGATGGAAGAGCTGGGTCGCCGCCGCGGCGACCTGCAGGACATGCAGCCGGACGGCCATGGCCGTGTGCGCCTGGAATACCGCATCCCGGCACGCGGCCTGATCGGTTTTCAGTCCGAATTCATGACGATGACGCGTGGTACCGGCATCATGGCGCACGTGTTCGACGACTATGGGCCGGTCAAAGCAGATATGCCCGGTCGCCGCAATGGCGTGCTGATTTCGGCGGAGCAAGGTGAAGCCGTGGCATATGCTTTGTGGAAACTGGAAGATCGCGGTCGCATGTTCGTATCACCAGGCGATAAATTGTACGAGGGCATGATCATCGGCATCCACAGCCGCGACAACGACCTGGTCGTGAATCCGATCAAGGGCAAGCAGCTGACTAACGTGCGGGCCTCTGGCACCGATGAAGCAGTTCGCCTGACTCCTCCGGTTCGCTTGACACTGGAGTCTGCTGTCGAATTCATCGACGATGACGAACTGGTGGAAATTACGCCGACTTCCATTCGCATGCGCAAACGCTATTTGACTGAAAACGAACGCAAGCGTCAGGCCCGAGGCCTGTAATTTACCCGGCGTGATGCAAGCAGGGAAAGGGGTGCCTCTGTGCACCCCTTTTCATTCGGGATGGCCGATTGGTTTATACTCGCGTGAAGTTATGCCTGGTAGCAATAGTCATGGAATCTCAAATCGGTATTCTCGTTTCTCTTTTGGTTGGCCTGATAATCGGTGCCGCTGCCGTATGGCTGATATTGCACGAACGTATTATCTCTGCCGAAGTGCATGCAAAAGGCGAAAGCCAGATCGAGGTTGCTCGCCTTGGTGAAAAGCTGGCTGCATTGCAGGAAGATGCCAAACGTGTGGCGAAAGAAAAAGAGCAGCTTGAGGTTCTGCGTGATCAACTTACCGCAGAGCGGCAACGACTAAGTAATCAAGTTGCCGAGTTGACCACTATCCTGGAGTCAGAGCGTAACCAGAACGCAGAGAAGATAGCGCTACTGAAGAATGCAGAGGAGCAGTTGTCTAACCGTTTCAAGACGTTGGCCAGCGAGATTCTTGAAGATAAATCCCAGCGTTTTACTGCCCAGAACCAGACCAACATTAATCAATTGCTGGAGCCTCTCAAGGCAAAGATCACCGAATTTCAGGGCAAAGTGCAGGAAGTTTACGTGCAAGAAGGTAAGGATCGTTCTGCACTGGCCGAGCAGGTCAGGCAGCTCATGTCGCTTAACAATCAGCTGTCAAAGGATGCACACAACCTCACCAGCGCTTTGAAAGGACAAGCCAAGGCTCAGGGCAATTGGGGCGAACTGATTCTAGAGAGGGTGCTGGAGGCTTCGGGCCTGCGCAAGGGCTATGAATATGATGTGCAGGAAAGCCATAACCGGGTAGATGGCACGCGCGCCCAGCCGGACGTTGTGGTGCACCTACCGGAAAATCGGCATCTGGTAATCGATGCCAAGGTATCTTTGACTGCTTATGAGGAGCATGCCAACGCAGAAACTGATCACCAGCGTGAAGCCTCGTTGAAACGCCATCTGGAGTCAGTGCGCGGCCACATCAAAGAACTGTCAGAGAAGAATTACCAGCAGCTTTACGGTTTGCAGTCGCTCGATTTTGTGTTGATGTTTATTCCTGTTGAGCCAGCCTTTATGCTGGCCATCTCACACGACAGCGATTTGTGGCAAGGTGCATGGAAGAAGAATGTCCTGCTGGTCAGCCCCAGCACCTTGCTTTTTGTGGTGCGTACCGTGGCGCATTTGTGGCGGCAGGAACAACAGAGCCGCAATGCGCAAGACATTGCCAGCCGTGGTGCCGAGTTATATGACAAGTTGGTTGGCTTTGTGGAAGATATGGATAATCTGGGTGCCAAGCTGAAGCAGGCACAGTCGGCATATGATGGAGCGTATAATAAATTTACCGGTGGACGTGGCAATGTCATTCGTCAGGCAGAAATGCTTAAGGATATGGGTGTAAAACCCACTAAACAATTGCCGCAAAAGCTAATTGACTCGGCTTTGGACGAGCCGCCCGCTAAAAATATCAGCAATACATAAGGAAGATTGCGAGCATGAAATATTAACTGTCGCAATAGTTGCCAGCTCACTAAAATCAAAGCAGTAGAAATGCACAAAGGTTCAAACCGGGACAAGTTGCGATCATTTGGTTGCTGCGAGCAGACCGTATTCGCTTAAAATGCGTGAGAAAATACATGCTATCGTGATAAAGTTTGGATTAATTCCCATTTTTGTATGGTTTCACACAGGGCAACTATGTTTATGAGTTCGTTTCGTATTTTTATTGTATTTGTGGTCGCGATATTGATGAATATATCTGTGGCTCAAGCCAGTGAGTATGCTGGTGGTTACTTGGGTGTGAAGGCGGGTACCAATACCTCCAAGGCTACCGATGCAAGCGGTGCAACGGCCATATCCAGCAAGAGGACAGTTGCATATTTTATGCAGGGCGGTTATTTGCAGGGCGGATATAACCTGGATTTGAGCGCTGTCGTTGTTGGTGTGGGTGCATATTATGATTGGAATGCCTATACAAAACACTTCAATGGAATCGGGTATGGTAGCCGTTCGTATGGATTTGATGCCAAATTAGGGGTGCCGTTAGGCGACTGGTTGCCTTACGCTAAATTAGGCCGTGGAAAAAATGCCGGGACATATGATCTTGGTTATATTTCCCAAAGCAGTCCCAATACCGCAGTTGGTATTGAATATAAATTTTCGAACCATTGGAGCACGGTAGGAGAATACAAACTTAACAAGTTTTCCAGTCAAGATGGGTCAATCACAATCCATAATAAGACCATTACTTTGGGTTTGAATTATTATTTTAATGAACCTCCTGAGACTGAAGCGGCGGCTGCGATCAAAGAGCCGGAGCCTATTCCTGAACTTGCAACGATACCTGAACCTATAGGTCCGGAACCCGAGAGTCCACCACCTGTCCCTCCTGCAGTACCTACACCTCCGGTCTCGGAAGTTTGGAAGACTTTTATGGAAGAGAAGCCCGTCAGTATTGAGGGTACCAACTTTGCACGAGGTTCCGCGAAGCTTGAACTTAAAGCTGGCAAGGAGTTAATGAAAGATGTGGTTGATTTTGTGGCGGCGCATCCAGATGCGCATTTGGAGTTAATCGGCTATACCGATAGCAGGGGCTCTGAAAAGTTAAACAAAAAGCTGTCCTTAGAGCGCGCAGAATCGGTCAAAAAATATCTGGTTGACACGGGTATTTCGGCAGACCGAATCTCGGTCACTGGTGCTGGTTCTTCTAATCCTGTGGGAGATAACAATACTTCAGAGGGGCGGGCCAAGAATCGCCGGGTGGAAATTCGTTCTGTGATCAAAGAAGAGAAGAAAGTACGCGTGACCGAATAGTTCTTTATCCTCGTTCTGCAAGGCGGGCCATGAGCCCGCTTTTTGTTGCTGATAACATGTGCGCGACTCGATGGTAAGATGTGAATTCCTAAAGATATTATCAAAATAATGAAACTGGCAATCGCACAAATTAACTGTGTTTTGGGTGACCTGAACGGAAATGTTGCCATGATTTTGCAGCATGTCGAACAGGCCAAGGCGCAGGGTGCGCAATTATTGCTGACACCCGAGCTTGGCCTGTGTGGTTACCCGCCTGAAGATTTATTGTTGCGTGGCGGCTTTTATCAAAGCTGTGCGCAAGCGTTAACAGAACTCGCAGGAAAAATATCGGTCATGGCCGTGGTGGTAGGACATCCGCACGAGAAGGATGGGAAGCACTACAACGCGGCATCGTTGCTGCAAAACGGTGTTATTGCTGCGACTTATCTCAAGCATGAACTGCCGAATTATTCGGTGTTTGATGAGGAGCGTTATTTTGATCATGGTACGGAACCGTGTGTATTTGAGATAGCTGGAACACGATTCGGTTTGAATATCTGCGCTGATGTCTGGGAGTCGGATCCGGCTCGCCAAGCACGTCGTGCCGGCGCACAAGTGTTGCTTGTGCTCAACGCATCTCCTTATGCCATCGATAAACAGGAATCGCGCCACGAAGTTATACGCGATCGCATCAAGGAAAACGGCATGCCGGTGATTTATGCCAACATGGTGGGCGGGCAGGATGAACTGATCTTTGATGGCGGTTCGTTTGCGATGGATCAACATGGTGAGTTGACTGCGCAGGCTGCTTGCTTTGAAGATGCTTTGTTGATGCTGGAACTTCAAGATGACTTGCGTCCAGTCGGAAAAGTGGTTGAAGCGCTTGGCGAAGAAGCCGGCGTATACCGTGCATTGTGTCTCGGCGTGCGCGACTATATCGGCAAGAATCGCTTTCCCGGTGTGTTGTTGGGATTGTCTGGCGGGATTGATTCCGCGCTGACGCTGGCGATTGCGGCAGATGCACTGGGTGCTGACAAGGTTCATGCGGTGATGATGCCGTCGCCGTATACCGCACAGATCAGCCTGGACGATTCGCGCGAAATGGTGAAGATACTTGGTGTACGCTATGACGAATTTTCTATTGAACCGATGCTCCAGAGTTACCTGAAAGTCCTGAGTCCTGCTTTTGCCGGACGTGCTGAGGATACTACTGAAGAGAACCTTCAGGCGCGTATTCGCGGAGCCATACTGATGGCATTGTCCAACAAGCTTGGTTCGCTGGTGTTGACTACCGGTAACAAGTCAGAAATGACAGTAGGGTATGCCACGCTATACGGGGATATGGCGGGAGGATTTGGCGTATTAAAAGATGTTAAAAAAACCTTGGTATAT
>Ga0055484_10000035_pt1 | contig 11241 bp, 8 predicted proteins | sample RushMan_CattailN_6_FD_57939 | JGI IMG/M metagenome (GOLD analysis project Ga0055484, IMG submission 57939) | Wetland microbial communities from San Francisco Bay, California, USA, that impact long-term carbon sequestration - RushMan_CattailNLC_D2 | ecosystem: Environmental > Aquatic > Marine >... | reverse complement strand
CTTTCCTGCTATGGGACGATGCCGAAAAATTGGTCCGCAACAAACCAGGGGCTTATGGTGCAAGGCGAATTTATTACAATCGCGGCACCGAATTGGGAAAGCTTCAGCGCTATGACGAAGCTCTTGTTGATTTCAACAAAGCTATCGCAGAAAATCCAAATCTTGCCGAACAATATAGCAACCGGGGGGCAAATTATTATTATCAGCGCAAATATCTGGAAGCTCTGCAAGATTATAATCGAGCCATTACGCTTGAATCAGGCAACCCTAAATCTTATTATGGGCGCGCATTGACGTACCGCGCTCTCGGCGACTTCACGGCAGCACAGGATGATTTCAAAAAAAGCTGCGCACTGGGACTGTGTCCACCATGAATAGATATTACAAATATTTATAATTAAGTAAGGGTTATAAGCGCCTCCAACACTACCCGCAAACTGTATCAAGGGTCTGTTTAATTCATATCAGCGGAACAAAAAATCCCAATATTGGGAAATTTGGCGGAGGCTTCTCAATAGCGAGATATAATGATCAGGAAAATTAATTTCTCACGACAACTTAAATTATTGTGAGAAGTTCTTTCTAAAGCTGCTTTAGCTTCAACAATTTATGCGGTCTTTGTATGGAAATGTCGACATAAGTTGCTCATATAGCTCGGATTACGATATTACTGCCAATAATAATGATCTGCGAATCCCGCAATTAAAGCTTTTGGATTAATTTCCGACAAAATAGGATATTATTCTATTGGCACACTATATGCTGCCTAACGATATAGAATTATGCTTGGAGTTCCGAGCATTAACCATAAAAATAAAATGGATTTTTGGGCGAACGCATGGCAATACGCAATTTACGCTTTCAGTCATTAAGCAATGTCCCTTTAGGATTTCCTAGCAGGCTTGCCTTGATCCTTTCTGGAGCGTTCCTTGGGCTTAATGCCTTGAAAGGCATTACTTTGCTTACGCGCGGCACTATAACCAAGACAGTTGCAGCTATTGCGCTCATAACTTCTGCTTCTGTCTGGGCTGTTGATACTCCGGCTATTGACTCCAATTCAACCAACTCTGCATCCTCGGCGATTCCTGAAACCACCACTTCGGCAGGTACACCCCATCAACCCAAAGTTGATTTCTATAAGCCGCCTGAACCCGCTGGACTTCCTTTTTTTGTGCCACCCGCTGCCCCAGCCAGCACCCCAGCAACCGATGCTGAACTGACTAAGGCTACCGGTGATGCGGCGGCTGCAGCGAGCCTTTCTCGCAATGAGGCCGCAGCCGGTATTTTTGGCAAGCACAACTTCACCGCTTCCGGCATCGCTACGGGTGAGATTTGCGCATTCTGTCATGCCCCACAGGGAGCGGAAACCAAAGTCGAAGCGCCATTATGGAATCGCTCTATTTCGCCACTAAGCGACTACAAGGCATTCTCCACGCTCGGCAGTTCTACCGCTGCATCATCAGGCTCCGTATCAATGGCTTGCCTTTCATGCCATGATGGCACACAGGCTCCAAACATTGTAATCAACACCCCCGCAAAAAATGGCACAGGTTCAGACAGCATCAATGGCACAAAAACCGACAGCAGCAGTTTTTTGAAAGGTCATCATCCGGTCGGAATGCAGTATGGAGGCGGCGGGAAAACCCAGACAATGCCGGGCGCCCCCGTCAAGCTTAACGACTTCCGTTCAACTTCGCATAGCGGTGTCAATTCCGGCACCGTATGGTGGATTGATACTGGAGGAATAGGGCGCCAGAAGACTGACCTCCTTCTTTTTACTCGCACTGAAACATCCAACAACTTACCTCAGAGCCAACCATATGTAGAATGCGCAAGCTGCCATGACCCGCATAATTTTACTGGTCAAACATTTCTGCGTGTTCCCAATACTGTCGGCAGCGCGCTATGTTTGACTTGCCACGCCAAGTAAAAGACCATGAACAACAACTTCAATAGACATGATTTACAAAAAGCTTGGGTTGAACAGGATACAAATATCCTTCCAAAGTCAGGCATAAAGGTCTGCGTCGCATTGGCTGGTGGATTGGCGATTATGCTTACACTGAATTCTGCCATGGCAAGTATTTCTACCACCAAACACAACCTCGGTAGCAGTGGTGTCGCCGGCAACAACAAATTTAGCGGCACCACCGAAATTTGCGTGTTCTGCCATACCCCGCATGGAGCCAATGCAACCATTGACAAAGCGGCGCCATTATGGAACCGGAATTTTAATGCTTCCACAAACTACATCACCTATGACTCGTTGGGTACTACCAGCTTTGATGCAAAGGCTGCACCCACAGGGGCGGTATCCCTCGCCTGCCTCTCCTGCCATGACGGAACCCAGGCCATGAACGTCATGATCAACACCCCGGGCTCCGGCACAACCACGACCTTGGCGGGAACTTGGTCCGGCGCAGCAGCAACCGCATCGCCGGCCGGCTCTCTCAATTCTGCCGGCAAGTTCACAAACATCGGCGTCGATTTGACCAACGATCATCCGATCAGCATCCAGTATGGCGGCGGCGGTATAACCAGCAGCAATGGAACCACATCAGCCACTCCCGCATCGCCCCTCACAAATGACCCTTATTTTGCGCAGCCTTCCGGCAACAGTACTCCAGCTAAACGGGGAGCAGTTATTGGTCAAGTTGGCACCCGGGTGCGTCTAAGTGACAGCACGAGAGTATGGTGGGTTGAAACCAATGGTCAAAGCAATCAGCAGAAGGATGACCTCCCGCTCTACTCTCGGAACGAGGCAGCCGTCCCTGGAGGCCTTCAGCCGTTCGTCGAGTGCGCGAGCTGCCACGATCCGCATAGCAACAACACGACTTTTCTCCGCCACGCATCAGGAAACGAAGGCAGCGCGACTTGCCTGACCTGTCATATCAAGTAAACAATTGGATCAAACGTTCTTTACCCGCCCGATTATCTGGCAGGTATGCAACATCAAGGCACGGGCGCACACCATCTTTTCCACATTTCCCGGTAAGCAGCCTCCAGGTTTCGCGTAAACGCGGGCGCGTTGCCCAATGGCGAGGCCATAAAAATACCACGCTGCGTTCTGCGCAGTTCTTCCATTCGCGCATGATCGCAAGCTAATGCAACCGCCTTCTCGATATATTGCTGTTGAGTATCAGCAACCAAATTGCCCAAACCAACATGTGCAAGTAGCGCTGCCGAATTGCGGCTGAAAAATTTTTCTCCTGCCAAAGCCACCACCGGAACACCCATCCACAACGCTTCGCAAGTAGTGGTGACACCGGAATAAGGGTAAGTATCGAGCGCAATGTCGAGCTTGCCGTAATAGCCCAGCAATCCGGCATGATCGATATAGTTGCCATCCAAAATAACACGCTCATGTGCGATACCGTGGCCGGCAAAATAATCACGGTAACGCTGTTGCACCTCAGGGTCGGCCAGTTGTTTTGCTTTCAAAACAAAGTGTGCATCTGGCAAAAGGTGCAATATTTCGCACCATATCCCGATCATGGCTCTGGTCACCTTGGACAAGTTATTGAAGCAGCCAAAGGTGACGTAACCATTGGCAATGCAGGGTGGAACAACCACGGCGGGCGCGTAATCCGGCGCAAGATAACAAATATAACTTCCGGGCAGCCGGTACACTTGCTCGCTGAATGATTGCGCAGTTTCTGGTGGGATGACGTTCGCATCGGCCAACAAATAATCGATGCTAGCCAAACCGGTAGTATTGCAATATCCCAGCCACGTTACTTGCACTGGTGCCGGTTTACGAGCGAATACCTGCAGACGGTTTCCCGAAGTGTGGCCGGACAAATCCACCAGAATATCAATGCCATCCGCACTTACCATGGCAGCAACGGCATCATCGTCCAGCGTGCTAATCTGCCGCCAATATTGAACATAAGACCGAAGTCGCGCAGTCACAGCATCATCCTGAGTGGCATTAAAGTAACAATATATTTCGCAGTTGTGTGCATCGTGGTTACGCAGCACACTTTCCATAAAAAATCCTACTGGATGCTCGCGAAAATCCGCCGACACATAACCCACGCGCAAAGTGCGCATGGGCTCGCGTGTATTGTTGTGTTGAGTGCCGACAGCGGCATAGCGCGCCCCCCACTCCATGTGCCGCTCGAATATCTGTTGTGCATCGTAGTCGTTTCTGTAGTTCATGCAGAACAGGATATTGCTGTGCGCATCATTGAAATTGGGATCAAGCTCGATCGCTCGTTCGAAGCTGGCAATCGCCTCGTTATGCCTGCCCTGTTCTTTCAGCGCATTGCCCATATTGTAATGAATCACCGCACTATCGCATTGAATTTCTAGCGCTTTATTGTAATAAGTGATTGCCGAGTCAAAATCGCGCAGGCCGTGGCACACCACGCCCAAATTAAGATAAGTCGAAATAACGGAAAACCCGGCTGCGCCCAGTTCCAATACTTTTTCGTAATGAACCCGCGCCAATTGCAGCTGATTAAGCACTTGGTGTAGTACTGCGGCATTGAAATGCGCGCTGGAATTCCAAGGCTCCGCCACCAACCATTTCTCCAGATAAGGCAGCGCCTCGAGCTGGCGATCCAAGCTATGCAAAAGAGCAATGATGTTGGCAAGCGCAGGGACAAAACGAGGCGCAATATCGAGTGCCATTCTGAACGCCGAAACAGCTTGCTCCTGCTTGCCTTGCCGCATAAGCGCAATGCCAATATCAGCATGAGTTTCCGCCATGCGCGGATTGATTCTGCTCGCCTGCACGAAGGCCCTCTCTGCCTCTTGATGCAAACTCAACGCGCCATTTATCTGGCCCAGCAGGAGCCACGCATTGATATTACCGCGTGCCTTTGAGACAACTCTCTGCAGGATTTGGCGTGCTTCACCATAAGCTCCAGCACGCGCAAGTGTTTGTGCCTGAACAAGCTGCCTCGAAATTTTGTCGCTCATTTGAGTATTGACGGCATGTAACTACAACCTTCCTGATTCAACACCCTGCCATTACGGACAGATTCTTTCGCTGAATATCCTATTTGATAATGAAAAATGACTATGGACGCTCCATCATAAATTTCTCCAGGCCAAACTTCCACACTGAATTAATCAATTTATTTAAACCAACACCCCTCCCATCCTTGAGAAAATCATTCAAAATCTTCCCAAATATGAGATTATTTTAGTTGTCTTGAGTATTTTTTATATATATAACAATACATTAAATTTTGGCACATTATGTGCTCAATATGTAACGCGCTGGCAAACATTTTGTTGTTAGGCTGGTGTAATAACTTAGCGGTATGGTTGTTTTAGATCGTGAGCATAGCAATAACGATAGATAACAGCCAAACTTAATACTTAACAGGAAGGGAAGGATTAACAACATGAAAACTTTTTTTAGCGGAAATGCTCAGCGCAAGCTTTGCACAGTACTGGCAGGAGGGGCGGCCCTGATGCTGATGAGCAGCTTTGCTACAGCCAGCATCTCATCCACCAAACACAATTTGGGATCCACTAACACTGGCGGCAACAAAATTACGTCCACTGGTGAAATTTGCGTTTTCTGCCACACTCCTCACGGTGCCGACTCTTCAGCATCAGTGCCGATCTGGAACCGTGCACTGGCAAACCCAGCATCTTTCTCTCGTTATAGCGCCCTCGGTACAGCCACTTTTGATGCTTCCGAGGCACCAGTAGGCTCAGTATCAATCGCCTGTCTCTCATGCCATGACGGCACACAAGGGATGAACGTTCAGATTAATACCCCTGGCTCAGGTACTACGGGATCACTGTCTATGACGGGCTCAACCACAGACGGCACCATGGACACCACAACGGGCATGATGCTGTCCCCAGGCAACGTTGGCGGCAAAGGTGAATTCCCAAGGCTAGGTACTGACCTCAGGAACGACCACCCAGTCAGTATGCAGTATGGCGGCGGCGGTATTATTGCCGGTTCTTCTGGCGCTGTAACCGTTGATAAGGATTTTGCGCAGCCGTCTGGAAATGCCACCCCGGGTGCTCGTGTTGGCCAAATTATTGGCGAAGTAGGCCAAAGAACTCTGGGCTCAGGTAAAGTGGTGTGGTGGGTTGAGACTGGAGCTGCTGGCGGCGGCGGTGCAGGATATGACAAATACGACCTCAATCTCTATACGCGTAATGACTCCACACTAGGCGTCAATGCAGGTGTAGACCAACCGTTCGTGGAATGCGCAAGCTGCCACGATCCACATAGCAACAATACAACCTTCCTGCGCAGAAATGACACAAACCTTGGAAGCGCAACTTGCTTGACCTGCCACGCCAAGTAATCGTCTGTAATTAGTATCTTAAAGGCAGCCGGACGGATCATCGTCCGGCTTTTTTTTGCCCGTAACTTCTTCATGCTTTGTACGGTAGCGCGAATGCCCCCAACTCAACCAGCAAGTGAGTGACGAACAATTGCTTTGTTGACACTGATATCCACGCTCAATATGCTAAAATCAAAACTATAATAAGTTTCCAATGAAGCATGCCTTCAATTAATGGCAGCCACAGTAATAATCACCAAAAGTAACGAGGAGCTTCTGCAGTGAAGATCAATAGCAACCGCAACATCATGAATAGCAAATTTGTAACCATGGCACTAGTTGTGTTCGGTGTAACAATACATGTAACAGAAGCATTTTCCGCCGATGCAATTCCTTCAGATAGTATTGCTACGGCACAACCGATATTTGCCAAGGTAGGTGAGACTATCATCACCCAACAGGATTATGATAGGGCGTTTGCTGCGGCTGTACGATCGAAATTTTATCATTTTAAAGCTCCTGATTCCCAGGTCGCGTCTTTGCAACGAGAGGTGGGAAACAAACTTGTGGCAGATGCCCTTCTGGTACAAGAAGCCAAACGGCGAAAGCTAAAACCCGACTCAACATTGGTAGAACAACAGGTGGCAGCGCTTGAGCAGCGGTATGCCAACAATAAGGGATGGGAAAAGGTACGCTCACAGGAGTTGCCTCGAATAACACAAAATTTCCAAAATAAAAATTTACTGGATCAGTTGGAGAAACTTGTTCGGAATGTTCCTGATCCGACCGAGGAACAGCTACACGAATACTACACAGCCAACATGGACAAATTCACCGCGCCGGAACAGCAACGCGTTTCGCTCATTCTACTCAGCGTAGATCCATCTTCCCCTACAGAAATATGGCAGAAGACAATGGAGAAGGGAAAGGAACTGGCTGCGCGCCTGCATGACGGGGCGGATTTTGCCGCCTTGGCACGCGAATACTCCAAAGATCCCCTCTCCGTGGACCAAGGTGGCGATATGGGTTATCTGCACAGTGGCATGCTATCTGATGCTGCACAAGAGCAAGTAAACAAACTCAAACCGGGCGAAACATCCGAACCATTCATGATGATGGAAGGAGTGGCCATATTCCGCTTGACCGACCGTATACCACCCAAAATCAATAAATTCGAGGATATCAAGGAGCGCGCGCGCGTCCTGTGGCTTACCGAACAAGGTAATAGCGCATGGCAATCCCTGATCGTTGAACTCAAGAAAAAAACACCGGTTCGCGTTAACGAATCGCTTTACTTACCGCTTCCTGAAACCGCCGAAAAACCTGTTGGAGCTGAGACACCCTCTGAATCAAAATAATCAGAAAAATTCCTGAATGCACATCGCGCCTTTTTCACGCTTTTGTATCCGCAAACCTGCCAAGCCTTCAACACAGGCAGACTCGAATAGCCGTTTAGACACAATTGGCGAACAATGCCAGCACACGTCGCACAACGTGTTAGATAAACCATATGCCCATACCAAGGGTGTAGGCAAACTGGCCTTTATCCGGTAAGCTACGCATGATATTTATCACGCACGATAATAACTTAACGACAAGGGGAAATCACTTCCGCGAGCAAAAAATAATCAAATTGCCTTCGCCTGAATCACTTGGCGTATGGTGTATTGCATCGTCCGCATTTTCGGCTGCCATGCATACCTCCCATTTGATAATTGAATATCCTTGAGCACGCGAGCAGCCTCTTGAAATGAATGCAACAAGTTCAGAATATTAATTGCAAAAAAGAAAATGCACAGGGCGCATCGGTTAAATAATAGACAAGCATCTGATTTAATCCGGGTATCTTGCGCTCAAGTATTGGCATGGCTAGCTTTTGGCTGTTCGCTTCCAGCGTTTTCCGCCGAAGAAGGGGCGGCATCCGCTGAAAGCGCTACTAAACCACAATTGCAACTTGCTCCTTTCCAGTTTCATCCCAGTCTTGGGGGGAGCGTTGACTACACGCTGCGGCGAGACAAAGTCGGTTCGGTAAAATCCACGTCTAATGCTCTTACCTTAGCAGTTAACGCCGGTGCCGATGTCAACTCTTTTATTTGGCAACCATGGTTCGCTCAAGTAAACGGGGGCGTCGGAATCAGCACCTACCTCTCTGAAACCAACAATTACGCCGGTGACAACACGTCCAGCAATCAATCTTCGAGCAACGTCATCACCGGCAAGGTCGCTCTGGACGTGTTACCCCTCAGTCGATTTCCATTTAACGCGAATTACCAGAAGGATGATAACCGTCAGAACGTTGGAATTGCATCACCCACTTCCGCAACACAGAACACTCATTTTGGCATGAGTCAACAGTATCGAACCTTGAGCGGACAGACCAGTTATGCTGCCAATTACAATCAGAATCTATGGGAAGGCGCATATTTCGGCGAGGCCAATCAAAAACAACTTGGACTCGACATGAAAACGGTGCTCTCCCAAAATCAGGATCTGACGATATCCGGTTTACGCACTCTAAACGGAAGTTCGGTGAACAATCAAAGCACATCGAGCAATACTCTTGTTGCTAACCACAACTACCGCCCTTCAGCATCCGTCACCGTGCAAAACATGTTCAATACAGGCAAAACAGACAGCAGTTTTTCACAAGGAGTTGACAAGAACGACTTCACGCAACTGACCAGCTTCGCATCCTGGATGTCGTCTGAACGCCCCCTTACCATTACCGGCAACGCACGACTAGCCAAGATAAATAACAGCTCCTCAACTGCCACCCCTACCCTTACTCCCACCATGCAGCAGAGCAGCGCAAGCGCTGGTATCGGTGCAAACTACCAAGCATCCAGACAAGTCCGCACCTATGGCAATGCCAATATCAACTTAAATGACGATCAAATCAACGGTACACAAAGTAAGTCCAGTAGCGAATCCGCTGGTGCGGAATATATTTCCGACCTCATCGACTGGGGCACATACCAGTATGGCAAGCACGTTTCCGGCAGCATCTTCAACAACACTGCTGCCCCCAACAGCACCCAGGGTACAACACTCTCTGCTGGTCACAATCTGAGTCGCTCCAAGTTATATTCCAGCCAGATTCGCTTTGATACCAAGGCTGACCAGACAGCATCCGCCACCAAGTCCACGCACAGTCCGGCCTCCACCAGTCTCTCCCATACCGGCTCGTTGGGATGGACAATTCCCAGTGAGCAGGGAACAACCATGCTGCGTTTAAATGCCAGTGACATGCGAAACGTGAGCGGTCCCCAGAATTTTTATCAGCTTGTTAACTTCCAAGCCAGCCGCTCCGAAACCATGACTCGGAATTCCTCCTTGAGCGGTGATGTAACCATCCAGGCAACGCGGCAAGGGACTGGCACCGCGCCCAGAACCTCGTCCAACACCACCAGCGCAACTGTGAATTTTGCACAACAGCGCATATTTGGTATACCGCATCTGGACTTCACCTCCGAATTGAGAATATATGGGAATGGTCTCCCCGTTGCAGTTGGACCGCAGACTGAGGCCTCTCGCTCATGGTCCAATCATTTGGGATATTCAATTGGACGTCTGGAATTGATGACGGAAGCAAATTTTGCTGAATCCAACCATATCAACCAGTCCACGTTATTGTTCAGGGCAAGGCGTTCATTCTGAAAACGGCTTCTAGCTTCACAACGCTGGCATAAATATAAATGCAGGGCACCATCTTTCCGGTTCTCTGTCAAACTTTTCCGGTTAGAGATTTGGCAGGATGGCCACAAAAAAATGACCTGTAGCAGTCTCAAGGTTACCTCAGGAGTGTTTGCAAATGATGTCATCTAAACTTATCAACTTCAGCCTGCAGCGTAAATCACATCATTCTGGCGGCGAGCCGAAACAGGGCTATCGTATTTGGTTGCTCGGTTTGCTTGCGGCTTTCGCACTGGCCGGATGTGCCATGCCGGACATGCCGTATGATCCAGCGACGCCTCGTCCGCTACTGCAGCGCTGGACCGACCTGACCGGCGCACAAACCGGGAAAACGCCACTAGGCCCGCCAAGCGCTGGTTATATCACCCTGCGACGCCCCACCGCCATAAGCTCCCGCAACAACGATGTCTATCTGATCGATGCCGGGCTCAACCAGATATTTCGCTATAACCGGTTTCAGCAAACCTTGATCCCGTTTACGAATCTGTCTGTCAACGCTGAAATGAGCATTTATGCTGCGCCTGACCTGTCAGTCTATATAGCCGACCCCCATAGCAGCGCAGTACTGCATTTCACCTCTGATGGCACACCGCTCCCCCCCCTCGTTTCGCCTGGCAATCTGGCTCGCCCTGTTGCTGTTGCAGTGGATGAACGCAATGGCCAAGTTTTGGTAGCCGATGGCTTGTTCGATCAATTCATCTTTTTCAACAGCATGGGAATGACCACGTCCGTCGTCAGGCCTCAACATGCACTCGGCATTTCAGCCATGACGACAGGGCCGGACGGGATTTATGTGTCGGATCGCTCTGGCCGGCGTGTGGTCGTATTAGACAGGAATGGCACCATCCGCTATACCTTGGGCGCAAAGGATCTGGGAATATCTGGCGCTATTGCTGTAAGCCAAGACAACATGGTGTTCGTTGGCGATAATTTCGACCAAACCATCAAGATCTATCGTGGTCAAGGGAATGGTGGCAACGACAGCCCCTTGCTAACCAAAATTGGCGGATTTGGCACAGGGCCAGGTAGTTTTAACGGCATCACTGGCCTTGCAGTGGATGGCAACCAGTTCTACGCGACGGATAGCCAAAATGCTCGAGTACAAATTATGTTGATTAACCGGTAACAATATATTCGTCGCTTAACAATCAAAGTCAAAATAAAGTAGAATATTTTAAATGTATTCGTCACGACTTCTGCAAACAGCACTTCTTGGCCTTGCCTTGCTCTTGGCAGGTTGTGCACAACCACAACTGGTAATGAACCTTGCCGATGACGGCAAAGG
>Ga0055484_10000034_pt1 | contig 11600 bp, 13 predicted proteins | sample RushMan_CattailN_6_FD_57939 | JGI IMG/M metagenome (GOLD analysis project Ga0055484, IMG submission 57939) | Wetland microbial communities from San Francisco Bay, California, USA, that impact long-term carbon sequestration - RushMan_CattailNLC_D2 | ecosystem: Environmental > Aquatic > Marine >... | reverse complement strand
TGATATCTGCACACAGCTGGTTCTACTGGGCATTACTCTCTGCAGTGTTCGCCGCGATGACCGCCATCTTTGCCAAGATCGGGCTTGAAGGTGTCAATTCGGATTACGCCACGCTGATACGAACTTTGGTGATCCTGCTGGTTTTGACAGGCTTCGTGCTTTACACAGGAAAATGGAGCGACCCTTTTTCACTCAGCCCCAGGACTTGGCTGTTCCTGTCTTTATCCGGGCTGGCCACGGGTGCCTCCTGGGTTTGCTATTTCCGCGCGCTGCAATCTGGCGAAGCATCCAAAGTTGCACCGGTCGACAAGTTCAGCCTGGTGCTGGTAGCGATCTTCGCGGTCATCTTTCTGAATGAGCGTCCCGGCTTGAGGGAGTGGCTGGGAATCCTGATGGTCACTGCAGGTGTGGTGATACTCAGCCTTAAAAGGTAATGCCGAGTTATGTGAATACCGAACCAAAATTCTTAATCATAAAAAATCTGTATCGGATTCAGTTCAATTGTGGTGATAGTCGGATTCTCAAGTGACTGCTTTCGGGCAAGCAGATAGTATGTGCGTATGGCTGGAACGTGCCATTAGCTGCCGTTCGCGTTTGTTGTCCAAAGGAGACATTCATTCCTGTCGGTACTATTATGCATATGAGGAACTACAAAAACGGGGCCTTCAATGAATCAATCTCTTACCAAAAATATTCATTCCACACTATACAGACAGGTGGGTTCGTCAAATAACTGTTAGGCACGGAAATGAAAGCGACTCTTCGAGCATTCACGGCGATTCTCACCTTACTTCCTCTTCCGAACGTCTTTGCAGATGAACCAGGCGCTGATGGGGTTATCGAACTGCCATTGCCTTATCGTGGCGATGAGGTTCGCAGACAAATCAACGAGAATCTTCTTCTTGTGGCGAGCCCATATTCCGATGAAGGATTGGATATCAAAGCAGTGAAAGCACATGCGGGACAAGACTCCTTCAACTTGCTCTATCACTCTGAAGAGTGGCATGGCCCATATCCCACACAGGTGTCCGCGTGGCAGGTCGCAGAAGGATATTTCCCAAATTCACGGTGGGTCTGTGTATGGGGGTATCCCATAGAAGTGCACATCACCATCGAACACCCAAAAGTGAAAAAAGTCGGCGACGAGGTTGTATTCCAGGACGGTACACTCGTCGTGTCGTGGTTCAATCGCTCTTGTACTCATGGCTTCGGGCATGAATTAGATGCGCCTAACACGGCGCACCACTCGGACGCTAAACTTCCCCTCAAATAGTTGACGGTCTGCTTTCAGAAAGTCGGAAGTCCGCTGTGTGTCGATTGCTGAAGTTAGACCTAGTCCGGTAACGGGCAATGCGAAATTAATAATTTCCAATGTCTGATTTCGGGAAGTGTAATATGAAGATGTAAAGTCAGAAACGTGCCAATTGCGGAAGTTCAGGAGAGTCCGCTTAGTAGCAGACAATTTAGCAAAATGCAGTTCGGATATGTCCCAATAGCGGACATTAGCAAACGGCATCTATTCAGCATCTAATTTGCGAACTTAGATTTCTTCTTAGCTTTATGACAAATATTCTTTCGAGTTTCATTCCTGCTATCTTGTTGCTGGTTAATGTTTTACAGGCTGTGCAAGCTCAACCATTAGCACAGGATGTCGGAGTCCGCATATTAGGTTGCGGCATACACTATGACGGTAACATCGTTTATAACTACAAAGTGGTTAATAGCGGTACAAAAACAGTCATTGGTTTTGTGATCGGTAGCGAGTTTGATAGCGAAGAAAATTATAGCTATCCCCAACTTGTCCGTCTTCCATTGGGTTGGAGCTACGGCATTACAGGTGAAACAGGTAGAGAAATCCTCCTCGCACCAGGTAGCACCAACCAGCCCACTCGCTGGCAATCTAAGGTTTACGGGCAACAAGAAAGTGGTCTGTATTATCTGGAATGGAATAGTTATACAGGTACGGGCAGCAGAGCATTCGCCGTTCAACCTGGGCAGACCATGGCAGGATTTTCCGTTCCCGTACCACTGATGGACAATAAGCTATCGTTGCCCATGGTCACAGGCCAGCCTGTTTATACAGGACCGGATGAAAACTATCTCAAAGGCAATTTCATGGCGACTATCGATACCGACATTCACGATGTAAATGCTAAAATTGATAGAGTTTGGGGATCAATAGAACGCGAAGACACCACCCCTCCCACCCTTACAGTCAGCCTCAGTCCTAACACACTGTCGCCTGCAAATGATAATCTGGTGCCCATTACGGCCACAATTACTGTCAAAGATGATTACGACCCGCAGCCAGAAGTTGAACTCGTTTCAATCATGGCTAATGACACCTTGGGCGCCAATGATGGCAAGGATATTCAGCCTGGAACCGACGACCGGCAATTCCAGCTTCTGGCAAAGCGCGCTGGAACCAATCAAGCTGGTCGCATTTACATCGTCACTTATTCTGCTACCGATGGTTCTGGAAACAAGACTACAGCCAGCGCCACAGTAACTGTATCTCACGTCCGTTAACGGGAGAACTCAATGTCAGCTAAAGGCACGTTGCGGTAATCAACAAGGGTCTGCTTCGGAGCACCGAAATTACAAAGACGTATGTCCGCTGTGTGTCGATTTGCGACGTTAGTCACAGTCTGCTTTCGGGCAGCCAAAATGATGTTCGGTTTTGGTATCTAATACTGGAGTTACAAACCCTGTTTTCATCGACTTCATAATGCGGAACTTCGAACAGTTAAAAACAGCCATATGAACGATAGAGCTATCCAACCGATCAGCGTGAGGTGTTTAAATTGAAAATGTCTTTTGCAGCGTTGATGCTTCTGATGCTTGCCGCCTGCCAGAGCACGCCCAAGCTGGAAGACGATGTCCGCTATGTGAAGCTGGCAACGGTAGTCGACAAGCATGAGTTTACGGAACTGGAACGCAAGCAGGCAGCAACGACCCAGCCCAGCGACACCCATGTGGGCTTCGGCATTGGTATCGGCACGGGTACAGGAGGAAGTTTTGGCGGGATATCGCTGGGTGTGGGAAGCAGGCTGGGTGGAGACGATGAGCCGCCGCAGATCGCCCGTGGTGCAAATCGTTACACTGTGCAGTTTATCAACAGCACTGAACGAATCGAGGTGATGAGTTACGGGGATTATAAAGTGGGCGATTGCGTGAAGGTGTTGGCGGGCCACCCTACCGAATATCCTCGCTTCTTTGAACTGAAGCCGGGCGAGCGTTGCAAATAGTATCCACCGGCCTGAAACGTTTTCCGTTAGCGTTGGAGACGAGAAAAATTCTACTATGCAGGAGCGGGCCATGCCCGCGATGCTCATGTTCGCTGGTACGCAAAACTCTTGGCCGGGCACCCGCATGGCCTGCTCCTGCAACTCCGCGCTATTAATGCGGGTAGAGCAGCTATTTTTGCTTCATCGCGGCCTCAATCTGCTGGCACAGTGTCTTTAGCACTTTGATGCGCGCGAAATTCTTGTCGTTGGCTTCCACCAGTGTCCATGGCGCGATCTCGGTGCTGGTGCGGTCTACCATGTCGCATACGGCTGTTTCATACTGGTTCCATTTCTTGCGGTTGCGCCAATCTTCCTCGGTGATCTTGAAGCGTTTGAATCCGGTCTTTTCACGTTCCTTGAAGCGGCGCAATTGTTCTTCCTTGGTGATGGCGAGCCAGAATTTCACGAGCACTGTATTGTGCTTGACCAGCTGTTCCTCGAAATCGTTGATCTCGCTGTAGGCGCGCATCCAGTCGGCTTCCGAACAGAATTTCTCCACGCGTTCCACCAAAACCCGCCCGTACCACGAACGATCAAAGATCGTCACCCTTCCGGAGCGCGGTATGTGCCTCCAGAAACGCCACAAATAGGGTTGAGCACGCTCTTCTTCGGTAGGAGCCGCCACCGGGATGATGCGGTAGAAGCGTGCATCGAGCGCTCCGGTGATGCGGCGGATGGAACCACCTTTCCCGCCGGCGTCCGAACCTTCGAACACCGCGATGACGGACATGTCATGGAAGCGTTTGTCTCGTGTCAGCAGATTCAGTTTGCCTTGATATTTTTCCAGCTCGTCATCAAATTTCTTCTTGGAAATTTTTTGCGACATATCCAGCTTGTCGAGTACGTTCAAATGATCGATGGGAGCCTGTAGCGGAGCTGTATTGGAAGAAGCGTCATGGACTGGATGGCTGAGACGATTGCGTATGGCCTCAAGCAACACTTTGCCCGTGGTCAGGTTGCGATATCGTGCATCTGCGCCTTCCACTACGATCCATGGCGCCTCGCCTGTGCTGGTGGCGCGCAAGGTACGTTCGGAGACTTTGCGGAATTTATCGTAGAGCTTGAAACGCTGCCAATCCAGGTCGGTGACGCGCCAGCGTGTTTTGGGGTCCTTTTCCAGATTCTTGAGCCGTTTGCGCTGCGCTTCCTTGGAAAGATGGAACCAGAACTTGACGATCACCGCGCCTTCATTGGTGAGCATCGTTTCGAAATGGTTGATCTCGTCTATGCTCTGGTTTAACTGGGAGGCCTTGGTTTTACCCATGACTCGCTCAACAATGGGCGAGGTGTACCATGAGCCGAAGAATACGCCGATCTTGCCCTTGGGCGGTAGTGCGCGCCAGAATCGCCACATCGGCGGGCGTTCGCGTTCCTCGTCCGATTGTTCCCCCATCGCATGCGCAACGATATGGCGCGGATCCATCCAGGCATTGAGCAGGTTGACGGTCTCGCCCTTGCCGGCACCGTCAACTCCCCCTACCAGGATGATGACCGGAAACTTGGCCCTTTGCGCCAGATCGAATTGTGCGTTCAGCAAATCTTCGCGCAGCTTGGGGACTTCGGCGTCATAAGTGGCCTTGTCGATCTTGTGATTGAGTTCTGCAGATTCAAACATGTTGGCTTCCCCCTAGTACATCGCTTGCCTGTAAAACAGCCTTGGAAATGCCTATAAAAAATCAGGCGTGATTACCAGTCGCAGGCTGGTTTGTGACGATCCGTCGCGTTGGCTGAACCACCAGATCGAGCCCTTTTTGATGCTTAATGCAGTGTCCGCACAACCAAGCAATTGCGCGGCAACTTCGCCTAAAGTAGGTTGGTGTCCAACGATCAACACCGTGCCGCCAGCATCGGGCCAACGCGCAGCATGCAATACTGCTTCGGCAGAAGCGCCGGGTGCGAGGGTGGGAGCAAGGGTAAAATGATGAGTGAGAGGGGCGACGGTTTGCTGGGTACGGGCGGCGGGGCTGACCAGGATGCGGCAGTCATCGGGCAATTGCCGCTGCAGGAATCCGGCAATTTTACCTGCCTGCTTGATTCCTTTTGCGGTGAGTTCGCGCGTATGGTCGGGCGAACCGTCTTCGGCTTCAGCGTGTCGCCATAGAATCAGATCCATAGCCCTCTCTCCGAATATTACAATTCATTTATCAGTATATACCGTATACACTGTTTGCATCACTCTAATACGAAGGAGGTCATATGACAACCAGAAAGACTGCGGCGACGCCTGCCAGAAAAGCTGTAGTAAAAACCCCCACGACCAGAAATGCAAAAGTATCGGCAAAGCCGGTTGCTCGTTCAGCAGTGAAATCAACTGTTCCGGCCAATCCGAAAGCGGCAGGGAAAAAGTCCAAAAAAGAGCATAAGGTAAAAGTAGTGCGAGACAGCTTTACCATGCCGCAAGTCGAATATAAAAAGATCTCCGAGATCAAGGCTATTTGCCTGAAGACAAAGATGCACGTGAAGAAAAGCGAAGTGCTGAGGGCTGGACTAAAACTCTTGTCTGCCTTGAACGAAGCGCAATTGAAACGCACTTTGAACAGCCTGGAAAAAATTAAAACCGGCCGTCCGAAGAAACATTAAAACACTGCGTTTTAAAACTCGTATTCAACCTGCATCCTGAAGGTGTGGTCAGGCGCTGCCTTTCCCGTTCCGAGCAGCCATGCGGCGTTGTACTTGATAGCTTTCCGATGACCGAGCGCTACCTTGCCAAAGATTGCCGGGCCGACACGGTGAATCTGCTGGTCGCGATTTTCCCAGTTGTTCCATTCGCCCAGCTCACCGATGCCCTGGGCACCGAATTCCAGGGTGGGCTGCCAGCGATATTTCACCTGCCACTGGTAGCCCATTTCAGTAATGTAGGGAGGATCGCCGGCGACATGACGGCCAAACTTGCGCTCGAACAGTAGATTTCCATTTAATTGAAATTTGTCGAATTCAGTTTGAAACAGCGGGCCGAATTTGAATTCGAACAGTTCATTTGAATTGTTCACCGGCGCTTCGAATTCGGTGATTAGCCCGATGTCCAAAGGATATTTGCCGGTTTCAGTGAGCTGGAATTTGTTTTCCCACTCGGCGATGTTCAGTCCTGTTTCGCCCTCTTTTTCGCGCTTCAAATAAATTTCGGTAAACCAGGATTCCGTTGCGCCATAGCCGAAACCGAGGCTGGTTACTTGTGACAGCGTGCCATCAGGTTGTCTGGCGGAGCCGTATTTAAAATCAATCTCTTTTTCCCCGTATTCAACAGTCGGGGTGTAGACATAATCTGCCGGGCCGGCAAAAGCGATACTGGCGCTCATTGCACCAAGGCAGAGAATTAATGCATGGTACTTATATTTCATTTGATTGTTCCTGAAATTGAGCGAATTGGTTTGCGCGGGCGGGCAACCCATTTCATGCCGATGAAAATGGCAACCAGCGCCACGAGATAAAAAATGATCTGCATTCCGGCGGGGCGTGAGTCATAGCCGATCAGGCTGTGCAGCAACATGCCGGGCAGACCGCTTTCCGGCAATACGGCAGACGTGTCCCACAGCGGCGAAGCGAGGCTGGGCAGCAAATCGGCCTGGATCAGGAAATGTGCAGCCTGTGAAGCCATCCCGGCTGCCAGCAGCAGCACCAGAATGCCGGTTGCGGTAAAGAACCAGCGCATCGGCACGCGCAGCAATCCCGCATAAAGCAACCAGCCAACCGCAATGCCGGACAGCGTGCCTATCAAGCCGCCGAGCAACATTGAAGATTGGCTGCCTTCATTTGAGGCGGCGATGCCATAGAGGAACAGCACGGTTTCTGAACCCTCCCGCAGTACTGCCAATCCGACGATAACCAGCAGGATCGAACATTCGCTGGTTCCGTCAGTGATATTTCTGCCGACCGATTTCGCGTTGGCCGCTAATGCAGTGCCATGCGAGGACATCCAGATGTTGTGCCATGCCAGCATCAGCACCGCGATGCCGAGCACGATGGCGTTGAAGATCTCCTGGCCTATACCATCGGCCAGAGATCCGATCACATCGGTAAAAGCAGCAACCAGTCCTGAGCCGACAAGGCCGGCCAGAAGTCCGGCTGCCAACCAGCGCTTGCTGTTGGGTACGCCGCGAGTGGCGGCAGCCAGTATTCCGATGATGAGTGCAGCTTCCAATACTTCCCGAAAAACGATGACGGCAGTTCCGAACATGATGGGTTCCCCTTTCTCTTCGTGGCTTATTGGGCGATGATCACACCTTGTGCGGTGGCTTCATTAAACTCGCCGAAGAATGGGTATCGCCCCGGTTTGAGAGGGCCGATGAAAATAGTGGCAGAGCTACGGCCGCCAATCACCTTTTCCCGGTTCAACGCATGGCTCTCAAATTCCTCCGGAGTGGCATCCTGGTTCTCGACCGCAAGCTTGACCTTCTTGCCGGAAGGGATCGTAATTTCGGCGGGCTGGAAGCGGTGCCCGCTAATGACCAGCTTGTACTCGACGGGCTGATTCCCGGTATCGGCAGCGTATGCGGCAACAGGAAGCAACAGGGCGATAAACAGCAAACGTTTCATGGCATTATCCTTGATTGAAATAAAAGTATTTGCAAATGATAATCGTTCTCATTTGCAATTGCAAGCAATTTCTGTCACCATGCAAATAAATCTGGGAGGTGACCAAATGAACCAGCCTGAACATCTTAAAAATGCCGGCCTTAAATCAACCCTGCCAAGATTGAAGGTGCTTGAATTACTCGAAAACGCAGAGGGGCAACACCTGACTGCCGAGGCGATCTACCGGAAACTGCAGGATGCAGGCGAAGAAATCGGGCTGGCTACCGTGTACCGTGCGCTAACCCAGTTCGAAACAGCGGGCCTGGTTACCCGGCACCATTTCGAGGGCGGGCAGGCGGTCTTTGAGCTGGAACGGGGCCTGCACCATGACCATATCGTGTGCGTGCATTGCGGGCGGGTCGAGGAATTTGTCGACAATGTCATTGAAAAACGGCAGCGCGCGATTGCAGAAAAGCACGGCTTCACGTTGCGCGACCATAGCATGACGCTTTATGGTGTGTGCAATGATCCGGGTTGTAACGGGCGAAAAAACAGAAAATAAAACAGAACGGCGCTAAATTGCCTTATTCGGAAAATTTCTTCAATAGTTCGACTTGAGCGCACATGCGCGAAGCACGGCGCGGACTGGTGCGACGGTAATGCCCATTGCTATTCATGTCCCAGGCTTGGCAGTTGTCTTTCAGGTATACCTTCAATCCTTCGTCAAGAACACGCTTCTTTAATTTCTTGTCGAGCACGGGAAAACAAACCTCAATGCGCCTGAAGAAATTCCTGTCCATCCAGTCCGCGCTGGAAAGATAAATATCATGCTTCAAATCGTTGCGAAAATAGAAGATGCGGGTATGCTCCAGAAAACGCCCGACCACAGAACGCACCTTGATATTTTCCGAAAGACCTTTTACGCCGGGTCGAAGTGCACACACACCGCGCACGATCAAATCAACCTTGACACCCGCTTTTGAAGCATCATAAAGCGCGTTGATGGTTTCAGGTTCGAGCAACGCATTCATCTTGGCAATGATGTGGCCGCGCTTACCGGATTGTGCCAGCAATGTTTCATTCTGGATGGATTCTAAAACCTTGCTGTGCATCGAGAACGGCGATTGCCATAAATAGTTCAGCGCGCGCGCTTTGCCCAGGCTGGTCAATTGGCTGAACACCTCGTTAACGTCTGCGCACATTTCTTCATTGCAGGTGAACAAGCCGAAATCGGTATACAGCCGGGCAGTTTTAGGATGATAGTTGCCGGTGCCGAGATGCACATAACGGCGCAGCTTGCCATCTTCCCGGCGCACAGCCATCAGCATCTTGGCGTGTGTCTTGTGTCCGACTACGCCATACACCACATGCGCACCGGCCTCTTCAAGGCGGTTGGCCCAATTGATATTGGCTTCCTCGTCAAAACGCGCCAGCAGTTCCACCACCACCGTGACTTCCTTGCCGCGTTGAGCAGCAGCGATCAGGGCTTCCATCAGCGCTGAATCCGCGCCGGTGCGATAGACAGTCTGCTTGATGGCCACCACGCTGGGGTCACTGGCGGCCTGCTGGATAAAATCGATCACCGGCTTGAAAGACTGGAAGGGATGATGAAGCAATACATCTGTCTTGCGCATCAACTTGAACATATCCGAGCCCTTCTTCTGCAATATGGCGGGCAGGCTGGGTGTAAAAGATGGGAATTTCAAATCATCGCGAGTGACGCGGTCGGGAATGCTCATCAGGCGAACCAGGTTCACCGGGCCATGCACACGGTATAAATCATCAGGTGCGAGGTTAAACTCCTTGAGCAATAACTCGGCGATTTGAGGCGAACAATTATCTGCCACCTCCAGGCGCACCGCGTCGCCAAAATGGCGTTGCGGCAGCTCGCCCTGCAGGGTCAGGCGCAGGTTCTTCATCTCTTCCTCGTCCACGAACAGATCGCTATTGCGCGTAACGCGAAACTGGAAGCAGCCAAGTACAGACATGCCGGTAAAAAGTTCGCCGACATGTGCATGCAATATCGAGGAAAGAAATACGAAACCGTGTTCGCAGCCGCTGATCTCCTGAGGCATCAGGATGGTGCGCGGCACCACGCGCGGGGCTTGCACGATCGCGCGGGCCGAATTGCGCCCGAATGCATCCTTGCCCTGCAGCTCAACGGCAAAATTAAGGCTTTTGTTAAGTACACGCGGAAAAGGGTGTGCAGGGTCGAGGCCCATCGGCGTCAAGACCGGCATCACCTCACGAAAGAAAAAATCCTTGACCCAGGCCTTTTGAGTATCGTTCCACTGAGTGCGTCGAAGAAACTTGATGCCCTGCCCGGACAGAGCGGGGATGATGTCCTTGTTGAAAACCTGGTATTGCCGCTCGATCAATTGGTGTGCCTGTTCGCGGACCATTTGATGGATTTGCTGCGGGGTCAGCCCATCCGCACTGGTGGCGGAGCTGCCCAGCTTGATTTGTTCCTTAAGCCCGGCTACCCGTATTTCGAAAAATTCGTCGAGATTGTTGCTGACAATGCAAAGGTATTTCAAACGCTCCAGCAAAGGAATGGAGGCATCTTCTGCCTGAGCCAGCACCCTGCGATTAAACTCAAGTTGGCCTAGTTCGCGGTTAATGAATTGCTGCGGGACGAATTTTTTAGTCAAACTTTTGCCTATTAATTTTTAGGAGGAACGTATCCTTCGGGCATCTGCACACCCTCGCCAAAGAAGTATTTCTCCATCAAGCTGGCAAGAAACTTGCGGGCAGCAGGATCGGCAAGATTGAGCCGGTTTTCGTTCACCTGCATGGTCTGGAATTTGATCCAGCCCTGCCATGCCTCCTTGGAAACATTTTCAAATATGCGCTGGCCCAACGCGCCTGGATAAGGCGGTCGGTCCAGACCTTCGGCCTCGCGACCCAGTTTTACGCAATTAACCATTCTTGCCATGCTTATCTCCAACCAATTTAGTGTGAATTAGAATTATTACATTTTGATGAATATCGTGCAGACCTCAAGCAGCCGACCAGTTTACCAGTCCGCTATATGCCGTGCCGAGCACGACAAGACCAAACGCGATGCGATACCACGCAAATGCAGTGAAATCGTGGCGGCTGATGTAACGCAATAGCCAGCGAACGCAAAGGAATGCGCTGATGAATGAAGCGATGCTGCCGACCGCGAACATGCCGATATCTTCAGCGTGGAACAGGCTGCGATACTTCACTACTTCGTAAACCGTTGCGGCAGTCAGCGTCGGGATAGCGAGGAAAAACGAGAATTCGGTCGCAGCCTTTCGAGACAGGCCAAAGAACAAACCGCCGATGATCGTCGCACCGGAACGCGACGTCCCGGGTATCAGCGCAAGCGCCTGTGCACAACCCACCTTTAGCGCATCCATCCAGCGCATGTCATCAACAGTCTCAACTGTGATCTTGTGGTTGCGCTTCTCTGCCCAAATAATAAATATACCGCCTACGATAAATGCCAGTGCCACCGGCACCGGCGCAAACAAATGAGCTTTGATCGCTTTCGCGAATAACAATCCCAGTACGGCAGCGGGCATAAAAGCGATGATAAGATTGAATGTGAAGCGCTGGGCGCTTGCCTGCTTCTTCAACAAGCCATCGGTCACGGACAAGATCTTGGCACGGAATTCCCAGCAAACTGCAAGGATGGCCGCAAACTGGATCACGATCTCGAACACCTTGCCCTTCTCGTCGTTGAAGTTAAGCAGGTCTCCCGCCAGGATCAGGTGGCCAGTTGAGGAGATAGGCAGGAATTCGGTCAGTCCCTCGACGATGCCGAGGATGGCT
>Ga0055484_10000033_pt1 | contig 11726 bp, 12 predicted proteins | sample RushMan_CattailN_6_FD_57939 | JGI IMG/M metagenome (GOLD analysis project Ga0055484, IMG submission 57939) | Wetland microbial communities from San Francisco Bay, California, USA, that impact long-term carbon sequestration - RushMan_CattailNLC_D2 | ecosystem: Environmental > Aquatic > Marine >... | reverse complement strand
CTCGCTCGAGCTGCGCGGCGTTGGCTGGCTTGCTCGGCTGCAAGGCTAACCAGATTCTCCCGTTTTCAACGGGCGTGATTATGGAACCGCTGCCATTGGCAAAAATAGCTGCAGGTTTACCCGGTGCAGTGGCGAATATGCGTGCAGATAACTGGTTTGATGCTGCGCACGCGATCATGACCACCGATATCGTTGCCAAAGCTGTTTCCAGACAAGTGACAGTTGATGGTGTGGTCATTACCATCACCGGCATCGCCAAAGGCTCGGGCATGATCCATCCGAACATGGCGACTATGCTGGGTTACATCGCTACTGATGCGGCGATCGCGCAACCGTTGTTGCAGAAGATGGTCAGCGAAGCGGCCAACCGTTCATTCAACTGCATTACAGTTGATGGTGACACTTCCACCAACGATGCACTGATGTTGATTGCTACCGGTAAATCTGCTCTGCCGGAAGTAAAAGCAGCCGACAGCAAGGCCGGAGAGATATTGCAGGAAGCAATCGGCGAAGTGGCAAAATATCTTGCACAAGCCATTGTGCGTGATGGCGAAGGCGCAACCAAGTTTATCACCGTGCTGGTCGATGGCGGCAAGAGTGAAGCTGAATGCAAGCAGATCGGCTATGCAATCGCGCGCTCACCGCTGGTGAAAACCGCGTTTTTTGCCTCAGATCCAAACCTGGGTCGAATTCTTGCCGCGATCGGTTATGCGGGCGTTAGCGATCTGGATGTTGCCGCACTCAGGCTGTATCTCGATGATGTATTGGTAGCAGTGAATGGCGGGCGTGCTACCAGCTATCGCGAGGAAGAAGGGCAGCGCGTAATGCAGCAAAGCGATATTACGATACGTGTATTGCTGAATCGAGGTTCAGCGAATGCAACGCTGTGGACGTGCGATTTTTCCTATGACTATGTCAAAATCAACGCTAGCTATAGAAGCTGAAAATCCTGCTGCACGATCAATCGGCAGCGTTACCGAGCCTTGCATCTTGACCTGCTCGCGACGGATTCGAGCGCTGAGGTATTGAATGGACAAACTCGAACGCTTTCTTGATCGAGCAGAAAGGCTGATGGAAAAGCTGGAGCGTGCGCTGCCCAAGTCTGCAACGGGCAGTGCGCCTGATTGGGAAGCTGCTCATGCCTTTCGCTGGGAACAGGGCAGGCTGGCTCCGGTGCAGCACCCGCATCGCATTTTCCTTGCCGACCTGCTTGGCATCGAGGAACAAAAACAGCTTATCAACCAGAACACAAAGCAGTTCGTGCAAGGCCATCCGGCCAACAACGTACTGCTCACCGGTTCACGTGGTACCGGAAAGTCATCGCTGGTCAAGGCGTTGCTCAATGAATATGCGGCGGAAGGATTGCGCCTGATCGAGGTCGGAAAGCTTGCATTGGCCGACTTGCCGCATATCATCGCGCTTGTCGCGGGCAGGCCAGAGCGTTTTATCCTGTATTGTGATGATCTTTCGTTCAATGCCGATGAGCCAGGTTACCAAGCACTCAAAGCTGCGCTCGACGGCTCGCTGGTTACCTTTTCGGATAACATGTTGATCTATGCCACCTCAAACCGCCGGCATTTGATGCCTGAATCAATGCAAGACAATCTCGCGACGAAATATGTGGGTGACGAGATACACCCGGCGGAAAGCATCGAGGAAAAAATTTCCTTGTCGGAGCGCTTCGGTCTATGGATATCGTTTTATCCATTCACGCAGGATGAATATCTTGCAATTGTGTCGTACTGGTTAAAAAATTTCGGTTTTTCGGGTGAACTGGATGAGTTTACGCGACAGGCAGCACTGCAATGGAGTATTCAGCGCGGATCAAGAAGTGGCAGGGTGGGGTGGCAATTTGCGAGGGATTGGGCAGGGAAAAGTTGCCTTTGAGCTGGCTTTAATATTTGAAAGAGTACGTTGAACGCCAGCACCGAAAAAAACAAAATCGTTGAAGTTGCTGTCGCCGTATTGCAACGTCCAGACAGCTCCTTCCTTTTGGCTCAGCGTCCACCCGATAAAATCTGGGCGGGTTATTGGGAATTTCCCGGTGGCAAGATCGAGTCTGGCGAGACGCCTTACCATGCGCTGGTGCGCGAGTTGCGCGAGGAACTGGGTATAGAAGTTCTGACCGTCTACCCTTGGGTGACGCGTGTATACACTTATCCACATGCGACGGTGCGGCTGAATTTTTTCCGCGTGACGGCGTGGAGCGGTGAGTTGCATCCGCATGAAGGGCAGCAGTTCGCTTGGCAACGTGTGCCGGACATTTCCGTTTCTCCTGTATTGCCTGCCAACGCGCCTATCCTGCGCGCGCTGTCATTGCCAAGTATATATGCAATCAGCAACGTGGCTGAGCTGGGTGAAGATGTCTTCATGGAGCGGCTACACGCTGCTTTAAGCAAAGGTTTGAGAATGGTGCAGTTGCGTGAAAAGGGTTATACCCGAGCGGCGCTGATCAATCTGACGAATAAAATATTACCGCTGATGCATAAATACGAAGCGCGCCTGATCATTAATGCCGATATAGAGCTGGCAAAGGATGTCGGTGCAGACGGTGTGCAACTGACCGCTGAACAGTTAACAAAACTACGTGAGCGCCCAGATCTTAATTGGTGCGCTGCTTCCTGTCACAATGCGGAGGAATTGCGCCGCGCGGAAGAACTGGGTTGCGATTTCGTATTACTGAGTCCGCTGCTGGCCACGCAGTCGCATCCCGGCGCTGTGCATCTGGGTTGGGAGAAGTTTGCGGCGATCGTGGCAGGTTCATCTATCCCGGTGTATGCGCTGGGTGGCTTGACTCATGCTGATATGGAGGCCGCTTGGCAAAACGGTGCCCATGGAATAGCGTTATTGCGTCAGGCTTGGTGAGGCGGTTTGGTAAATTCCTGTTCGTCTTCGTCGGATGGTTGCGCAACTCGATATTCTTCATTGGCCCATTTGCCAAGATCGATCAGCTTGCAGCGCTCGCTGCAGAAAGGACGGAAACGGTTACGGCTATCCCACGGGTGTTCTTTGCCGCAATGCGGGCAGATCACGATCAAAGGCATTTTGTCTTGGTTAATGGTGTTTTGTGTCATGAAGAAAGGCTGCAGAAAATCAGTTCGAACGGTACATTTTGTTCGAAGAGGGTAGATTTTGCTGCATAGTTTGCGACAATGAAGCGGATGTTGATCGCATATTTGTTGGCGCTGACTTCGGGTATGCAAGCCAGGTCGTCACTTAGACTGACGCGCAGCATCTGGGCAACGCGCCCGCCTTGCATTTGCTGAAAAGTGCCGTGATGCGCGGTAAAGCTGAAGGCTTTGCCGCTCTCTCTTAACAAACGCAAAATGATCCTGGCTGCCGCCTCCAACGGTAATAACGGCGCCAACCATGCGCGAAGATTTTCACGGCGCAAATCGGTCGGCTGTTTTAACCAATAATGGTAGGAAGGGAGGTCGAATTCACATGTTCCGCCGGGTATGACAGAACGTTGTTTGATGCCCATCAACCATTCGTTTTCGCGAAGGTACTGTCCGGATTTGCCAGCCATGGCGAGAAGATTTGCAGATGCATCGTCGATCTCCGCAAGAATTGCATCCAGTGCATCTTCGGATATTGCAGGGTTGTTATGCAGGGAGGAAAGGCTGCGTTTCTGGCGTTCCAACTCTTGCAGCAAGTCAGATTTTAAATCGGCACGGCAGACGACTTCGAGAATTTCAAACAACGTGACCAGCGCTGCGTGATGATCCATGTCGTGATTGCGTTCAACGAAGTGCGCCATGCGAGCGAACAAATCCTCAAGGCGCAACAGAATGCGGACCTTTTCATTAATAGGAAACTCGTAGCTGATCACGCAGTCATCGCCCACAGTGCTGTTGAGGAAAGTCAGTTGCGAACGATATATTGAATAGCTGCCTATCGTCAATTGCTGTTCGTATAGCGTTCATGTAAAGCTGTAACCTGTGCGGCGAGGTTTTTCAGGTCGGATTGATTGTGTATGACGTCGTCAGCCAGACGTAACCGTTCGGTGCGGGATGTTTGCTGGGCAATAATATCGCGCACTTGCTGCTCGCTGATTCGATTGCGCCCAGCAACTCGTACAACCTGGGTTTCTTCGTCGCAATCCACAACCAACACTCGCTGTACCAGTTGCCGGAACGCGGGACTTTCTGGAAGCAGTGGTACAACAAGGATGACGTAGGGCATATTTTGCAATTGATTCAATTGCGATTTGGCCTCTTCGAGGATCCGGGGATGCAATATCATTTCAAGCCGATGTTTGGAAGCAGCATTTGAAAAAATAAGCCTGCGCATTTTTGCGCGATCCAACGCACCATCTTCAGTAAGAAAATGATCACCAAAGGCCTTGCGAATCGCTTCAATTGCAGCACCGCCGCTTTGTGTCAGGCGGTGGGCGATCAAATCTGTGTCGATTATTCCGGCACCGTGTTCTGCGAACAGGCCGGCGACTGTACTTTTACCGCTTCCTATGCCTCCGGTGAGCCCAACGATTAACAACCCCTGTTCGGGCACACGGATGCGGTTCATCTGATGGAAAGCAGTTGCAGGTATTCATTGGTGATTGTATGACCCCAGAACAGCGCGATCAGACCGCCGCCGGCCAGATATGGGCCAAAAGGTATGGGTATGTGGCGGCCATGTTTGAACGCAATAATCATAGTAATGCCGACCACTGCACCTACCAGGGAAGAAAGCAAAATGATCAGCGGCAACATTTGCCAGCCCAGCCAGGCACCCAGCGCTGCAAGCAGTTTGAAGTCGCCGTATCCCATGCCTTCCTTGCCGGTGGAGAGCTTGAATAGCCAGTACACACTCCACAGTACGAGATAACCGATTACAGCGCCAAGTACCGCGCTAGGCAAATTGGTAAATACTCCGAACAAATTGAATAGCAGGCCAGCCCAGAGCAACGGAAGGGTGATGTCGTCAGGCAGCAATTGTGTGTCGAAGTCGATTGCTGTGAGAGCCAGTAACGCCCAGATCATCAATAACGCTCCAGCCGCAGCGAGCCCGAAGCCAAAGTGTGCTGCCGCAAACGCGCACAGGATTCCGCAAGTAGCTTCTATAATCGGGTAACGTGGTGAGATAGCTGCGCCACAACTCTTGCACTTGCCGCGCAATAGCAAGTAGCTGATTATGGGGATGTTTTCCCACGCGCTGATGAGATGATTACAATGAGGACAGGCAGAGCGCGGAATCAGGAGGTTGTACGGCGGAGGGGGTAATTCGGATTGCGAAGCGCAGGCTTCATCGCTGAATTCAGCGCATTGTCGCTTCCAGTCCAGCTCCATCATTTTCGGCAAACGGTGTATCACTACATTGAGAAAACTGCCGACCATCAAACCGAGGATTAGGCACATGACAACAAATGCAGAAGGGATTTCCTGCAGCAGTGTCAGGAGGCTCATTTTAGAAATCGAAACAAATGGGAAAATACAGCAGTTCTGTCACGGTCTTGTGACTTTGAGGCGTTATTCGCCATGTCAAAATACAAGAAGATTCCTTCTGCCAGTTGTATCATTAAACCACCGCACCCATCTTGAAGATAGGCAGATACATGGCAATCACCAAGCCACCAATGATGACACCGAGCACTGCCATGATCATCGGTTCCATGAGGCTGGACAGAGCTTCAACCGCATCATCGACTTCCGCCTCATAGAAATCTGCAACTTTACTGAGCATTGCGTCCAGCGCGCCGGATTCCTCGCCGATAGTCACCATTTGTAAAACCATGCTCGGAAATACTCCCGTATCCTGCATGGAAACGGTCATATTGGCGCCAGCGCTGACATCGCGCTGTATGCGTTTTGTTGCATCAAAATATATAACGTTGCCCGAGGCGCCAGCTACAGAGTCAAAGGCTTCCACCAAGGGCACGCCAGCGGCAAACATGGTAGCAAGAGTGCGAGACCAACGAGCAATACAGGATTTACGAATCACCTCACCAAAAATAGGCAGTTTCAACATCAATTTATCCATGATGTCCTGCATTTTTTTATTGCGTTTCCATACGTACAAAAAGCCATATATGGTACCGCCAATGCCGCCAAAAATAGCCCACCAATAAGCAACAAATACCTCAGAAATTGCCATGATGATCAAAGTAGGGGCGGGCAAATCTGCGCCAAAGCTGTCGAACAATTCCTTAAATGCCGGAATTACGAAAATCATGATCACGGCGGTAATGATAAACGCCACCACGATAATTGAAATTGGGTAGAACAATGCTGATTTGATCTTGCTTTTGATAGCCTGAATCTTTTCCTGATAAGTCGCCAAACGGTCCAGCAGGGTATCCAGAATACCGGCAGCTTCACCTGCGCCAATCAGGTTGCAATATAAATCGTCAAAATAAAGCGGATATTTCCTGAAGGCCTGCTCCAAGCTGCTGCCAGTTTCAACATCTGTCTTTATATCAAGTAACAGCCGCGCTACAGAAGCGTTGCTGTTTCCTTTTCCTACGATATCGAATGCTTGTAGGAGCGGCACACCCGCTTTCATCATAGTAGCAAGCTGTCGGGTAAACAGTGAAATGTCTTTAGGGGTAACAGCCTTGTTGCTGGTACGTAGCTTCTTGATTTTGGTGGCGTTGATACCTTGACGGCGCAACGCTGAGGAAACCCCTGCCTCGCCAGGGGCGCGCATTTCTCCTTTTACTGCCTTGCCAGTTTTGTCTTTTCCTTCCCACGAGTAAGAATATTCTTTTGCTTTTGGTGCTTTTGCTGCGACAGCCATTGCGTTCCCCTAAGTTTACACCGTGAATGTATGCGGGTTAATGTTGCTGGTTATCATGCCGAGCTTTGTGTCACTTGTAAAGTCAAAGAGATATAGGGAGGGTCAGAATCCGGAGTAGGTACATCGCCCATATATTCGACATGTGGCTTATTGCTGTTTGATCGTTTGCGGCGGGAAAATTCGCGCCATCTTTACTATGCGATTTTGGGTCTGAATAATTTCTATCGGGTAACCGGCGATTTTCAGGCTGGTGCCGGTTTCCGGAATATCTTCCAGGTGTTCCAGAATCAGGCCGTTCAATGTCTTTGCGCCTTTCAGCGGCAGGTGCAAGCCCAGTTTTCGATTCAGCTCGCGCAGACTGCTGCTGCCTTCCAGCAGGAAGCTGCCATCTTCCTGACGCAGGAACTTGCCGGTTTGCGACGGTGCCTGTGTAGTGAATTCACCGACAATTTCTTCAAGGATGTTTTCCAGGGTTACCAGACCGAGTAGCTCGCCGTATTCATCTACGACCAAACCTAGTCGTGTGTGGCGTTCCTGAAACTGCTGCAACTGCTTCAACAGCGGTGTTTCGGAAGGAATGAAATAGGGCTCATGCAGGATATCGCGAAGATGTTCCAGATCCAGGGTGGCTTCCTGCAGAAGGGCGGGTGCGCGCTTGATATGCAGGATGCCTATGATGTTGCTAGGTGTGTCGGCATAAACCGGAAGCAGCGTGTGGTGGCATGTAATGATTTGCTGACGCAATTCATTTGCGTTTATATCCAGGGCCTCGATTTGATTACGGGGAATCATTACATCGTTTACGGTGATACGCTCGAGATCGAATAGGTTGAGCAACATTTTCTGGTGCTTGCGTGGCATGAAATGTTCGGCATCCAGCACCAGTCCGCGCAATTCTTCCATCGTCATTTTTTGCTTGCTTTGGTCTGTTTCTATCTTGATGCGCAGCAGCCACAACACGCCTTTCACCAGTCCGCTAGCCACCGATACAACGGGATGAAATAGCTTGATCAATGGTGCGAGCAAGTAACTGGCTGGTAATGCGATGCGTTCCGGATAACTTGCCGCGATAATTTTGGGCATGATTTCGCTGAATACCAGAAGCGCGAAAGTAAGTAGCAATGTACCCAGCAATATCGCCAGATCGTTTTGTCCGAAGATTCGCAGGATAATGATATTGGTCAATGCAGCCGCCAAGACGTTCAGCAAAGTATTACCAAGCAGGATGGAACTGAGTAATTGATCAACTTTGCCAAGCAGGCGATTTACCCGTTTTGCGCTGCGATTTCCCCTGCGTACCAGACTGCTCAGGCGATAGCGGTTGATCGCCATCATGCTCGTTTCCGATCCGGAGAAAAACGCGCTGCAAACCAACAGCAACAAAAGGATGCCAAACAATGTGCCTAAAGAGATCTCGTCCAAAGTGATGTCTTAGTTATTGGAATAACAGTTCATTCTGACGGTGGAATAGTGGGCGAGTGGTACACGGGTGTCAAGTGGGGCGGCGGTAACTCAGGACGAATAAATATACTCCGGCAATTACCATAGGCAGACTCAGCCATTGGCCCATGCTCATCCCCAACGACAAAAGGCCAAGAAAATCGTCTGGTTCGCGAGTGAACTCGACGACAAAACGCAAGCTGCCATAACCAATCAGGAACAGTCCGGATACGGCACCGACGGGGCGCGGCTTGCGTGCGTATAGCCAAAGCAGCGTGAATAACAGTACGCCTTCCAGTGCAAACTCATAAAGCTGTGAAGGATGGCGCGGCAGGTTATCCACTTTGGGGAAGACCATTGCCCAAGGTACGTCGGCAGGTCGCCCCCACAGTTCGCCATTGATGAAATTGCCGAGGCGGCCAAATGCCAAGCCGGGCGGAACCAAAGGTGCGATAAAGTCAGTCAATTGCAGCCAGCGCAGGTGTTGCTTGTGTGCGAACCATGCCATCGCAACCAGAACGCCAAGAAAGCCGCCATGAAAAGACATGCCGCCCTGCCATACGGCAAAAATTTCCAGCGGATGGGAAAAGTAATACCCGGCTTTGTAAAACAGCACATAACCTAAGCGTCCACCGAGTATCACGCCAAGCACACCATAAAACAATAGGTCGTCGAGCAGCTTGGTATCAATTCGCGGATCATTTAACGTGGTGATGCGTTTCCGTCCCAGCCACAAAAAAGCAAGGAAGCCGGCAAGATACATCAGACCGTACCAATGGATTCCAAGCGGACCGAGTTGCAATGCAACAGGATTAAATTGTGGGTGAACAAGCATAGGCGATTCGGGTAAAATCAAAGACTTAATTATACGGGTATACGAGGGGGATGCTATGTTTGCCATGCAAACCACAAAGATTTGCTCTGCTTAAGTTTAATCACACGCACAATTTAATAATAGAAAGAATATGAACATGACTTCAGCACAACAAATGAACACGCAATTCGGTATTAAAGGACAGCTTCAGTTTCGCGAAGATTCAAGCGGCTTAATTGTTGCAGAAATCAGCAATCCATTAGCAACGGCCTCACTCTGCCTGCAGGGTGCGCATCTGATGACATGGCAGCCACGTGGCCAAGCAGCGCCTGTCGTGTGGCTTTCGCGCGATGCAAAACTGACAGCGGGCAAATCTATTCGTGGCGGTGCGCCCGTATGCTGGCCTTGGTTTGGCGCGCATGCCTCTGAAGCAGGTTTCCCCGGACATGGCTATGCGCGCACCGTCCCTTGGCGAGTGGTGGAGTCGGGCGTCGAATCGAACGGCGCAACACGTATGACGTTGCGCCTGATGGAAAGCGATAAAACACGCGCGCAGTGGCCGCATGCATGTATGCTGGATCTGACTGTGATCGTCGGCGAGACGCTACGCATGGAGTTGGTTACCGAGAACACCGGGACGACGGATTTCGTTATCGGGGAAGCCTTGCATACTTATTTCAGGATTGGCGACATTGGCGCTGTGCGTGTAAAGGGACTGGAAAGTTGCAGTTACTGGGATAAAGTTGGTAGTTCCACGCTTAGAAAGCAAGAAGGTGCTATCAGTTTTACAGGGGAGACGGACCGTGTATATATCAATACTGCCAGCGAATGTGTAATTGAAGACGATAAACTCAAACGACGTATTCATATTTCCAAATCGGGCAGCCTTTCCACGGTTGTATGGACGCCTTGGGCTGACAAAGCTAGCAAGATGGGGGATATGGGGCAGCCGGAAGGTTGGCGCGAAATGTTGTGTGTGGAATCGGCAAATGCAATTGAAAATGTGGTAAAAATCGCAGCAGGGAATAAGCACACGTTGATAGTCGAATATCGTGCGGAGTCTGTTTAATCCACTGTATTTATTCATCTTCCAATCATGTGTCAACTTCAGGCGGGTGCATTGCGTTATCTGATATGCCGCAGTTACATTGTCAAAGCAAGATAAATTGGCTGAAGTTGGTTGGCAAAATTGGCGGAGTTGTTTAGAATCGCTAGCGAAGGCAAAACCTTCGAGGTTATCAAGGGTATTTCAATCAAAAAAATATGGAGAGAACATGAAGTCTATTATCGTGAGCATGATTGCAGCAGCAGGTTTGGTTATGGCAGGTAGCGCATTGGCAGAAGATATGCCACCTTTGGCTAAAAAGAGCGGCTGCACAGCGTGCCACTCTGTTGACAAGAAAATTGTTGGACCGGCTTGGAAAGATGTGGGCCATGCATACAACAGCAACGGCGAAACAACTACAGGCAAGAAAGTTGCTGACATCCTGAAGGAAAACGGCGCCAAGACACCTGAAGAATGGCTGCTCAAGAAGGTTGCTGCAGGCGGTACTGGTAACTGGGGTACAGCTAAAATGACTCCAAATTCACCAAAGGTTTCTGATGCTGACATCAAGACATTGGTTGAGTTTGTTCTGAGCCATAAGTAATTTTGAAGTAACTGACAAAAAAGCCGACATTGTCGGCTTTTTTGTTTTTCAAAGAACGACTTGTATTGGCAATGGAATGGCTTGATCAACAAAATATTCAGAGTTGACTTATCGGTAGTGGCACTGCTGTTTAAAAATTGAGTTATTTAATTAAGGTTGGGGAGTTCGGGTATACAAAGCAGGCTGTGTTGTCTAAAATTGCAGTGGAGGCTAAATATTCGCGAAGTTATAAAGCGTTTAAACATGAAATGGGGAGACGTATGAAATCTATTATCGTGAGCATGATCGCTGGAGCTGGTTTGATGATTGTAGTTAGTGCAATGGCGGAAGAGATGCCAGAGTTGGCCAAGAAACTTCATTGCGATGCATGCCACGGAATCGACAAAATGAAGGTGGGGCCGGCTTGGAGAGATGTAGCCAAAAAATATACTGGTAGCGGTGTCACCAAATACACTTATGAAGGCAAGGAATATCCCTTGATAGAAGGCTTGGTGATGAAGGTGTCCAAGGGAGGCAAGGGTGTGTGGGGTCGTATGCCTATGCCTGCAAATGACAAAGAGGGCAAATTACAGGCTGAGATTACCGAGTTGGTCAAGTTCGAGCAAAGTTTGGCTACCAAATAAATTGGGCAGATCATGCAACAAAAAGCCGGCTCAGGCCGGCTTTTTGTTGCCCTTTATTTGTTGTTCATTAAATTGACAAGCAGAGCGGCTGCTACGCATAATCCAAGTGAATTCTTCAGAGGGCTAATCATGTTATTTCATTTTGCACGCTTGCTATTGCTTGGTATCTTTGTGTTGGTACTCTCTGGCTGTGAAAAACCGGCCACGACCGGGCAAAAGGATTCTGGCGATCTGGTCGTCCGTATTGGCGCATCGGCGCCTTTGACCGGTCCGCAGGCACACTTGGGCAAGGATAACGAGAACGGCACGCGCATGGCGATAGATGATGCAAACAGCAAAGGTATCGTGATTGGCGGTCGCAAGGTGCATTTCGAGTTGATCAGCGAAGACGACCAGGCTGATCCGAAAACCGCGACCATCGTCGCACAGAAGCTGGTGGATAACAAAGTTAGCGGTGTGATC
>Ga0055484_10000032_pt1 | contig 11957 bp, 14 predicted proteins | sample RushMan_CattailN_6_FD_57939 | JGI IMG/M metagenome (GOLD analysis project Ga0055484, IMG submission 57939) | Wetland microbial communities from San Francisco Bay, California, USA, that impact long-term carbon sequestration - RushMan_CattailNLC_D2 | ecosystem: Environmental > Aquatic > Marine >... | reverse complement strand
CGTCACACTTCACCGGGTGCTGAAGACCACGCCCGAAAAACTCTACCGCGCTTTCCTCGATGCCGCCGCCATGGCCAAGTGGCTGCCGCCCTATGGCTTCACCTGCACGGTGCACCAGATGGACGCCAGGGTCGGCGGCGGTTTCAAAATGTCATTCACGAATTTCGGCACCGGCAACGGCCATTCCTTCGGCGGCGAATACCACGAGCTGAAACCCAATGAACTGATCCGCTACTCGGACAAGTTCGACGATCCCAACCTGCCCGGCGAGATAGTTACGACCGTGACCCTGAAACCGGTGATGTGCGGCACCGACCTCAGCATCGTGCAGGAAGGCATCCCCTCCGCCATCCCGGTGGAGATGTGCTACCTCGGCTGGCAGGAATCGCTCGCGCAACTGGCGACGCTGGTCGAGCCGGACATTCCCGATCAGGGCTGACGGGCGCAGCGCTTGCGAGCGGCATTCCTCTTCACCGCCACCATCGAGCTCGGCCCCACGGCAGCGGCACACGTTACACCGCCACCGTGCGCCACGCCGACGAAGCGGGACGCAACAAACATGCAGACATGTGCTTCGAGCAAGGCTGGGGCAAGGCGCTCGATCAGTTGGTGGCGATGGTTAAGAGCTGGTGAACAGCCCATTGATCCAGCATCACCTGAGCGGCAGATAAATATCCGTCTCCAGTTCGTGGTCGGCCACTTCCGAGCGCAGGTTGAGGTAATGGAAGAACAGGCGCGCGTCGCGCAGTTCCTCGCCGCTGCCCGGCAGCCAGTCGCGGTACAGGTAATAGATTTTCTCGCCCAGACGCTCGTGCGGGCCGTGGTGGCGGATCACCGCGTAGCGTCCGCCGGGAATCGTCCCTGATTTCACGCCCTGCGGATTGCGCGCCACATCGCCTGCCACTTCGCCCCCCAACTCTCCACAGATGTCGAAGCGGAATTTTTCCGGCTCCACCGTATTCGGGTCATCGTAGACCACGCCGAAAGTGCGGCTGGTTTTCACCGGCGACAGGCCGCTCTGCTTGCGCCAGTCTATGAAATGCAGCACCGAATCGTTCACCTTCTCCGGTGGGCCGCGATGCTCCAGCACGGCCACTTTCGTTTCCTTGAAATCGACGATTTTCACTTCCATTTTCTTGCTCCTTGTTTTGGGCGGCAGGCAGAACTGCTCCTGCCACGGTTGCCATTGCGGTTGTTTGCGGAACTGTGAAGGCGACTGGCCGAACGCCTGCCGGAACGCGCGCGAAAACGACTCGGGATTCTCGAAGCCGACATCCAGCGCAATGTCCGTGATGCGCTCGTGCTTGCGGAACACCAGCCGATACGAAGCATGCCGCAGCCTCACCCTGCGCACATAGGCCGAAATGCCGATACCCGCATACAGCGTGAACTGCCGGTGGAAATGGAATTTCGAAAAATGCGCCACCTGGCTCAACTGCTCCACATCCAGCGCCTCGCCCAGATGACGCTCGATGTAATCGAACACCCGCTCGAAACGCTGCGCATACGCCGATTCCCTGTCTGTGTTCACTGCCTGTCCCTCACGATCCGGGCGCCATGATGCCGCTTCTGTTTTATTCAAACCTGACATTGCTTGCTCAATTGATTTTATGCCGGATGGGTCAAGTCGCAGCAGCATTTGACGCGCCTGCTGCCAGCCATTAGAGTCTATCCTGCGCGCCATATGAGAGCGATCCGGAGTCACCGCACAGGCAGCAAGCGTCCCGCATCACCGGGGACGGTCGGTCAGCAGGTTTGTTAAAGGGGAAATGAACATGGCGTTTCAAATTAAGGAAATTGACGTTAGCCGTATATATCTTGACAACGATAACCCACGTCACGACCCCATCAAAACTGAATCCGAAATTATTCACCACTTAATTGCTCACGAACACATAAAGCCATTAGCGCGCCATATAGCAGATGTTGGTCAAACAAGTCCTTTAGAGCGCGTAGCGGTTATTGCACATCCAAAAGTTAAAAACGCCTATGTTGCTGCCGAAGGAAATAGGCGGCTTTGCGCCATCAAGTTACTTGCCGATCCAGACCGAGCCGATAACGAAACAAACAAGAAATATTTTCATGAATTGTCATCTGGAATGCAGCACCGGCCAACCAAAGTAGAGGCTGTTATTTTTCAAAATAAGCAGGAGGCGCGCCCATGGATGGCATTGCGCCACGAGGGAGAGCAAGGAGGAATTGGTACTAGAAGTTGGAATCCTAAACAGAAGGCAAGGTTTAATGCCCAAGGCGATAATGCTCAGAACCCGGATATCCAAGCCACCTTATTAATTGACTATGCGCATAAGCAAAAATTACTACCCATGCAGCAACTCAACTCTATTAGCATAACCACAATAACCAGATTTTTAAGTAACCCTGTTTTCCGCGACATGCTTGGATTGGAAGACAACAAAACATTGACTATTACAGTCCCTCAGGATGAATTCAACCATGTTGTTACGCGCTTTTTGTCAGATGCGTTGAATGCTGAGTCAGGCGTTAATTCTCGAACCGATGCTGAAGATCGAAAAAAGTATGCGCACAAATTGAAGAAAGAAAATGTCGCCCCGGCTACACGCGGTCTCGATCCGATGGATGCGATGAGTGCCCCGGTTCGTAAAAAACAAAATCCTTCCCGTGCTATGGCAGGCACGGCTTCAAAAAGAAATAATCGTAGTCCTGACGACCGTAAACACATCGTCCCTTCGGGGTTCGCAGCACACATTTCCGATAAGATTTTGAAACGCTTGTATGACGAACTCAAAGAAATAGATGCGGAAATATTTCCATTTGCCGGGACGTATTTGCTTCGTGCGGTGCTTGAGCAGATGACAACATTATTTTTGCGCCAAAATGGAAAAAAACATGACGATGCTGAATTGCATCCGAAGCTTGCACGATTAGCTACTCTTCTTGAAGAATCATATGGAATGTCTTCTCGTGAATTAAAATTCTTACGTACCATGTCTACAGATAAAGATAGTCGCTATTCGCCCTCAACACTTGGTCACTTTATACATGGCGGAGCCGTACCTACACATACGAACGCTATCAAAATGTGGGATTCCCTTGAGCCAATCATTGGTCGCATATTAGAAGAGTTAAAGTGAGTGGCATGACCAAGCAAACAGTATTTTAGTATCATTGCATTTATGCCCATAACCGACACCCCACTCAGATACCCCGGTGGCAAGAGCCAGCTAATCCCTTTCGTAATTGAACTACTAAAAGAAAATGGCTTGGTTTATGGTGAATATGCTGAGCCATTTGCCGGCGGATCGGGTATCGCATTAAAACTACTATTAGATGGATATGTAGACAGAATTTACCTTAATGATATTGACCCCGCTATTTATTATTTCTGGGAAGCAGTGCTTAATCATACTGACGCATTATGTGAGCTTATCGGAAGTACTGTTGTAACAATTGATGAATGGCATAAACAGCGCAAGATACTTCTCGCAGCAAACACCACACAGCCCTTGCGTCTAGGATTCTCTACACTATTTTTGAACCGTACTAACCGCTCAGGAATTTTGAAGGCTGGTGTAATTGGTGGCCTTTCACAGAATGGAAATTACAAGATTGATTGTCGATTTAATAAAAAGGACTTGGTCAGAAAAATTCGAAGAATAGCTGCATACCGAACTCAAATCGAAATTTATCAAATGGACGCGATTAATTTTATCAAGAAGGTTGTGCCAAAGACGTCCCTCAGCACCCTTGTGAATTTTGATCCACCATATTTCGCAAAAGGACAAGAGTTATATACAAATTTCTATCTTCCAGATGATCATATATACCTTGCAGAAGCCGTAAAAAAAATAAATAGACGTTGGATGGTAACTTATGACGATACTTCTGAAATCCGCGATCTGTATGCGAAATTTCCGACATATTGCAGCACTCTTAACTATTCCGCCCAGTTGAAACGTATTGGAACCGAGATTCTGGTGCTAGACCCATTACTTAAGGCTCCAAAATCTATACAGTTATCTCCTATTGACACAAACCTACTACACGAGTCCAGCATAACCAAAAATCAGAAAATGGGAAGTAAGTCGTATTTCCTACGGGCAAAAATAAACCACGCATAAAATGTGGCGGCAAAAGCAATCATGTCCAGTAAAACGACATCTTCAACCGAACAACTTGAATATCTCCCCAACATCGGCAAATCCATCGCCGCCGATCTGCGCTCTCTCGGCATCATGACGCCGCAGCAGCTTGCGCAGCGCGACCCGCTCAAGACCTACCTCGCGCTTTCCGGCAGCATGGGACAGCGCCACGATCCCTGCGTGCTTTACACTTTGCTGGCGGCGAAGCATTACCTGGATACCGGCGAAGCCGTCGCGTGGTGGAAGTTCACCGAACAGGGTAAGGCGCTGCTGGCCGCACAGGCGAAACGCACACGCAAATGACGCCATGAAAACCTTCATCGCGCTGTTTCGCGGCATCAACATCGGCGGCCACAACAAGCTGCCGATGAAGGAGCTGGTCGCGGTGCTGGAAGGGCTGGGCCTGCAAAACATCCGTACCTATATCCAGAGCGGCAATGTTGTGTTCGATGGCAAGGCGGCCGATGCAGCAAAACTTTCCGCGCAGATCGGCGCCGCGATCGGGAAAAGCCACGGCTTCGAGCCGCAGGTGCTGTTGCTCGATGCGGCCAGGCTGGAGAAGATCATCAGGGCCAACCCGTTTCCCGAAGCGGAAGGCGCGGGCAACACGCTGCACTTCATTTTCCTCGCCGAGATTCCGACCAAGCCAGACCTGGCCGGGATCGAGAAGGTCAGGGCGGCCAGTGAACGCTGCGAACTGAAAGGCGACGTGTTCTACCTGCATGCGCCGGACGGCGTCGGCCGCTCTAAACTCGCGGCGAACATGGAGCGCCTGCTCGGCGTGCCGGTGACCGGCCGCAACTGGAATACCGTGAGCAAGCTCAGCTCAATGGCCGGCGAATCATAAGGCCCAGATGAACAAATCCTCGACCGACATCGCCGACCTGCCCAACTTCGGCCCCAAGTCGAAGCAGATGCTGGCGCGGGCGGGCATCCACACCGTCGCGCAATTGCGCGAATTGGGCGCGGTGCGAGCCTACCTGCAGGTGAAACGCAAAGGCGGCAACGCCAGCCTCAATTTATTGTGGGCGCTGGAAGGCGCGCTGACCGGGCAGCACTGGCGGGAGGTGGCGAAACAGGAGCGGCTGCGCCTGCTGCTGGAGCTGGAAGCTGTTGAAGAGTTAAGCCACCGCGTGGGCACAGAGCGTGGTTGTTGACGCTTCAGCGGCTATACAACCACGGCCTCCCCCTTGCGGGAAAAACGTGCCCACCCTACGAATCAATAGGCTGAAGACTCCTGCCACCACGCTGTCAGCAGCAGGTGCGTAGATTTCTCCCGTCGAGATTTTCGAGCAATCGGGGATAGACCACTAATTTCTTACTTTGAATGGCAGCTATCGGGAATGGATCATGTCCAATAAGGGCACGTTGCGGTAATCAGCAAGGGTCTGCTTTTGTGTCGGAAGCCGGCCATATCGAATTTCTGCTTTCGTGCTACAGAACTACCTGACCTGCATGAACTTTTCTGGCGTCGGCCAAAATAAAAAGCTCGCACTAGTGCGAGCCTTTTATCGAATTTACACAGAATAAATAGTATCAATCAGAACGGAATATCGTCGTCGAAATTATCGAAGCTGCTTTTTGCAGGTGCAGCCTTTGCTGGCGCTGCAGCGCCTGCGGACGATGAGGCGGCGGGCTTGTTTTCCACTACTTCGAAACTTCCACCAGTGGATTTCCCGCCCAGCATGGTCATCTCGTTGACCACGATTTCGGTGGTATAGCGATCTTTTCCTTCTTTATCCTGCCACTTGCGGGTTTGCAGTTTTCCTTCAACGTAAATCTGCGAACCTTTCTTCAGGTATTCTCCGGCGATCTCGGCCAGGCGACGGTAAAAAACCAGGTTATGCCATTCGGTCTTTTCCTGCTTTTCGCCGCTCTTGTCCTTCCAGTTTTCTGAGGTTGCCAGCGTGCAGTTTGTTACCGCTTCACCGCTGGTCATGTAACGTGTCTCGGGGTCTTTGCCCAGACGGCCTACCAGAATTACTTTATTCACCGACATGTCATGCTCCTTTCATCACAAGTTTATCTACCGCCGTTTCATCGAATCCCTGCATGTCGACCTTGAGGCAGGCAATGCCTTCTACTGCCACTACCATCGCTTCGCGTACCCCCTGCAATTGCCCCAGTTTCATTTGCAATTCTACCGCAGCAGCTTCATTGAGTTCGTGCAAATGGTAGAGCTTGGTACGCACCGGTGCCGGTGGCTGCATTGTCGATGCCACGACCAGCCAAACTAACAGCAACACAATCGCAAACACGAACACCGCATCGCCCCCCACATATTGCATCAATGCGCCGCCCACTGCCGCGCCTGAGAAAGCACCAAGGAACTGCACGCTGCTATACACGCCCATCGCCGTGCCTTTCGATGCCAGCGGGGCAATCTTGCTGATCATGGAGGGTAATGTGGCCTCAAGCACATTAAACGATGTAAAGAACACCAAGAGCGCCAGCGCCACCCCCCACAAACTGTTTTGCCAATACATCAATAAAGTTTGCGCACACATCGCCAAAAAGATCGACAACATGAATATCTGTTTCATCTTGGATTTTTTTTCCGCGATGACAATCGGCGGCACCATCAACACGAACGCTGCCAGCATGACCGGCAAATAGATATGCCAATGTTGCGACAGCGGCAGCCCGTCTTTCTGCATCACGAATGGCACTTGCATGAACACCGACATTAAAATCGCGTGTAATGAAAAGATTCCAAAATCGAGACGCAACAAATCCTTGTTGCGCAGTACTTCTGCAAAATGTCCCCAGCTGGCTTCGGTATCGCTGTGGAATCGTGTAATTGCCGGATTGGGTATCACGAACTTCACCACAAACATTGCCATCAAGGCCAGCGCTCCGGTCAGCGCGAAGATACCGGGCACGCCGAACACATTATTAAGCATCGGCGAAAGCACCATCGAAATCGAAAAGGTGATGCCAATCGTAATGCCGATCATCGCCATCGCCTTGGTGCGTACTTCTTCCCGTGTCAGGTCGGCAGTGAGCGCCATTACCGCCGCGTTCAGCGCACCCGCACCCTGCACCACGCGACCGATGATGATCCAGTAAATGTTGCTTGCATCGGCAGCGATGAAGCTGCCCGCCGCAAACAGAATGAGGCTGGCGTAGATTACCGGTTTGCGTCCGTATCGGTCTGACATCCAGCCCGCAGGAATTTGCAGGATCGCCTGGGTCAAGCCGTAAGCGCCGAGCGCGATGCCGATCAACAGGTGGCTGTCACCGCCGGGCAGATGCTGCGCATAAATGGCAAAAATCGGCAGGATGATGAACAGACCCAGCATACGTAAACCATATATGCTTGCCAAACCAATGCTGGCGCGACGTTCAATCGCGGTCATGGTATCGGGTACTTGTTGCATGGATATTTTTGAATGTGAAAAAAAGTGGTGTATTTTAGCAGGACATCACGCCTGCCGACAGCCAGATTAATGAAGAGGCCAGAGACTCAGGCCTATTTTAATCGCCTGATATTGGCACCCAACTGGGATAGCTTCGCCTCGATATGTTCATAACCGCGATCCAGATGATAGATACGATCAATCACGGTCTCGCCTTGCGCGACCAGTCCGGCAATCACCAAGCATGCCGATGCGCGCAAATCGGTTGCCATGATGGCAGCGCCTTCGAGTTGCGTACAGCCTTTAATGACTGCGGTATTTCCTTCAACATCGATCTGCGCACCAAGACGGCGAAGTTCCTGAACGTGCATGAAACGATTTTCAAAGATCGTCTCGACCACCATCGAGCTGCCGCTGGAGATCGTGTTCATCGCCATGAATTGCGCCTGCATATCGGTAGGGAAGGCCGGGTAAGGCGCGGTGCGCACATTCACTGCCTTGGGTCGCTGGCTCATTTTAAGGTTGATCGTGCTGCCTGACGTTTTTATGGTTGCCCCGGTTTCTTGCAACTTTTCCAGAACATTCTCAAGTATGTCAGCACGCGCATCAGTCAGGGTGATGTCGCCGCCCGCTGCTGCTGCTGCCACGAGGAAGGTTCCGCTCTCTATTCGGTCGGGCATGATGCAATGGCTTGCGCCATGCAATTTATCCACTCCGACGATGCTGATGGTATCAGTGCCCGCGCCCTCTATTTTGGCGCCCATCGCAACCAGGCATTGCGCCAGGTCCACCACTTCCGGTTCGCGTGCTGCGTTTTCCAGTACCGTAACACCGTCAGCCAGCACTGCCGCCATCATCAGGTTTTCGGTGCCGGTAACGCTGACCAGATCAAAGAATATCCGCGCACCCTTCAGTCTGCCATTCCCGTTGCCGCGAGGTACCTGCGCATGGATGTAACCATGCTCGATATGAATCTCGGCCCCCATCGCCTGCAACCCCTTGATGTGCAAGTCCACAGGACGCGAACCGATGGCACAACCGCCGGGCAAGGAAACGCGCGCTTCGCCAAACCGCGCTGCCAGTGGGCCCAAAACCAGAATCGCGGCACGCATGGTTTTCACCATCTCATATGGCGCTTCAAGCTTATCTACTTTTGCACCGCACAGCGTCACCGCGCCTGGTTCGATAGCAGCCGTCACGCCCATTTGCACCAGCAGCTTGCGCATCGTGGCGACATCATGCAGATCGGGCATGTTATCCAGATGCAATTCATCCTGCGTTAGCAGACCTGCGCACATGATAGGCAAAGCTGCATTTTTCGCACCGGAAATCCGCACTTCACCGTTGAGGCGATTGCCCCCGATAATGGCCAGTTTTTGCATGGATTATTGCTGGCTCTGCCACTCTTGCGGCGTGAATGTTTTCATCGACAATGCATGAATCTCTGCGCGCATCCGGTCGCCCAGCGTTTTATAAACGAGCTGGTGGCGCTGCACGCGGTTCTTTCCCGCAAATTCCTCGCTGACCACGACTGCTTCAAAGTGCTGTCCATCGCCGACCACGCTTAAATGCTCAGTCGTCATACCTTGCGCGATATTGAGCCGAATGCTCTCCGGTGTAACCATAATCAATTCCAAAAGTTGTTAAAAAATGGGGCAGCTAAACATTAATAGCTGAGTGACTTCACGTGTTCATTTATCAAGTTGCCGGTTGTGGTAACAGGTCGGCAACACCATACAGGCGCGCAAGGCTGAGCAAGTCTTCGGGAAGATTGCGTACGCGCAAATCACGCTGAGCACGCTGCGCGGCTCTTGACCAGCCCAGCAACATGCTGATTGCAGCGGAATCTACGGACTCGACTTCGGAAAAGTCCACCAGCAAATTATCGCTGGACAGCCGCTGCAACCCGGACGCAAACAATGCGGGTACCGTATCCATGCCGAGGTGACCTTGCATCACCATCCACTCACCGCCATGTTCGGTCATTTTGTATCGACCTTGCGCAAATCGCCATCAGCCGCACTAATGTTTTTTTCGGACAATGTCTTGATCAGCCCATCAATTCCGCCCTGTTGAATCTGGGTAGCAAAGGTGCCGCGATAGCTCATCACCATGCTGACCCCTTCTATTGTTATATCAAAGGCCTTCCATCCAGCTTCGGATTTTTTCATTTCATAATCCACCAGGACAGGCTGAGAGCCGGGTTTACTGATGACTGTCTTGACGGTCGCCTCGTCAGTTGTATCAGGTACCATTCTCATCGGTTTCACTTCCACTGTCTGATCGCGATACACCGTGAACACCTTGGTATAAGTACGCACCAGCATATTGCGGAATTCCGTCACCAATGCCTGCTTTTGCTCAGGAGTCGCGGTGCGCCAATACTTGCCAACAGCCAATTGTGTCATGCGTTCAAAATTGAAATGCGGCAATACCTTGGCATCCACCAGCGCTAAAATCTTTTTCTGGTCTCCCGCCTGGATGTCTTTATCCTGTTTGACGATCGTGATGACTTCATTGACGGTTCTTTCAATCAACACGTCGGGAGAAATCTCTTCGGCGCGCACCGCACCAGCCATACTGAAGAGCGACGCGCACAAGATCAATTTTTGTAAAGCAGCCATATGAGTTCTCTTTATTATTTTGCCTCGGATTATTTGGTTTTGGCCGGTTCCTCTGCCTTGCTGTAAATGAACTTCCCGACCAAATCTTCCAGCACGATCGCCGACTGGGTCATCTTGATAACTTCACCATTTTTGAGCATGTCGCTATCTCCGCCCGGCACCAGCCCGATATATTGTTCGCCCAGCAAACCGGAAGTCAGAATATTGGCGAATGTATCCCTGGGAAACTGATAGCGCTTATCCAGGCTCATCACTACATTGGCTTCATAACGCTCCGTGTCCAGTGAAATGTCCGTCACCCTTCCCACCAGCACACCCGCACTTTTTATCGACGCCTTGGGCTTCAAGCCGCCAATATTGGAAAAATAGGCATGAACCTGATAGGAATCCGACATATTGTAAGTTCCCAGGTTCCCAACCTTCATCGCCAGCATCACCATTGCAGCAACGCCTGCCACCACGAAGATGCCCACCCAGAAATCCAGTGTCGTTCGTTCCATAGCTAATTCCCTCTAAACATGATTGCGGTCAAAACAAAATCCAGCATCAAAATTACCAGCGACGATGTCACCACGGTGCGTGTGGTCGCTCCAGACACGCCTTCCGCGGTTGGCGGCGCGTCGTAACCCTCGAACAAAGCAATAACCGTCACGGCTGTACCGAAAACGACGCTTTTGATCACGCCGTTCAAAATATCTTCCCGAAAATCGACTGCCGCCTGCATTTGCGACCAGAACGAACCTTCGTCCACGCCAATCTGCACTACCCCGACGAAGTAGCCGCCGAATACCCCTACAGCGCTGAACAGGGCAGCCAGCAACGGCATCGAGATCACGCCGGCCCAGAAGCGCGGTGCGACGATGCGCGCAATCGGATTCACGGCCATCATCTCCATAGCGGAAATTTGTTCGGTCGCTTTCATCAACCCGATTTCTGCGGTCATGGCCGAACCTGCACGGCTGGCAAACAGTAACGCCGCCACCACCGGCCCGAGTTCTCGCACCAGGCCCAGTGCCACCATCACGCCAAGCGCCGATTCAGATCCGTAGCGTTGAAGCGTCTCATAACCCTGCAAACCCAGCACCATTCCGACAAACAGACCCGCCACGATGATAATGATCAGCGACATCACGCCGGTTGAAAACAATTCCTTGATGATCAGGTGAAAACGCCGGAAGCTGTTCCCGGAATACAATAAAGTCAGAAAGAAAAAGCGCGCCGCCATTCCGATGCGCCATACCGCATTGATGGATCGATGTCCGATTATTTGAATTGTCTTGATAGCAGGCATATTCAGGAATCCCTGGCTTGTAAATTCAAATCCTGACGGTAATCCCCGCCGGGATAATGGAATGGGACCGGGCCGTCCATCTCGCCATGCACAAACTGGTGCACGAAATCCTCTTTAGAGGCAAGAATCTCGTCGGGCGTTCCCTCCGCCCTGATCACGCCATTCGCCATAAAATACACGTAGTCCACTATCTTCAGCGATTCCTGTATATCATGGGTAACCACGATCGAGGTCGCACCCAGCGCATCATTAAGACGTCGAATCAAATCCCCGACGACGGTCAGTGAAATCGGATCCAGACCGGCAAACGGTTCATCATACATGATCAACATCGGATCCAGAGCCACCGTACGAGCCAGTGCCACTCGGCGAGCCATTCCGCCGGATAATTCGGAAGGCATGAGGTTATGCGTACCTCGCAACCCGACCGCATGCAACTTCATCAAAACCAGGTCATGAATGATTTCCTCTGGCAAGTCGGTATGCTCGCGCATCTGGAACGCCACGTTGTCATATACAGACATATCGGTGAACAGCGCGCCAAACTGGAACAGCATACCCA
>Ga0055484_10000030_pt1 | contig 11986 bp, 10 predicted proteins | sample RushMan_CattailN_6_FD_57939 | JGI IMG/M metagenome (GOLD analysis project Ga0055484, IMG submission 57939) | Wetland microbial communities from San Francisco Bay, California, USA, that impact long-term carbon sequestration - RushMan_CattailNLC_D2 | ecosystem: Environmental > Aquatic > Marine >... | reverse complement strand
AACTCAGCATCTTTCTTGCTCATGGTTGTTTCGATTTGCTCTTTCATTTTGAATCTCCTTGTTTAACGTTAAAAAAATTATTTATGGGTTCTGCTGCTTTGCCAGATCGATCGTTTTTCCGATCTGCCCTGGACACTTTCATCAAGTGGTACTTTTCATGTGCGGTTCCTCCTTTCTATCGTTAAGTTGTATTTCTCTACATTCAATCCATAAGGCTGTTAACACTGCATTGGCGCCTTGGATTCCCAGAGTCATCGCTAGCCAATTACATTTGCTACAAACCACCCTTGCTAAATGTCCTAGACAAAAACGACGACTTGGTGCAATAATAAACCATCTTTTAAATAAATGTCAAGTTTGTCTAGGACAAAATATGAAAAATGAAAATGTAAGGTTCGACATAGCCGGTGTGGAACGGGAAACAGGAATAGGCAAAGACACACTGCGTGTATGGGAAAAACGCTATGGATTCCCTGTACCGGAGCGCGATGAGCGGGAAGAGCGCATCTATCCACAGGAGCAGGTTGACCGGCTCAGGCTGATAAAAAGGTTATTGGACAATGGTTTGCGTCCGGTCAAGGTGGTAGGCCTGGAAGTGGCCGAGCTGAATGAACTGCTGAGCCAGATACCGGATGAATCATCGGATATCAGCGGCGATTTATCAGCCTTCATCGACCTGATCAAAGGCCATCAGGCCACAGAATTGCGCGTTGCGCTCAGCCGGGCCCTGATGCAACACGGAATTGAAAATTTCTTGTCCAAGACAATCGGCCCCCTCAACCGTCTGGTGGGCGAATCTTGGATGCGCGGCGAGATACGCGTATTTGAAGAGCATCTCTACAGCGAGCAGATTACCCATGTGTTGCGCGATGCGATCGCGATGATTCGCCACCCGGGTGATACCCCGCGGATATTGATGACCACGCTGCCCGGCGAAGAGCACACCTTGGGACTGATGATGGCGGAAGCGACCCTTAACATTAGCGGGGCGAGCTGCATCATGCTCGGCGCGCAGACACCGGTACAGGAGATCGTGCAGGCGGCGGAAGCGCATCAATCCGATATCGTGGTGCTGTCATTCAGCTCCGCGCTGCCGGCCATGCAGGTCAAGTCCGGGCTGCAATTGGCGCGTTCAGCGTTGCCCAAAGAGATCTTGCTGTGGGCAGGCGGTGCTGGCGTGGCCAGATTGCGCATCGCTTTGGAAGGGCTGCAGTTGATGGGGCCATTGTCCGACCTGACCGATGCCGTCAACCTCTGGCGTGATGCCAATAAACCAGCAAAGAAATAGAAGCCTGCAAAGAAATAATGACCACCCGCATCTGCTTCATCCGCCACGGCGAAACCGACTGGAACGTAGAAAAACGCATCCAGGGGCAGATCGACATCGCGCTCAACGACACCGGCGTGCGCCAGGCGCTGGCCATGGCCTTCAATGCCGCGCACCATAATTTCGACGCCATCTACAGCAGCGACCTCGTGCGCGCGCACGACACCGCGAAGATGCTTGCCGAGCGGCGCAGCCTCAATGTCCAATTATTACCGCAACTGCGCGAGCGGCATTTCGGCATCATGCAGGGCCTCACTGCTGCCGAGGGCAAAGTGCGCAATCCCGAGGCCCATGCGCGCTACAGCGCGCGCGACCCCGACTACGACCTGGAAACCGGCGAAAGCCTGCGCGCCTTTGCCGCGCGCGTCGAAGCTGCCGTCGAGGAAATCACGCACCATCACGCCAACCAGACCATTGCCGCCGTCACCCATGGCGGTGTGCTCGACATCCTCTACCGCAAGGCCACCGGCAGGCCGCTGCACACCCCGCGCGATTTCAGCGTGCCCAACTGTGCGCTGAACTGGTTCCGTCTAGAAAAGCAGGGTGGAGAAAAAATCGTGTGGCATCTCGATGCGTGGGACGACCACCACTACCTCGCCCAAGTGATCAAGGACTCGGCAGAATGAAAGCGCTCCCCGAATGAGGCTCTGGTCACTGCATCCGCGCTATCTCGATGCCAAGGGACTCGTGGCATTGTGGCGCGAGGGCCTGCTGGCGCAGAAAGTACTGGCGGGCAAAACGAAAGGTTATCGCCATCATCCGCAACTGACGCGCTTTCGCGCACAACGCAACCCGCAAGGCGCAATTGCAGCCTACCTGCGCGAAGTGCAACGCGAAGCAGAGCGGCGCGGATACAATTTCGATGTAAGCAAGATCGGCCGTGTTGCGCGCAATGCGCGCATCAGCGTCACACGCGGACAGATGAATTTTGAACTGGAACACCTGCGCGCGAAACTCGCGCAACGCGATCCTGAATCATTTCAGCGCATCGCCAAGCTGAAGAAGGCAGAGCCGCATCCCTTGTTCGACGTGGTGCCAGGCAAAGTGGAGGCTTGGGAAATCGTTTAAATGAAGGCTGCGTAGTGAACAAACAGTAAGTGTAATTACGTAAGCATTTATACTGGCGCGCACCCCAATAACCCTTTAGTATTCGTGGCGAACCGCAAGATAAGCGGGAGGGGAAGAAGATGGCAGCACCACAAACCGTTCTGACTTTGGTTGAAAATTTTGAGCGCAATCTTGATTCATATCGCAATGGAAAATACAACGAAACGCAGGTCAGACGCGATTTCATAGACCCACTATTCAACGCACTAGGTTGGGACATGGTCAACAGTGCTGGTTATGCAGAAGCCTACCGCGATGTTATCCACGAAGACGCGATCAAGGTCGGAAATTCCACTAAAGCGCCTGATTACAGTTTTCGTATAGGTGGGCAGCGTAAATTTTTCCTCGAAGCTAAAAAGCCTTCGGTCAACATCAAAGATGACGTATTGCCAGCCTTTCAATTGCGGCGCTATGCGTGGTCAGCCAAACTTCCTCTGTCCATAGTCACCGACTTTGAAGAATTCGCTATTTACGATTGCCGCCAAAAGCCAGATAAAAATGACAAGGCCAGCAAGGCGCGTTTGTTTTATTGCACTTTTCGGGACTTCTCGGATAAGTGGGATGAAATTGCATCCATTTTTTCAAAGGATGCCGTACTTAAAGGTTCGTTTGACAAATACGCCACCACCAGCAAAGGAAAACGTGGCACCACAGAAGTGGACAGTGCATTTCTGGAAGAAATCGAAAACTGGCGCGATCTGTTGGCGCGCAACATCGCGTTGCGAAATGCAAACCTGTCGCAGCGCGAACTCAACTTCGCGGTGCAGCAAACTATAGACCGCATCATCTTCCTGCGCATCTGCGAAGATCGCGGCATCGAGCCTTACGGGCGGCTGATGGCGCTGCAAAACGGCGTCAACGTTTACGACCGCTTGCGCGCGCTGTTCCACCAGGCTGACGACCGCTACAACTCCGGCCTGTTCCACTTCAAGCGCGAAAAAGGCCGCGCTGAATCGCCAGATGAACTGACCCTCACGCTGGAGATCGACGACAAACCGCTCAAGGAAATTTTCAAGAATTTGTATTACCCCGATTGCCCCTACGAATTCTCCGTGCTCGGCGCGGACATCTTGGGCAGCGTCTACGAACAATTCCTCGGCAAGGTCATCCGCCTCACCTCGGGCAACCGCGCCGTGGTGGAAGACAAACCGGAAGTGAAAAAAGCAGGCGGCGTGTTCTACACCCCCGCCTACATCGTGAAATACATCGTCGAGCACACTGTCGGCAAATTGCTCGAAGGCAAGACCCCGAAACAGGCAAGAGGCCTCTCCATCCTCGACCCGGCGTGCGGCTCGGGATCGTTCCTGATCGGCGCCTACCAATACCTGCTCGACTGGTACCTGGCGCGCTATATCGAGGAAGGCGCCGAAAAGCACAGCAAAGGCAAGGAAGCACGCCTGCGCCCGGCAGCTCAGAAAGATTGGCGGCTCACCACCTCCGAGAAAAAACGCATTCTGCTCGAACACCTCTACGGCGTGGACATCGACGCGCAGGCGGTGGAAGTCACCAAGCTCTCGCTGCTGCTCAAGATGCTCGAAGGCGAATCCGACGAAACCCTGAACAGCCAGATGAAGCTGTTTCACGAGCGCGTGCTGCCCGACCTGGAACGCAACATCCAGTGCGGCAATTCGCTGATCGGCCCGGACTTCTACGAAGGCCAGCTCAACCTCGACGACGAAGCCGCACAGCGCATCAACGTGTTCGACTGGCAGGCAGCGTTCCCGCAGATATTTCCCTCTCCCCAACCCTCTCCCGCTCGCGGGAGAGGGAGGAGCGTAGCGGAGGGAGAGGGTGGTTTTGATGCGGTGATTGGGAATCCGCCGTATGGGTTTCACCAAATTCATTCAGAACAAGTAAAACCATATCTAAAAAAGAAGTTTGATTCTGCTAACGGCAGTTTTGAACATTACTTTCTTTTTTACGAAGCAACCTTGAGGCTTTTGAAATTCGGCGGGATACACGGATTTATAGTTCCTGTTACATGGCTAACAATCCCATCCGCGTATTCATTGAGAAAGTTTGTATTAGATAACTTCTGGGTGCAGCAAATTGAATGGTTACCTGAACTGGTTTTTTCAAATGCTCAAGTTAATACCCTAATTTCTATTATTCAAAACGCGCCGAAAAAAAATGTTTGTATAAATATCCATACCTCGCTTGGCTTTAAGGAGCCAGCCGGTAAAGTGTTAAGCATTAATCAATCGCAATTCATATCAGCAGACTACTCCATTGCTATCTTTGAAAGCCAAGAAGATACAAACATTCTGAAAAAAATAACCTCTAAATCTCTTCCTTTGAGTCAATTCGCAGTACCCTGCTCAGGATATAACCCCTATGAAGTCGGGAAGGGTCTTACACCTGAAGGTGGTGCACATACAAAGGCGACAGTCTCAGCAAGGCCATATCACTCCGTCAAACAAATTAACGCAAACTGGAAGCCGGAAATAGGCGGAAAGAATTTGAGACGTTATTTTCTTCAACCATCAAAAGACCGTTGGGTAAAATATGGCACTTGGTTAGCAGCTGCGCGGAACCCTGAAAATTTTTTAGGTCCGCGACTCTTAGTGCAAGAAATTACCGGTGGTGTGGATAAAAGAATTGTTGCTACTTATTGCGAGGATGAGCTTTATTACAGTCGTGATGTAATTCCAATAAAGCCTCTGGATGGCATTTCACTTTTATACCTATTGGGGATAATCAATTCATGGCTATTAACTTGGTATCACCAAAAACGCAGCCCAAAATCTCAAAAGGGTCTTTTCCCAAAGGTGTTGGTTTCTGACCTTAGAGATTTGCCTATAGTTATCGACCAAAACAGACACGACAAAATTGTCGCGCTCGTCGAAAAAATGCTCACCCTGCACCCGCAACTCGCCGCCGCGAAAACCCCGCATGACGCCACGCTGCTGCAACGAAAGATAGATGCGACCGACAAGCAGATCGACCAGTTGGTTTACCAGCTCTACGGCTTGACCGACGAAGAAATTGCACTGGTTGAAGGCGGGGGATAAGCGCAATGTCTTTATTAGTCCCGCATGTTGATGTGGTAAAGGCCGCACTGGGTGAATCCGTTATACAGGCACTTATGCTTGTGTTCACTAATTCAAGTGGCATGCCGCCAAGTACGCATAGTGCTCGTTTTCGTGCTGATCACCCAGAGCTAATGAATGTGTTGGATACATTAGGGTGGGATAGGTTTTTTTTGAAGCGAGACGATAGTAATAGCAGTTACCGCATATCTGGTTTCGCTTTGCCATTAATTGATTCGCCTCGCGCGGCTCAATTACTTGAATACATGAATTCGGCATATGTGTATATGCAGGTTTACTATAAGGAACATCTTAGGGAGCCGTTATTAACCAGGAAGCTGGTTGAAGTGGTTGGTGGAAATGAAAAGGATGTGCTGGAGGCTCTTTGCTACATGCAGGATATTGATGGCTGGCATAGTGGGCTACCTCACAAATTTCCATTGGCCGAGAATAGTACTTTTACCGTTAATGAGCAGGTTCTAGTTTGTAAGTCATTTGGTGATTTGTTGGCGCGTGTTTACGAATGGAACTATGTAAACCCCAAACATAAAGTGGAAAACTCAATAAGTGATTGGATAACGGTTGGCGCGCGCGGCCAATCTCCCGGATTTTTTAATGAAGCTGGTTCAACCGAATATCCAACATGGTATGAACAGCTGGATGATAAAAAGAAGACATTACTTGGCGAGATAGACATAGGTATGCGCAGCGATCTTTCAGCCCTGCCTATGATGGGTTTGCGGGCGTTGTTAGAAAGCCTGATGATTGAGCGCGTTGGTGATGCTGGTGGCTTCGAAGCGAAGCTGATTCGATTTCAGGAAAGTGGTTTTGTAACGCTTCAGCATGCTGGCTCAATCAGAAAAGTTTTGGATGCAGGGCATGCTTCAATGCACCGAACATATTTTCCGAATGCCGATGATCTTCGAACATGTGCGGAGATTGTAAAACATCTGCTTCATGGGCTATATGTATTGCATCCCAAGGTTCAGTCCTTGGCTGCGAATGTGCCACAAAGACAAGGTTTGAAATAATAACAAACAGGGTCACTGTTGATAGGTATGAATGTGCTTCGCATATCCAGATTTAATCTGTGTAAAAAGGAAATTTAATGGCTAGTTTTTCAAGTTATTTCAAAATAAATAAAACTCAAGCCGAGTTAGATTTTGTAGATGTCGATATAGATCTTGATACGCCGCTGTACATTGACCCATATGCGCTAACAACTAGAGATGACGATTGGTCTATTTACTGTCACTCATTAGTTGTTTCTTATTTTCAAGCTATTCTTTTAGCTATAAAAGGTAATGACATTGTTAAAGGTGCGCGCCTACTTTCTCACTTAGGTGAACCTGAAGAAACTAAATTGGGGGTATCTCAACCAGGAAATAAGGGTCGGGGAATAGGGGCGCATCAAGCAGGTGAAATGTTTAAGGCTTTAAAAAGCAGCAAAGCGGCACAAAGTGGCTTGCTGGAAGATCTTTCCGATTTCGCATTATTTATTCCCCTAATTGGTAGAGATAAAATTTCAGATATGACGACCAATATTATAAGAGGGGCGTTAATAGAATATACGCAATCACAATGTAACTTGTTTGCAATTCCAATGCGCAGTGTGGCCTCTGGATTTTATTGGGATATTGATAACGAAGACTGGAGACAGAGCTACGTTGATCTTCCAGTATGCAATGGTGGAAAAATAATTCTTGTTCCTAAATATACAGTGAGGTACCAGGTCGGTGTTGATCACTCAACTTTCCGTTCAAAATTCGTTCTTGAATTTTTGCAGGAAGAGCATAGACGTGCAGATGATTCTCTAGTGACAACCATAAGAAATAATAAGGGTGTAATAACAAGAAAAGTAGTTTACAAAAAAACCGTTGATGCTCACTACCCAACGGACAAGGATTTTCTGGCGGAATTTTCAATTGAACATCCAGATGTTATCGATAAATATAGAGATTCTCTGAAAGACGCCTCAAGCAAAATACCAAATATTTCAAGCGGTGAAATTAACGAGCCCGACCTGGCGAACCACCTTGCAAGGCAGTTAAAGCTTATCCCGCCAGGAGTTAAATTTGCAAACGATTATCATGAATTAATAATCGGAATTGTTAGCTTCATATTTTTTCCAAGTTTGATTTATCCCAAAAAAGAAGCCCCAATAAATGATGGGCGAAAAAGAATTGACATCATTTATACCAACGGCAAGGACGGAGGTTTCTTTTATCGAATAGCTTTAGACCCACAAATAAAGGCAAATATCGTTCACGTGGAATGTAAGAACTACACAAACGACATAGCGAATCCTGAGTTTGATCAGTTGCTAGGGAGATTTGATCATAATCGCGGGAAGCTAGGTATGCTGCTTTATAGGTCATCTGATAAACCAGATGCCGTTATTGCTCGTTGCAGTGATGCCGCTAAATCATCATTGGGTATCATCCTGCCAATTGATGATGAATTCATTATTAAGTGCTTAGGTTTGATATCCAAAAGAAATCGACAAGGTATCGACCAAGAAATAAATCGGTTGTATCAACTGATTTGCTCGGGGTGAGGGAATAAGGGTCGGTGCCTGAGGTCTCCCCACAAAACTCCATTGCATTTCAATAAACTAGAATGAAATTAAATGGGTCAGCATCGAATTAGTTTTAATAAAATGCGATGTTGAGCTAACCCATTTAATTCGGTGGTAAAGGCCGAAAGGGTGGCGGCATTCCAATCAGTAAGGTTTCCATTCAGGAAATGATTGGTGAGATTCGTGAGGCGCATGACATCAGCGATGAAGAGGCGTTCTATATAAAGGAAGTGACCGAAGAGAAAAATCGCCGACGAGTGCATCAAGTCAACCGTGATCGCGCATCGCGACGACGATATTTACCTGAACGATGTTTACAAGGACCAAGTAAATCAAATGATTCAGGATGCGTATGACAACCGAGGTCGCTATGAGGATTTGACCGATCCCAAGTACACAGATGACGGTGCCATTTTCGACATTATGGCGATGACGGTGATTGGTTATCATTTGCCGCAGGGGGCGCGGTTGTAAAAGGACATTGGTCTTAAAGGTTGGTAGCTATTGGAGGCAGCATGAATATGACACCAAAGACAATCCAGATATTCCTGCCGGGCGGTGACCCTCAAGGTATCCGCATTGCCGAGATCACCACGCGCATTGTGCAGTTGATCGAAGTGCCGCGCAGTCTGTTGCCTGATTTTTTGAAGATGCCGGAAAGCGACCAGGTTGCGCTGTATTTTCTGTTCAGCGAGGAAGAAGATGGCTCTGGCCGCAAGGTGTATGTCGGGCAAACCGGCGACTTGCGCGCACGGCTTGCGAAGCACCACAAAGAAAAGGAGTTCTGGGAGAAAGCGTTGGTGCTGATCTCGCGCACCAATAGTTTGACCCAGACTCACGCGCTATTTCTTGAATGGCACTCCATGCAGGAAGCCAAAAAAGCCGGGCGCTATTCCACAGAAAACGGCAATGAAGGCAGCAAGCCGCATACGCCCGCACCGCTGGAGGCGGACTGTTTTGAGATATTCGAGACGGGACATACTTTGCTGGCAACGCTGGGCTATCCAATCTTTGACCCGGTTGCCAAGTCGGCTGTATCCGCAAAGCCGGATGAATTTTTCTATTGCAAAGCATCGGGCGCAGATGGTCGTGGAATGTACACTGAAGAAGGTTTTGTCGTGCTGAAAGGTTCTGTCGGTAGAAAAGAAAATGTCGCTTCGCTCAAAGGTACGGCAGGTGAGAGATTGCGAAACAGGTTGATTGATTCCGGCGTAATGCGTGTTGAGGGTGACACGGTTGTATTTGAGAAAGATCATTTGTTCAGATCGCCCAGCATGGCGGCATTGTCGCTCATGGCAAGAACCTCGAATGGCTGGGTCGACTGGAAGAACAAGGATGGGGAAACACTGGATGCGGTAAAAAGGCAATGAAAAAATTTAATGGGTCAGCATCGAATTGGTTTTAATGAAATGCGATGCTGGCCCATTTAATTGCTTATTTAATTTTAGAGTCACTGATCAATCGCCTCAAAAGCAACTATTGACCGAGAGAAATTCGCTGTGTAATTCAGACTGATCCATCATGCCTGAAGAACGAATTCTATTATTCACTTTGTGTTTCATTAGATAACAAATGATTAGTCGGGGGCCATCTACAAGCAGGGAGCGTGAAACTTTGTTGTTGCTTCGCGAAGCGCTGCCTGAATACGAAATTAATCCCCACATGCGCTTGGCGAATGTGGTGAAAGGCAAGCTGTCTTACACAAGAGCAATGGGCCAGTATGAAATGGATTTTGTTGTTCAAGATCCTGACACTGGCGCAGTTGTCTGCGCAATCGAACTGGACGACTCAACACACGATACGGAAGATGGCAGGCGGCGGGATGCTAATAAAAACCGCTGGATGGCTCAGGCAGGAATCAAGCTAATTAGAATCAGAATGCCGGATGAAGCCAATAACATACGCGAGCTGATGGATCGGCCTATTGAACTCAATATGCCTGAAGAAATTATTTATGCATTTGAAAAGAAGCCGAGTTCAAATAGCGTTACAAGAACCTTTCTGGGGGCAATGCTGTCAATAATTTTTATTGGTCTGGTCGCATGGGGATTTACTGCTGTAGTCAAGGGCGTGACGCATGGCCTGTTTAATAAAGTGGTTGCGACACAACAACAGCAAATGAAGAAAATAATGCAGCAAAATGAAGCTAGGCAGAACGAGGTTAGGTTGCAGAAACAACAAGAAATTGAGCAGTCTGAAGCTCGACGCAGGGTGGAAGCGCAGCAGCCACATTACGAGCGCATGTTAGTTAAAGGTAAGAGTTCACGCGAGTGTGCTAAGGGCAATGTAATAACCAATGAAACGATCCTTTGTACGAAGGATCACTATGAAATGGTTTTGGTAAGTGCTGGCAAGTAACAAACAGAATAAGGCAATTATTTCCAACCAAAACCTCGCCCCTCCGCGAGGTTTTTTATTTCAACTATCGAAAGCCGCTAACAGCGCCGCGATCATGTAGGCATGGTCATGCACGCCGGCGCTCTCGCGTGCGCTGTGCATCGCCCACATGGGCGAGCCGACGTCCACACTCGCCACTCCCAGTTGCGATGCCACGATAGGCCCGATGGTGCTGCCGCAGCCGATGTCGGTGCGGTGAGCATATTGCTGGTAGGGCACGCCGGCTTTTTCGCAAAAGCTGATGAATCTTGCAGCGGTTTCGGCGTTGGTGGTGTAGCGCTGGTTGGCATTGGTCTTGATCACCGGCCCGCCATTTACCTTGACCTTGTGGCCGGGTTCGTAGGCGTTGGGGAAGTTTGGGTTGTAGGCATGCGCCATGTCGGCGCTGATGAAAAAGCTGTGCGCCATCGCACGTTGCCGGTCTTCTTCGTCCAGCTTTGCATGTCCGCTGATGCGCGCCAGCACGTCGGTGATGAAGCTGCTGCCGGCACCCGCGGCGCTCTCGCTGCCGACTTCTTCATGATCGAAGAGTGCGGTGACACAGGTGGCAGCCGGTTGCTCGGCTGCGATCAGCGCGGTGAGCGCCGCATAGCCGGAGGCCAGGTTGTCCAGCTGGCGGCTGGCGATGAATTCTTCGTTCGCACCCCACAGACTGGCTTTTTGCACGTCGTACACAGCCAGCTCCCAGCTCAGCAGGTCTGCCACATCTGCGCCTGTGCCATCTGCATGGGCTGCATCGGACAGCAGTTTGCGCAAATGTGCTTCGGCGTCGTCACCCTCATTCAACTGCGCGAGGATCATCGGCAGCTCGGTTTGCTTGTTGAGCTTGAGGCCTTGTTCGTTGACATCGCGGTTCATGTGGATAGCAAGGTTGGGCAGGCGTAGCAGAGGGCGCTCAAAGTTGATCAACCGCGCTTCCTGGCCCGTTGCGGTGCGCAACACGACACGCCCGGCCAGGCTCAGGTCGCGGTCGGTAAAGGTGGCGAGTATCGGCCCGCCATACACTTCCACCGCCAGGCGCGCGAGGCCCTCGCCGGCCAGCGCCGCGTTGGGCTTGACCCTGAATCCCGGCGAATCGGAATGGGTGCCGACGATGCGAAAGCCGGATTCCACAATGGGCTTGCTGCCCATGACGAATGCGATCAGCGATGCGCCGCCGCGCACGACGTAATAGCGCCCGCCTTCCTTGAGTTCCCAGCGCTCGCCCTCACTCAGACGGGTGTGGCCGTTCGCCTGCAGGAGCGCCTCGGCACTCGCCACCGCGTGCCAGGGGCTGGGGCTGGCGTCGATAAAGTCGATGAGGCCATGGGCGATTTCCATGGCGACGGTTTCGTTTTGTTCGGCTTCGGAATTATTTTGGGTCATGGTGGTAAAGCGTGTGTCAATGAGGGGTAAGTATACAAGAGGCTCGCTGCGAAATTCATACATGTAGGAGAGCACCACATGGACGTATCCGGCAGTTATTCCAAGGCGCGCCCTGCGAAAACGACCATGCCAACATGTTAAAATTGTGCACTATGAAACTCCATCCCGATTCCCTGCAACGTT
>Ga0055484_10000029_pt1 | contig 12571 bp, 14 predicted proteins | sample RushMan_CattailN_6_FD_57939 | JGI IMG/M metagenome (GOLD analysis project Ga0055484, IMG submission 57939) | Wetland microbial communities from San Francisco Bay, California, USA, that impact long-term carbon sequestration - RushMan_CattailNLC_D2 | ecosystem: Environmental > Aquatic > Marine >... | reverse complement strand
TCGTTGTCCAGCGAGTCGCGCGCCTGATCAACGTGCGCGATCTTGACAGTGGTGCCGATCTTCACTTCGCCGGAATCCGGTTTTTCCTTGCCGGTGATGAGCTTGAACAAGGTGGATTTACCCGCGCCGTTCGGGCCGATGATGCCGACAATGGCGCCGGGCGGCACCTTGAAGCTGAGGTTGTCGATCAGCAGGCGGTCACCATACGCCTTGGAGACATTGACGAACTCGATGACCTCGTTGCCCAGGCGCTCACCGACCGGAATGAAGATCTCCTGCGTCTCATTGCGCTGCTGGTGTTCTGTTGAATTGAGTTCTTCAAAGCGGGCGATACGCGCCTTGGATTTGGCTTGGCGTCCTTTCGGATTTTGCCGCACCCATTCCAGCTCCTGCTTCATCGCCTTCATGTGCGCGTCGATCTGCTTGTTCTCTGTCTCCAGCCGCGCTTCCTTCTGCTCCAGCCAGCTCGAATAATTTCCCTTCCACGGGATGCCGTGGCCGCGGTCGAGCTCGAGGATCCATTCGGCGGCGTTGTCGAGGAAGTATCTGTCGTGCGTAACGGCAACCACGGTGCCGGGGAAGCGCACGAGGAATTGTTCCAGCCATTCCACCGATTCGGCATCAAGGTGGTTGGTCGGTTCGTCGAGCAGCAGCATGTCGGGTTTTTCCAGCAGCAGTTTGCACAGTGCGACACGGCGCTTTTCGCCGCCGGAAAGATTCTTGATCACTGCGTCCCACGGCGGCAGCCGCAATGCATCGGCAGCGATTTCCATCTGGTGCGAGGCATCCGCACCGCCCGCAGCGATGATGTTTTCCAGGCGCGCCTGCTCGGCGGCGAGCGCATCGAAGTCGGCGTCCTCTTCGGCATACGCGGCATACACCTCGTCGAGCTTGGCCTGCGCCTGCATCACCTCGCCCAATGCGGATTCCACTTCCTGCTTCACGGTGGCTTCGGGATCGAGTGCCGGTTCCTGCGGCAGGTAGCCGATCTTGATGTTGGGCAGGTGCTGCACTTCGCCTTCGTATTCCTTGTCCACGTCGGCCATGATGCGCAGCACGGTGGATTTGCCGGAGCCGTTCAGGCCCAAGAGGCCGATCTTGGCACCGGGGAAGAAGCTGAGGGAGATATCCTTGATGATCTGACGCTTGGGGGGAACGATCTTGCTCACCCGGTTCATCGACATTACATACTGTGCCATTTATTTGACCTTCGAAATAGAACTGGAATGGTTCGGTTGCAAAGCGCGTAGCTTACCGCAAAGACCGGGAATGCTGAAATGGAAACTGGCTTTTGGACTACGTACGTATCGCCGTATCGCGATGAAGTCAGGAAGAGCAGATCACCACTTCAGGAAACGCTTGCCCAGCCACATGCCTATCAGTCCGGCGGCGATCATCGGCAGGTAATGCCATTCGATGACGTGGATGATGGAGTCGTTGATCTCGTCCAGCCTGAGCCAGATCGCACCGATGCTGAACGCGAACAGCATGGCGATGCTTCCCGCCCAGAGTGAATGTGTGCTGGCGAACTTGCGCATCTGGAAGAAGGTCCACACCGCCGGCAACAAGGAAAGCATCGAGATCATCATGGAGCACTCGAAGCTGTGCCTGGGTAGCGGGGCGGGCGGGCTGTCTGCCTGCCAGGAAAGGAACATCACCCCGATAAAAACCACGAATGCGACTGCCGGTGCCAAGACGGCGCGGCGCTTCTGGTGCATATCGGGGAAGGAGAGCAACGCCGCGCTCAACGAGGTGGCGAAGAAGATGCCGAGCAATGCCGCCATCTCGGCAACGAACCAGAAATCGTGCAACTTGGTTTCAATGTCAAAGCGCGGGCCGGAGATCATCAGCGACACGGCAAGATAGACCGCTGCGGTCAGCATCCATTTCGCGCTGAGCGCGAACGGGTGCGGGGCAGGTTTTACGGTTGTCGTGTCCTGTGCCAGCTTGTCAATCAGGTCTTCAATATTGCTCATGAATGTTCCAGTTTTTCTCTTAATACCTTGTACGCACGGTGCGCCGCGACTTTCACGGCGGACTCGTTCATGCCCATCTTCTCCGCCACCTCTTTGGCAGTGTAGCCTTCCTGATGCATCAATTGCAGGATCATCGCCTGCTTTTGCGGCAGTTTTTGTATCTCTCCACTGATTGATTCGTAGCTAAGGGTGGTTTCGGTTACATTTTCCGGTAAATTATTTTCAACTTCCGATATTTCAAGGGCGAGTCTTAGCTGGTCGGAGTAATGGCTGCGCAGATAATCGCTCAGGCGAAATTGGGCGATGGCGTATACCCAGGGCTTGTAGGCGCGGTTGCCATCGTAGGTGTGGCGCGCCTTGTGGATGGAAAGCAGGATCTCCTGCAGCAGGTCGTCCACCTCATTGGTGAAGCTGAGCCGCTTGGCAAGGAAGGGCCTGAGGAACCGCGAGGTTTCCTGCAATAATTCGGCATAGGCGCGTTTGTCTCCATCGAGGGATTGCCGCATCAACACCGCAAATTTGTCAGTAGTATCTGTCACCCGAGTCCCGAAAATTATTATGTAACTTTTTTTTTGATTTTTCCGAATGTATCGGTAAGCAGTGCGCATCATAACTGGTTTTGAAAAATGCTTTAAAACCGGCTTTGAACTGTGCAGTTGATTTGCACATCAAACAACATAATGTATGCAGGAGGCAACAGACATGAAACGCAGAAACTTTCTCTATACGCTATCCGGGCTCACGACCACTTTGGCCATGGCTTTGACGACGCGTTCTTTTGCAGGCAATTCATCCGGCGCAGACAAGATCACCGTGATGCAATTTTCTGATGACGGCAAGCCGCTCGGCAAAGTGACTTTGCCCAAGGTGAGCAAGGATGCCGAATGGAAAAAACACCTTTCACCACTGGCCTACAATGTGACACGCGAGCAGGGCACGGAGATGGCTTTCTCGCAGCCCGGCTACAACAGCCACGAGCCGGGCTTGTACCGCTGCATTTGCTGCGACAACGCGCTGTTCGATGCAAAAACCAAATACGATTCGCATACCGGGTGGCCGAGCTTCTGGCAGCCGATAGCCCAGGAGAATGTGCGCGAGCTGGTCGACAACAAGTATGGCTGGAAGCGCACCGAGGTGCGCTGCGCATTGTGCGATTCACATCTGGGCCATGTGTTTGACGACGGCCCGAAGCCGACCGGCCTGCGCTATTGCATCAATATGGTGTCGTTAAAATTCATTCCTAAATCCAAGGGCAGCTAATTTCCATGTTGATCTTTTTGCTTTCGTACCTCGGTGGTGTGCTGACTATCTTCAGCCCGTGCGTGCTGCCGGTGTTGCCTTTCATCTTTGCGCGCTCGGACCAGTCGTTCCGCCGCTCAGGTTTGCCTATCCTGCTCGGCATGGCGGCAACCTTCACGGTGCTGGCCAGTCTCGCGGCAGTTGGCGGCGCCTGGCTGGTCGCACTGAATCAATACGGCCGCTACGCAGCGATGGTGCTGTTCTTCCTGATGGGGTTGGCGCTGGTGTTGCCGGCTTTTTCGGAGCGCCTGATGCGTCCGTTGGTTGCGTTCGGCGGGCGGCTGCAGCAACGCGCCGACCAGCAGGCCAGCATGAAAGGTTCTCTGTTGTTGGGTGTCGCGGTCGGCTTCTTGTGGGCACCGTGTGCCGGTCCCATCCTCGGTCTCGTCCTGGCGGGCGCGGCCTTGAACGGTGCGAACCTGTATAGCGCAATGTTGTTGCTGGCCTTTGCCGCCGGTGCGGCGTCTTCGCTGGCTGTGGCACTGTTGGCCGGTGGCCGTGTGTTCAGCATGTTGAAGCGCGGACTGGGCGCGGAGGAATATTTGCGTCGCGGTTTGGGCGTTGCCGTACTGGTGGGCGTGGTGGTGATCGCGCTGGGTTGGGATACGCGCTTTCTTGCGCAGTTCACATTCCTGAACACGGCCACCGCAGAGCAAAAATTGCTCGACCAGCTGGATAACAAATCCGGCGCGATGGTTGTCGCCGCCACTTCGTCGATGCCACCGATCAACGGCGCGACGCATTGGTTCAATTCGCCACCACTGAGCAATGCGGAGCTGCGCGGCAAGGTGGTGTTGGTCGATTTCTGGACTTACTCGTGCATCAACTGCCTGCGCACGTTGCCTTACCTGAAGGCTTGGAATGAAAAATATCGCGACCAGGGTCTGGTGATCATCGGCGTGCATGCGCCGGAATTCGCCTTCGAGAAAGACCAGCACAATGTCGAGCGTGCCATCCACGACCTGGGCATCACATATCCGGTGGCGATGGATAACGAATACACGATCTGGAATGCCTACAAGAACCAGTACTGGCCCGCGCATTACCTGTTCGATGCGAAGGGCCAGATGCGCCACCAGCATTTTGGCGAGGGCGCATATCAGGAAACCGAGCAGATGATACAGAGGCTGTTGATGGAATCGCATCAAGGACTCGCGATGAACGATGGTCTGGTGCAGGTGTCAGGTTCGGGCGCGACGGCGGCGGCTGCCAACATGCCGCGCTCGCCGGAAACCTATGTGGGTTATTCGCGGCAGGAGAACCTCTCATCTCCCGAGGCGGTCAAGAAGAATGTCGTTGCACGATACAGTACACCGCGTGAATTGCAGACGAACCATTGGGCGCTGAGCGGTCAGTGGCTGGTATCAGCAGAAGCTGCTGCTGCTCGATCAAAAGGCGATGCCATCAGCTATCGTTTTCTGGGTCGCGACCTGCATCTCGTGCTGGGCTCGCCTGATAACAAGCCGGTGCGCTTCAGGGTGACGCTGGATGGCAAAGCACCAGGTGCCGACCATGGCACGGACATCGACGAAGAAGGCTACGGCGTGATCCGTGAACAACGGCTGTATCAGTTGGTCAGACAAAGCGGAGACATTGCAACGCGCACTTTTCGTATCGAATTTCTGGACAGCGATGCAGAAGCATTCGCTTTCACTTTTGGTTAAGGAGAATCATCATGACAAGATTTTTTAACAGGTATTTTTTGGGTGGTGTGTCCCTGATGTTTGCTATGGGTACAGCACTGAACGCCAGCGCGGCGGAGAGAGAGCAGACGGCGGTATTCGCTGGTGGTTGTTTCTGGGGCGTGGATGCGGTTTTCAAGCACGTGAAGGGCGTGACGGATGTGGTGTCCGGTTATTCAGGCGGCTCCGCTGACACAGCGCACTACGAGCTGGTCAGCGAAGGAAATACCGGCCATGCCGAATCGGTGCGCGTGCACTTCAATCCGGCGCAGGTTTCGTATCAGCAATTGCTCGATGTATTTTTCAGCGTGGCGCATGACCCGACGCAACTGAATCGCCAGGGTCCGGACACAGGCACGCAATATCGCTCGGCGATCTTTTACACTACTCCCGAGCAGGAAAAGATCGCGCTAAGCACCATCAAGAAGCTCAATGGTTCACACGTTTATTCCGGCCCCATCGTGACACAGGTCGTGCCGCTGAAGCAGTTCTATCCGGCCGAGGAGCATCACCAGAACTATCTGGCGCTGCATCCTTACCAGCCTTACATCGTTTTCAACGACATGCCCAAGCTGGATCACCTGCGCAAGCAGTTCCCCAACTTGTACCAATAGATTCTATGATCGCCGAAACGACCTTGCATCGTGAAGTCGCGAGCGCTGCTTTGCGGCGGCGTATGCCGGGGTGAATTGCCTTGACCATTTCATCAGGTTATCCACCCCAAAAAAAATTGCGCCGACTAAAAAAACGGGCAAGAGCAAAATTGCTACAGATGGAATAATCAAATAAAAAATAATGTATTTCATTTTTCACTTCCTTATCGCAATCAGCAATATCAAGAGATGTGTGCTTTTTTCAATTTTCTACAACCAGCAGAAACCCGGGGCCTGTAGTAACGCCCGGTTTTCCCAAGCATTACCTGCAGCCTCTGGTCCGGGTGGCACCGGTCAATGCAATCCGTATTTATATTCGTGGTGATCCGGGAACTCGCCGTTCTCTATTGAAAGCACGCGGCTTGTTTGATTGTCCGCGCCAGACCCCGGTCGTGAGACCGGATTAACGTAGACGTAATACCCCCGCTTCTGCAATTCATGAACCTTGTCCCAATCACCGATAATGGTATAACGCAGGACATCATAACAATAGACCTTGATCTCTAGCATGATAGCCTCCCATCAATAAACATCACCGTCGGTTACTGCATCGGTTTCATGATTCATGGAGCCAATGATTAATGGAGCCAAGGCATCCAATTTTTCTTTGTGATGTGAGTGAAATTAAACCAGATTTGTTCCGTAAAATACATCGTACCAAAGTACTAACCCGCAAACTTCCATACATGAATCTTTTACTTAATCATTATCAGGCGGGATGTTTGAGCAGAAAGTTTTACTGATTTAAACCCTGGTAAACAGCATTGGCGATATGCAACAAATCCGTTTTTTCCATTTCTCCGGACAAGGCATAGCTCTTGTCATTATCAATCCAGTAGAACACGCCGATCTTTCCTTCTTGCGCATAGCGGAAAGCGGCTTCGCCTTTGTCTGCGGGTTTATTGCTCAGGTAAAGGGTTAGCCTCTGTCCCCGCGCATCCTGATACATGAATTGTGCGGCCGGCCCCTGATTACCGGGTAACAATCGCCCACCTATCAGCTCATAACCGACGTTGCTCAAATGGGGCGCCGTGACAGTACTTCCCAATCGCTTGGATAACCATTTGACCAGATGCTCCTCCTGATCTTTTCCGACTTCGACCGGATGCAGCATTTCGGGTGTGTAAACCACATGCGCCAAAGCCGCCTGCTTGACCATCGCAAGCATGGGCGGTTGCCTGTTTTTTTCTGTGCCGTGCATGTACCAGCCCAGCATCCCGCTCAACACCATCGCTCCCAGCATCGCGGCATAACGTAACGGTTGCGCAAATGTTCTGCGTCGGGCCTGCGGGTGCATCTGCAACGGGATCGGTTCGTCCATAACCGGGTTGAACAAAGCCTGCATCATGTCATTTTGCTGACGGTAAGCCGCAACACGCGCAGCTTCCGAAGGATGGCTCGATAGCCAGACCTCGATTTCTGCCCGACGCGTTGCGTCCAGCCTGCCATCTACATAGGCATGCAACTCGTCCTCGGTTGGCTGCTCACAATGGTTGCTCATTTCACTCTCCTTAACGCCGGAGAACTTTCTCCTGCCATGATGGTTCGCAATCTTTCTCTGCCACGCGATAAACGTGACATGACCGTCCCCAAAGGTATGCCCAACACTTCTGCCACTTCTTCATATTGCATCTGTTCCAGGCCGATCAGCAATATCACCTCGCGATAGTCATGGGGAAGTTTCCCGATTGCAGACGCCAGATCACGCATCCCGAATGAGTCCTCGTGTGTTGCCGGGGCAGATACATTGATCGCCTCATCGTCTATCGACGTGGTGACGATCTGGTTTTTCCTGATATGGTTGATAAACGTGTTGTGCATGATGCTGAATATCCATGGTCGCATGTCGCTGCCGCGCTGCCATAAATGCAACTTGCTCCACGCCCGTTCCAGCGTGTCCTGCACCAGGTCATCTGCACTGATGCGATCCCCCGTCAGTGCCCTGGCATAGCGGCGCAAACGGGGGATCTGTTCGGTGATGATTGCATTGACACTATCCACGCATCACGCTCAAAAAAATATTAGTAAACCATCAGTTTTGGGTCGATCTGCCAAACTTCGCTGGCCACTTTGCCATCGCGGTAAACCAGCACGTAACGTACTTTGATTGTAGCCTTTCCCTTGAATTCCAGGTTGGCAGTGACCGTGCTTCCGCCGGGGTTCGCGCTTTCCTCGACTTTGCTTATGTTCACTTCGAGAGGCGCGTTCTTGGAAAATTTGCTCCAGACTTCCTTGATCTTGTCGTTGCCAACATAGGCTCCATTCAAGGGACCGCCCACCCATTGTAATGAAGCGTTATCGGCATAACCCTGCATGATCTGCTCCACGTTGCCAGCCGCGATTGCCTTGAAATGTGCATTGGCATCATCGGCCGAAGAAGCCATGGCAGATGCTGAAAGTGTGATAAGTACGGCAACTGCAAAAACTTGTTTTAACATTTGAAACTCCTTTTATGGTTTGTTTGGTTTGGGTGTTACATCTGCGTATACACATGGGCATGAATTTTTATTCCCGAAATTGCAAAATATTTTTGTAACCTTTTTCAGAACGCTCGCGAATATACTGGTGCGTAGATGAAAGGCCGAGGGATCATCAAGGCCGATGAATTGAATCTGTGCAATTTGCTGTAATTAATTACGCTTACGTTGGCCATAGGCCGGATGCAAGCTTTCTGTTATCAACACACTATAAGGAAATTATTATGAACAACAACCATCTTCTCTCCGCAGCAATTGGCAGCTTGCTGGTGCTGGGCCTGACCAGCGGCAATGCAATGGCAGCCGACAAAAAAATGGATTCTGAAAAGTGCTTCGGCATCGCCAAGGCTGGCAAGAATGATTGCTCCAGCAACAAGAGCGCTCATGCTTGTGCAGGACAAGCCACCAAGAACAATGACCCGATGGATTTCGTTGCCGTGCCCAAGGGCACTTGTGACAAAATCGCCGGTGGCATGACCATGTCCGGCGACAGCGGCATGATGAAGAAAGCAATGTAATGCATACGCCCGCACGCAATACCTTGCCTGACGTCGCTGGTATCGGCTTGCGGGCAACTCATTACAGCGAGGTTTTACAGACATTACCCAAGCTGGGCTGGGTGGAAGTCCATAGCGAGAATTTTTTCGGGGGCGGTTCGCCGCTGCGTACCTTGCTCAGGGTGCGCGAACATTACCCGGTGAGCCTGCATGGCGTGGGAATGGGACTGGCTTCCAGCGTGCCGCTGGACCTGGAACATCTGTCGTCCTTGCATCGCTTGTGCGATGAGGTGCAGCCTGCCGCCGTATCAGAGCATTTATGCTGGAATACTGCTCCGGGAATAGCCAACGACCAGCCCATGGTCATCAATGATTTGCTGCCGTTTCCCTATACACAAGCGGCCTTGACCAATGTGATAAATCGCGTCGATCAGGTTCAGGAAAAGCTGGGCCGGCAGTTGCTGGTGGAAAATCTTTCCAGCTATTTGTCTTTTTCCAGCAGCGAGATGACCGAGGGAGAATTCCTTGCTGAATTAACGAAGCGCACCGGCTGCGGCATTCTGTTCGATGTGGAAAACCTGCATGTGAATGTGCGCAACCTCGGTGTGGATGCCGGTGCTTTCATCAGGGCCATCCCGGCCGATGCGGTGAAGGAATATCACCTTGCCGGATACAGTGAGCGGGACGGTTGTCTGGTGGATACACATGACCATCCGGTCTATCCCGAAGTATGGGAGTTATACGAATCAGTCTTGCGTCATATCGGCCCGCGCCCTACATTGATCGAATGGGACAGCGACATTCCTGCCCTGCCGGTGCTGACGGGCGAGGCGGCAAAAGCGCAACAGCGATTGGAGGCTTGCCATGCCTGCGCTGAATGACGATTTGTCCGGTTTGGCTGTTGCCATTACCCACGGCGAAGACCTGTCGCCGCAAATTAACGCCAGTTACCGGAATTATTCTGCCGAAGTGGCGATCGAGGTCTATCGCAACAATTATCGCGGCAATCTGCACGATGCGCTTGCCGGCGCCTATCCGGTCATGAAGCAGCTGGTCGGCGATGATTTTTTCCGGCACCTCGCGCGTCATTTCATTTCGCAGCATGAATCGCACAGCGGCAACCTGCATCACTACGGGGCTGAATTGGCTGGATTCGTGGCAACCTTTGAGCCGGCGCAAGAACTGGGTTACCTTCCTGATGTCGCGTCGCTGGAATGGGCCTGCCACCTTTCTTATTTCGCGGATGATGCCAATACGCTCGATATTGCCAAGCTGGGACAAATTCCTTCCGAGCACTATCCCGACCTGATTCTGCACACCCATCCTTCCTGTCATCTGGTGCGCTCCAGCTTTCCTGTCGCATCCATCTGGCATGCGCATCAGCCCGGCGCCGATAGAGATTTCCATATCAATCTCGATGCCGGATCCTGCAATGCGCTGGTCTGCCGCAAGGATGATGTGGTTATTGTCAGCGAATTATCGGCCGCAGATGCCGACTGGCTGCAAGGCTTACAGCGCGGAATTCCGCTGGGAGAAGCAACCTCTGCCATACTGCTGCGCCACCCGGAGTTTGACTTGCAGGCCGCTCTGCTGAATCTGGCAGCACAAGGCGTGCTGGGCGATTTCAATTTAAGGATCACATGATGAACCCGTTTCTGCGCCTGGTCCGGCTTTACTACTCCGCTTCGCATTTGCCGGAATGTCTTGCTCCCGTGTTCGACCTGGGGCTGAGGCTTCTGCTGGCGAATGTGTTTTTCAAATCCGGCCTGACCAAAATTCAAAGCTGGGACAGCACGCTGTATCTGTTCAGCGACGTGTATTCAGTACCGCTGCTCCCTTACGATGTCGCGGCTTATCTGGCGACCGGCGCCGAGCTCGGTTTGTCTGTTTTGCTGGTGATCGGGCTGTTCGGCCGTTTTGCCGCATCCGGTTTGTTCATCCTCAATGCGGTAGCCGTTATTTCGTACGGCGACTTGAGCGAAGCGGGCCGCAACCAGCACCTGTACTGGGGTTTATTGCTGGCCGTGCTGCTGATGACCAGCCGCTGGCGATGGTCTATTGATTTCTGGCTGGAAAATCGGTTACGAAAACTTGCATAGCAGCCCGCACATGTTCATCGAAGACAAGGTGCGTTGGTCATGCTAAGGTGTTGAAATTGGATGTTTCAATCTGCATAATTTCAACTAATTGCTCAACCCGAAAGGAAACTAAAATTATGAACGATCAATCAACGCTCATTAGTGCAGCGCTCACCGGCCTGCTTGCACTCGGTATCACTGCTGCTTCCGGTTCTGCTTATGCTGCTGAAAAGGAAAAATGCTGGGGCGTAGCCAAGGCGGGAGAAAATGCGTGCAATAGCAACAAGAGCAAACATTCCTGCGCCGGGCACTCAAAAGTCGACAATGACCCGAACGATTTCATCCCTGTTCCCGAGGGCACCTGCCTGAAGATTGGCGGCAAACTCGAACCTGCCGGAGATAAACCCGCATCTGAGGGGAAAATGTAAGGTTCCCTGATGCAAGCTGCCTGATGATATCTATCGCAGCATTCCACAATTGATGACAGCCAAGAACCTGTAATGCTGCGGCGTATTATCAACGTTGCCTTTTTGCTCGTGCTTGCCGCAGGAACTGCGGGCGCTTTCCTTATTTATTACTGGGGCGATTCGGTACAGAAAGTGAACCGGATGTTCATCGCCGAAAAACTTCCGCTGTCCCAGCGTATCGGCGAATTGCGCGGCGTCATTGCCGACGAGGAACGCATCCTCTACGAATATTATTCCTTTACCGCGACCCTGGTTTCTTTTAATGCGCAACGTGCTTCCAACGCGTTACGGCTTAACGCGATAGTCGACACGCTGCAGAAGGACAGCATTTCGCCCGAGCAGATAACCGAGTTGCGCAACGGCCTCTCCGAACTGGATGAGCTGTCTTCGGCGTTGTCCGATACGCTTTCAAGCAGGGTGGTAAATTGGGATGTGGCCCGCGCTATCCTGTCACAAGTTAAACCCAAGGTGCGCCAGATCGAGCAGACGCTTTCATCCATGTCGTCGGCCAACCAGCAGGCAGTTGACAGTCTGGGCGTGAAATCCCGTAAGGGCGTGACCAATATGGTCAGCGCTGTTATTGCATTTTCGGTTCTGATCTTCGGTGTGGCCATCTTTGTTGCCTATTACATTCGCATCATTAACCGCCAGGCTTTCTTTGATCCTTCGACCGGATTGCCCAATCAATACAGTTTGCGCGGCGATTTGAAAATCGCTTTTAAAAAACGCCTCTCTGGAACGTTAATGCTGGTTGTAGCAGATCGCGAACAGCAAATCTTCGAGACCCTGGGTGCAGTTGAAACCGAGCGATGGTTAGCACTGATCGCGCAGCGCATGGGAAGTGTGATCAACCGCAAGGATGAAATACTTTACCGTTTCGGCAACAATGCTTTTGTGCTGGCGTGCTGGTCCTGCGACCTTGAGGATGCGCAAAGACGCGCAGAACAGTTGCTGCATGATGCCCAGCAACCGCTAAAAGTCGATGGCCATGTTCTGCTTTCAACGCTTTCCATTGGCGCAGCACTTATGAATTGCAGTACCGGCAGCGATGTTTCCGGAATAGCTGAAGCCCTGGTGCAGCAGATAGCCTCTGCATGCAACCGTGTTCGACGTGCAGGCGGAAACGGTTTTGCGGTCTATGACGAGACGATGGCGCAATCCACAGCCCAAGCGCTGCACCTGGCTACCGACCTGCAACACGCGGTGGAAAACGGTGAGTTGCTCCTTCATTACCAGCCCAAGGTGGATACGGCGAGCGGGCGGTTGCTCGGCATGGAAGCGCTGGTGCGCTGGATGCACCCTGAACGCGGGATGATCTCACCGATGGAATTTATCCCCGTTGCTGAAGATACCGGATTGATTGTGGCCATTGGCAACTGGGTGCTGCGCGAAGCATGCCGCCAGAATGTTGAGTGGCAGCGCACCGGCCTCCCGCCGGTGCG
>Ga0055484_10000028_pt1 | contig 12587 bp, 10 predicted proteins | sample RushMan_CattailN_6_FD_57939 | JGI IMG/M metagenome (GOLD analysis project Ga0055484, IMG submission 57939) | Wetland microbial communities from San Francisco Bay, California, USA, that impact long-term carbon sequestration - RushMan_CattailNLC_D2 | ecosystem: Environmental > Aquatic > Marine >... | reverse complement strand
GCGATTCCGCTTCCGACACACTGAGGTCTTTTCCAATCTCAAACCAAGAATGTAAAACGGGAGCCTAAGCTCCCGTTCTTGATGGCTTGGGTTTGAACACCCTTAAGCAATGAAGTTATGTTTCTTGCGGCGTGTCGTAAAACCGATCAGACCCAGTCCAGCCAAGAGCATGGCGTAGGTTTGAGGTTCGGGGACAGGTGCGACAACTCCAGGTGCAACGTATGCGTCATCGTAGTAAGTCCTGAAGGCAAGATCCCAGCTACCATAATGGCTTTCGTCGTAACCGTATGCCAGAGCTGCTCCAAGCGAGTAATTATTTCCCGTAATACCTGATGCGACAAGTTGACCATTGTTGCTTGATAACACTATGTAGTATTCACTAAATGGCGTAGTAGCCACGGGAGACCATGAGACATCAACCCACCCCGAATTTTGATTGACTACGCCAGAAGTCCCAGTTGCAATAAGTCCTGAAGGATTTGTGCTATAAGTTTGGTAAATTGAAATAGTTATATTATCTGTACCAACATAATATGGATTCAGGAATATCCCAGCGCCTGAAATGTTCGACTGGCTTTGTTGAAAGGACTGGCCGCAAAGATCCGTGGAATTGATACGACAAAATCCCGACCCTCCAATCGATTGGCTCTGGTCTATGACTGTTAAAGCAGAGGCAACCGGAGTCAATAATAGGGCAAGAATGAACGTCAATATGCTTCTTATAATTTGTCGCAAGAGCAAGATATACTCCTTAAAATATAGTTTTAAATGGTACGGCTTAGGAAATACAGATAGATCTGGAGCGGAGTCTATAGTGTTCCGCAAAGATAAATACTGTACTAAAGTACAGGTATGTAAACCAAAAGATGTTTTATTTGCCTTATACCAACTTCATCTTCGTACGTCCGCAATTGGCACATAGCCGCTGTTCATCATCTTCTGCTTTTTGGCATCTTAATTCTCTGAAGAGCGTTCCGCATTACACCCCCGTTCAAGTGTCACGGAGAACTTAAAGGACACCAACCCGAAATTTACCAGTTAAAGCCCTATAACCCCAATGGAAATTAATTAACTAAGTATTTTTACGAATAAGAAGCACTGTTTTCACCTAAAAGAAGTCATCGCAATATCTATTTGGTTGCACGCGTTGTATTGCTAATGCAAAGAACACAACAAATTACCTGCACAATAAAAATACGATGATCACAGCAAAAATAAATGAAACGCTTTTCCAGAAAGACACCGGATCGCGCTCCATGAGGGGTGGGCGGGTTTTGTTCAGGAATGCCTTGTTCGGTTGGTGCAGGTCGAAGATGAATTCGGATATTTCTTCGTAGCGTTTGTACGGGTCGGGGTCGACCGCTTTCCTGATTGCTTCGTCGATCCAGGCGGGTATCTCGCGCTGGTGATAATGGATGGAGTCGTATTTCAATTTGTTTTGCTGGGCTTTCGTCTTGGTTTTTGCCACTTCTGCGCCATAAGGCAATTTGCCGGTCAGCATTTGATAGGCGATCACACCGAGGGAAAATTGATCCGAGCGCGAGGTGCCGCTTTCGCCGAGCAGGTATTCGGGTGCGGTGTATTGCGCGGTGCCGAGCAGGTTTTGCCGCTCGATGGGTGTTTCGATCTCCATTATGCCGGCCACTTTGGTTGAACCAAAGTCAATGATCTTCACCGTGCCGGTGCTGTCGATCATGATGTTGTCCGGCCTCAGGTCCTGGTGCAGCATTTCCATACGGTGAAAAGCGCGCAAGCCCTTGGCGATCTGTTCGACGATGCCGCGCACGGTTTTCAGGTCGGGCTTCGGGTGGTCGATCATCCACTGGGTGAGTGTCTGGCCATCGATGTATTCCGTGACGTTGTACAGATACTTTCTCTTCCAGCCCTGGTTGTGCGCCTTCAGCACATGCGGGCTATTGATGCGCTTGGCGATCCACTCTTCCATCATGAACCGTTCCAGGAATTGCATATCATTCTGCAGGTCGATGGAAGGGGTTTTCAGGATGACGGTCGTATGGTTTGAAGTATCTTCCGCGAGGTAAACATGGCTGCGGCTGCTGGCGTGTATCTCCCGGATGATCTTGTAGCCGTCAAAGGTTTGTCTTGCTTCCAGTATCGGTGGAAAGGGCAGCTCGGTGAGCAGCTGATGTATCTGGTCGATATCCTGCAGGGGTAATTCTTCGATCCGTATGATCTGGATGGTGAGGTTGTCCTTGCTGCCTTGCTCATAGGCTTCCTTGACGATGATTTCTGCAGCCTTGTCCAGATCCTTTCCGTGTTCCTTGATCGTCTTGATCATGAACTGGGGATGCGCGTATTCATAAACGCCATCGGTGGCGAACAGGAAGATGTCGCCCTTCTCTACGGTCAGCGACTGGTAGTCGAGCTCAAGCTGGGGAAAGATGCCCATGCCATGGCTCAGGTAGCTCTTGCCCGGCGAGATCCAGATGCGATGGTCTTCGGTGAGTTGCTCCAGCGCATGTTCATGAAACCGGTATATCCGCGTATCGCCGACATGAAAGATATGCGCCATGGTCGACTTGATCACCATGGCGCTCAAGGTGCAGACATAGCCCCTGTCCTTGTCGTAACGGTACAGGCTGCGGCTGGATTGCGCGTGCAACCAGGAGTTGGTCGCCATCAGCACCTGTTGCGCGGACTTCTTGACCGACCAAGCTTCGGAGGTGCAAAAATAATCTTCGAGGAAACCGTTGACGGTGGCCTCGCTGGCGACCTGGCTGACTTCGCTGCTGCTGATGCCATCGGCTAGCGCGATGGCGATACCTTTGGTCGTCAGCTGGGGTTCCTTCGGGATATACACCCCGTGAAAATCCTGGTTGATCTCCTTGCGGCCTTTGTCAGAGTGTTGTCCAACAGATATTTTCAGGTGAGTGGACATGGTGTTTGCCAAGTTGCCTTATTATTTCATTGGGCCCGACATCGGGCCAAGGCGCTCAGTAGCTTTTGTAGGGCAGAAACTTTCCGCTCATCACGATCTTGACGCGGTCGCCTTTCGGATCGGGCTCGCGCTGCAGATCCATGCTGAAATCGATGGCGCTCATGATGCCGTCGCCGAACTCTTCGTGGATCAGCGCCTTGAAGGTGTTGCCGTAGACATTGACCAGCTCATAGAACCGATAGATCAGCGGGTCGGTCGGTATCGCGGTGGGCAGCGAGCCTTTGTAGGGCACGACTTGCAGTTGCTCGATCGCTTCGGCGGGCAGTTCCAGCATCGCGCCGACCTTGGCGGCCTGTTCTGCGTTCAGCGTCATCTGTCCCAGCAGGGCAGCGGTTGTCCATTCCTTGCTTTGGCCGGTGGCCAGAGCCAGTTTGGACCAGGTCAGTTTCTTGCGCAGTTTTTGCGTGATGACCAATTCGGTGACTTCATCGCGTGTCATTTTTAATTCCTTTGTCAATGTATCAGTGATCGTTAAAGAGTCCCAGCCGATGACCAGGCTGAGACTCTGTTTAATTAACGGGGATCAAGCGTAGGCAGGTTTCGCTGCAACTGCACGCTTGGGTGCAGTCTTGATGTGCGTTGTGTAGAGGGTCAGGCCGGTAAAGGCCAGTCCGCCAACCAGGTTGCCTGCGGCAGTCGGGATCTCGTTCCAGATGAGATAGTCCATGACCGAGAAGTTTCCGCCCATGATCATCGCGGACGGGAACAGGAACATGTTCACGACGGAGTGCTCGAAGACCATCGCAAAGAACAGCATGATCGGCATCCACATCGCGATCACCTTGCCGCTGACCGAGGTGGAGATCATGGCACCAACCACGCCCATGGAAACCATCCAGTTGCACAACATGCCACGGATGAAGAGTGTCAGCATGCCTGCGGCGCCATATTTGGCATAGCCGAGCGTACGCGCTTCGCCGATACCCGCGATCTTTTGGCCCACTGCATTCGGCTCGGTAGAAAATCCGTAGGTGAACACAATGGCCATCATCACGGCGACGGTGAAAGCACCTGCGAAATTGCCGACGAAGACCAGGCCCCAGTTCCTCAGCACGCCTTTAACGGTGACCCCGGGGCGTTTGTCGAACAAGGCGAGCGGTGTTAAGACAAACACGCCGGTCAAGAGATCGAAACCCATCAGGTACAACATGCAAAAACCAACCGGGAACAGCATGGCGCCCACCAGCGGCGAGCCGGTCTGGACGGCGACGGTAATCGCAAAGACGGCAGCCAACGCAAGGATGGCGCCGGCCATGTATGCACGGATCAGGGTGTCCCGGGTCGACATGAATATCTTGGCTTCGCCGGCATCCACCATTTTTGTTACAAATTCCGAAGGCACTAAATAAGACATGATATTTCCTCTCTGAATTAAATAAGTAGTTTTTGAAATCTGAAGAGCAAAGGCCGAAGCTCTTGTACGTGTTTAATCGCAACAGTCATGCCAGAGCAGGAAAATATTTTCTATCTCGTTGTTCCTGGGTTGTTTTATCCAGCTGGAGTAATTGTCATGTGAATTCTTTGTGAAGAGGTGTGGCATTCAATTGGTGCATGAAAATTTTGTTTTGATTTATTGCGCAACTAAAATTAAAAAAATTTTCATTGATATTACTGAACTAAGCTCACATAGTCCGCTCAAAACGGCGCACTATTTCTTTGCGTAATTTGGGAGGTATGCACCACAAAACAGCCTGTTTTGTGAGGGGGAAATTCTAACTCGATGATTATTAATGGCCGCGTATCAGGCATGGCTATTGCTGAATAAAACATTACACAAGGAAACCAAGCCGAGAGGTCTACCATGCAAGATATCAGTTCAATCTTTTTTTCCGGGATTATCGAATCCAGTGATGTGCTCTTCAGCGGGGTGCGTGATATTTCACGCCGTATGGGTTTTTATATCCACAATGGGTTTAACAATCTGCCCGGACGGATGCACAGAACACATTATTTTCACCCGGCTTCACTCGAGAGCCTGCATCCCGAGAGACGGCATCAAGGGCGAGGGCATGAGGTGGCGATCATGTATGCAGGCCATGCCAGCGAATCTTTGCATGTGACGTCCGAGCGCATGGTGATTCCGGACGGGCGCTATACGCTCGGACAATTGCTGTGCACCTTGTACAAGCGCGGCGACCAATGGGTGGAGGAGCTGGATGACAGCCACCTGGTGTGTACGGTCGACGGCCATGAGGCGAAGTTGTTCGACACCATCGAGCCGGGTGCTGAAGTGCGCATCTCGTCGTAACATCCAAACAACAGCACATATTACCCACGCACCAAGTTCAAACCATCGCGCACCAAATAGATGCGCTTATTCATCCTGTGTCGTCCTGAAACCCAGTAAATACGTAGTGGCATAGCTCTTGCATTGTATTTGCCGTGAAGTTTCTTACCCAATGGCGGGTGGAAAAATGAATTTGATATACCGACAAAGGCGTCGCTCCCGCATTCAGTGCTGGACGACGCCTTTTTTAATATGAGGATGATATGAAGACGACAAAGAAAACCAGATTAGTTGTGATCGGCAACGGGATGGCAGGCATACGCACCATCGAGGAATTGCTCAAGATGTCGCCGGACGAATTCGAGATCACGGTGTTTGGCGCGGAGCCGCAGCCCAACTACAACCGTATCTTGCTGTCGCCGGTGTTGTCCGGGGAGATGAAATTTGAAGACACGGTGCTCAATAGCTGGGATTGGTACAAGGAGCACAACATTACGCTGCATGCCGGCAAGCCGGTGACAAAAATAGACCGCAAAAATTGTGTGGTGGAAACTGGTGACGGTCTGGCTATTCCCTATGACCGGCTGCTGATCGCAACCGGTTCCAACCCGATCATGCTGCCGATACCCGGCATCGACTTGCCCGGCGTGCTGGCGTATCGCAGCATCGACGATGTGGAAAAGATGCTTGCTGCTTCAAAATCTTTCAAGCATGCCGTTGTGATCGGTGGCGGTTTGCTCGGGCTGGAAGCCGCGAACGGATTATCGCTGCAGGGCATGGAAGTGTCGGTGGTACATCTGTGCGATTGGCCAATGGAACGCCAACTCGACAAGGCGGGGGGAGATCTGTTGAAAGCAGAACTGGAAAAACGCGGGCTGAAATTCTATATGTCTCGTCAGACCGAAGCGGTCCTTGGCGAAAATATAGGGGGCACCGACAAGGTGACCGGTTTGCGTTTCAAGGGAGGCGAGGAGATTCCGGCTGACCTGGTGGTGATGGCGGCGGGCATACGCCCGAACATCGCATTGGCGAAATCCGCGATGATCCACTGCGAACGCGGCATCGTGGTGAACGATACGATGCAGACTTTCGATCCGAAGATCTATTCGGTGGGCGAATGCGTGCAGCATCGCGGACAGACATATGGTCTGGTTGCACCGTTGTTCGAGCAGGCCAAGGTGGCAGCGAACCATCTGGCCGAATATGGGCGGATGCGCTACGAAGGTTCGGCGGTTTCCACCAAGCTCAAGGTGACCGGTATCGATCTCTTCTCGGCGGGCGATTTCAATCCCGGACCGGACGATGAAGAATTGCTGCTGCAGGATTCGGCGCGCGGCGTGTACAAGAAGCTGGTGCTGCGCGACAACAAATTGCGCGGTGCGGTGATGTATGGCGACACGCTGGACGGCCCATGGTATTTCCAGATGATGCGTGACGGCACGGATATATCGGAGATGCGCGAACATATTTTGTTCGGCCAGATGCATATCGGAGACTCGGGACGTGGCGGTGCATCGAATGTGGCGAGCATGCCCGACACGGCAGAGATCTGCGGCTGCAACGGCGTGACCAAGGGCACGATCGTCAAGGCCATCCTGGACAAAAAACTGTTCACGCTGGAAGAAGTGCGCGCGCATACCAAGGCCTCCGGTTCATGCGGCTCATGCACCGGTTTGTGCGAGGCGATACTGGCGAACACGCTGGGCGATTACTCGGCCAAGCCGAGCAAGAAGGCGCTGTGTGCCTGCACCGAGCACGCACATCAGGACATCCAGGAGTCAATCGCCAAGCTCAAGCTGAAAACCATACCCGAGCTGATGAAGGCGCTGCAATGGAAGACAAGGGACGGCTGCCACGTGTGCCGCCCCGCGCTGAACTACTACCTGCTGGCTGCATGGCCGAACGAATATCAGGACGACAGCCGCTCGCGCTTCATCAACGAGCGCGTGCATGCCAACATCCAGAAGGATGGCACCTACTCGGTGATCCCGCGTATCTGGGGCGGCGTGACCTCACCTGCCGAGTTGCGTTCGATTGCCGAGATCGCCGAACGCCATGAAGTGCGCACCGTGCACATCACCGGCGGGCAGCGTATCGGCTTGTACGGCATCACCAAGGAGAACCTGCCGAAGATGTGGGGCGAGCTGGTCGATGCGGGATTCGTTTCCGGCCATGCCTACGGCAAGGCGCTGCGCACGGTGAAGACCTGCGTCGGCGCGGAATGGTGCCGTTTCGGCACGCAGGATTCCACTGACATGGGCATCAAGATCGAGAAGATGACCTGGGGTTCGTGGACGCCGCACAAATTCAAGATCGCGGTGTCCGGCTGCCCGCGCAACTGTGCCGAGGCGACGATCAAGGATTTCGGTGTGGTGTGCGTGGATTCGGGCTACGAGATACATGTGGGCGGCAACGGCGGCATCAAGGTGCGCGTTACCGATTTTCTGTGCAAGGTTGCGACCGAGGCGGAAGTTCTGGAATACTGCGGCGCCTTCATGCAGCTGTATCGCGAGAGTGCGCACTACATGGACCGCACCGCGCCGTGGATCGAGCGCGTCGGGTTGGCGTTCGTGAAACAGCATGTCGTCGAGGATGCGGCGAGCCGTGCCGAGTTGTACAAGCGCTTCCTCGATTCACAGCGCAACTCGCAGGACGATCCGTGGAAGGAACGCGCGGAGGGCAAGGATGCGCACGAATATCAATCACTGGCGACGATTGCGTAGGTTGGTAAAAGGATTTTGCGGGAGCGGGTATTTGAATTTGTAGGAGCGGGCCATGCCCGCGATTGGTTTTTTGTTCGCGGGTACCAGGAACTTTTGTCCGGGCACCCGCATGGCCAGCTCCTACAGGGTGATTTTTGTTTAACAATAACGAGGTGGAACATGGACTGGCTACAAATCGGACACATTGAAGACATACCGCGCCAGGGCTCGCGCGTGGTGCAGACGAACGATGGCGAGATCGCGCTGTTCCGTAGCGTGGACGACAAGGTGTTCGCGCTGAACAACAAGTGCCCGCACAAGGGCGGGCCATTGTCGCAGGGCATCGTGCACGGCAAGCGCGTCACATGCCCGCTGCACAACTGGGTGATCGATCTGGAGACCGGTGTCGCAGTCGCACCCGATGAAGGCTGCGCGCATCGCCGCGAGGTGCGCGTCGCGCATGGTTTGGTGTTCCTTGAGGTGAAAGCCGGAGCATGCAAGGCAGCATAGCCATGCCGAAAGGTGTACGCACTACCTGCCCTTATTGCGGGGTCGGCTGTGGGGTGGCGGTGAAAGTCGATGCGGGCGCTGTTACGCTGACGGGCGACAAGCAGCATCCGGCCAACTTTGGGCGGTTGTGTTCCAAGGGCACGGCGCTGGACCAAACGCTGGATAAGGAAGGGCGTTTGTCATATCCCATCGTCGACGGCCAGCGCGCTTCATGGGACGACGCGCTGGATCGCGTCGCCAACCGCTTTAAAAAGATCATCGCGCAGCATGGACCGGATGCGGTGGCGTTCTACGTTTCAGGCCAGTTGCTAACCGAGGATTATTACGTCGCCAACAAATTGATGAAAGGGTTCATCGGTAGCGCGAACATCGATACCAATTCGCGGCTGTGCATGTCGTCGGCAGTGGCCGCGCACAAGCGCGCGTTCGGTGCGGATGCGGTGCCGGTCTGTTACGAAGACTTGGAGATGGCTGACCTCGTAGTGCTCACCGGCTCCAACTATGCGTGGGCGCATCCTGTCTTGTATCAGCGCCTTGCCGCTGCGAAGAAAGCCAGACCGCAGATGCAGGTGGTGGTGATCGACCCGCGACGTACCGCGACGTGCGACATCGCCGATCTGCATCTGGCGATCGCCCCCGGCGCGGATGCATTTTTGTTCAACGGCCTGCTGCATTATTTGCGTCGCGAGGACGCACTCGACCTCGCTTACGTCGAAGCACATGTGGAAGGATTTGCCGCTGCATTTGAAGCAGCAAAATCGGTCAGTTCCATACCCAAGGTCGCGCAAGTGTGCGGTCTGGTTGAGTCCGAGGTGAGCGAGTTCTTCCGACTGTTTGCAAAAACAGAGCGCACCGTGACGGTCTTTTCGCAGGGCATCAACCAGTCTTCCAGCGGCGTGGACAAGGGCAACGCGATCATCAACGTGCATCTCGCGACAGGCCGGATCGGCAAGGCGGGCATGGGGCCGTTCTCGGTGACCGGCCAGCCGAACGCGATGGGTGGCCGCGAGGTCGGCGGATTAGCAAATCAACTGGCCGCACACATGGATTTTTCCGATGCGGCGAGCGTGGATCGGGTGCAGCGTTTCTGGGATGCAGAAAATATGGCGCACGCGCCCGGCCTGAAAGCGGTGGACATGTTCCAGGCCATCGCAGCGGGAAAAATAAAAGCGGTGTGGATCATGGGTACCAATCCGGTGGTGAGCATGCCGGATGCGGACAAAGTGCGCGATGCCTTGATGAGTTGCGAACTGGTAGTGGTGTCCGATTGCGTGCATCACACCGACACCACGGCGTGTGCAGACATATTGTTGCCCGCGACGGGCTGGGGCGAGAAGGACGGCACGGTGACGAATTCAGAACGGCGTATCTCACGCCAGCGCGCGTTCATGACACCAACAGGAGAGGCCAAGCCAGATTGGTGGATCGTGACGCAGATCGCGCAGCGCATGGGGTTTGCCGAAGCGTTTCCCTATGAGAAACCGGCGCAGATATTTCGTGAGCATGCGCGGCTGTCAGGTTTTGAAAACGACTCGTTATTCGAAGATGGAGGCAGGCGTGCTTTCGACATCGGCGCGTTGGCCGAGATCGGCGATACGCAATATGACGCGCTTCAACCGGTGCAGTGGCCGGTCAATCTGCAACATCCTGCGGGCACACAGCGCTTATTTGCTGAGGGAAGATTTTTTACTGCCAGTGGCAAGGCGCGCATGATCGCGGTTACCGCACAGCTGCCCGCAGTAATGACGGATATCGAATTCCCGCTGGTGCTGAACACCGGACGCACACGAGATCAATGGCACACGATGACGCGTACCGGCAAGGTGCCGCGATTGAATACGCATTCGTTCGAACCGTATGTGCAGATAAATTTGAAAGATGCGCAACGATTCCAGTTGCACGATGGCGGGATGGCGAGACTGAACAGCCGCCACGGACACATGCTGGCGCGCGTGCAGGTCAGCGATGATCAGCGCGCCGGTTCGGTGTTCGTGCCGATGCACTGGAACGAAACATATGCAAGATCGGCACGTGTGGATGCCCTGGTCGCGCCGATCACCGATCCCCTCTCCGGCCAGCCGGAGTTGAAACATGCGCCGGTGTACGTTGAACCATACCGGCCCGCATGGCAGGGATTCGTGCTGAGCCGCGAGCGTCTGGCATTGCCGGAGGCAAGCTATTGCGCCTGCACACAAGGTGCCGGATATTGGCGCCACGAGATCGCCGGCGATGCGCTTGCGGATAACTGGCGGGACTGGGTGCAGGAGGCAATGGGAAGTTCGGGCGACTGGGTTGAATACCGCGATGCGGCGATGGGTCGTTACCGTGCCGCCTGCCTGCGGGACGGTCGCATCGAAGCCGTATTCTTCATCGCCCCCGACCAGCGTTTGCCGGAACGCGAATGGCTGGCCAGCCTGTTCAAACAGGACGCGATCGATTCGGCTGATCTCGCCGGATTGTTGACCGCGCGACCACCGATAGGCTCAGCAGCCAATACAGGGCGCACCGTGTGCGCGTGTTTCAGCGTCGGCGAAAAAACCATCTTGAATGCGATACAGGAGCAGGGGTTGGATAGTGTCGAGGCAGTGGGCGCTTGCCTGAAAGCGGGCACCAATTGCGGCTCGTGCGTGCCGGAGATAAGAAAGCTGATTGTGAAGCGAGTGTGAAGGATTATGAATCGTGATTTGTATCATCTGTTACCCCCCCCCATCGGTTAGGATGCATCTTGTAGCAAATAGGTGGTAAGGTAAATTTGGTTTGAGCACCTTTGCACAAACTCATGCAAGCGATAAAGAGGACATCGTTGATCCAGCTACGAAGTTTATTTGGCTCTTACCAAGAATTATTTGTAGAAAGAAACATGTATTTAAAAAGCTTAATCGAAACTATTATGGGATTTGTGCTGGCGATCATTCCTTCGCGGCAGGAGACCATGGGCTTATTCAAGGTGGACACCGCCCGCACTGCAATCCGGAGGTATGAGGGATCGCGGTAATATTTGGAACTTGGGAAATTGTTAAATATAAATGTGAGGTAAGTTCAGCATGTTCAATAACCTTAGCATCAAATTACGCATGTCAGGCGTACTCAGCCTGTTGTCCTTGCTATTGCTCATCATCGGCGGTATGGGGTTGGTCGGCATGAACAAAGCCAACGATGGCCTGAAAAGTGTTTATGAAAATCGGACCATTCCCCTGGGTTTGATCGCACAAGTCGAGAGCCTGATCAAGGATGAACGGCTTCATCTTTCGCTGGCATTACTCAATCCCACTGCAGAACAAATCAAACACCAGACAGAGCTGGCAGAAAAAAATCTTGAGGAAGCAGGTGATACATGGTCAACCTACGCAGCCACTTCGATGACTAAGGACGAGTCGGAGTTTGCGCGTAAGTTTGAAGAAGACCATGGTCGATTTGTCAGGGAAGGATTGCTTGCTGAAATCGACTTGTTGCGCGCAGGCAAGTTCAGGGAGGCCCGTGTTCTTAACGAAGAAAAACTCGATCAGCTGTATAAGCCGGTACGCGATGAGGTTGCTGCATTGAGCAAGATACAGGAGGATGAGGCCAAAGCAGAATACGAAAGGGCGCAAGCCCGCTACCGGAAGCTGCTCAGCACCGTCATCGGAATAATCGCGGCGGGCATCTTACTGGGCTTGTGGATGGGGGTGGCGGTGATACGTGCAATCGTGCGTCCGCTCGACACCACCATTGCGCATTTTGACAGCATCGCACAGGGCAACTACAACAACATCATCAAGGTCGAACGCCAGGACGAAATCGGCAAGGTGATGGAAGCGCTCAAAGCGATGCAAACCAAACTGGCCCTCGATATTAATGAGGCCAAGCGTATCGCCAACGAGGCACTACGCATCCAGAACGCACTGGACAACGTATCGGCAAACGTGATGATTGCCGACAACGACAGAAAGATCATCTACGTCAATAAATCCATGATACCTATGTTAGAGGCGGCCCAGAGCGAAATACGCAAGGATCTGCCGAATTTCGATCCGCAGAAATTGATAGGCTCGTCAATCGACCAGTTCCATAAAAACCCGGCTCACCAGAAGAACCTGCTTGCCACCTTTACGACTACCCACAGGGCCAGAATAAATATCGCAGGGCGAACCTTCAACCTGGTCGCCAACCCCGTGTTCAACAAAGCCGGCGAGAGGCTGGGCAGCGTGGT
>Ga0055484_10000027_pt1 | contig 12944 bp, 12 predicted proteins | sample RushMan_CattailN_6_FD_57939 | JGI IMG/M metagenome (GOLD analysis project Ga0055484, IMG submission 57939) | Wetland microbial communities from San Francisco Bay, California, USA, that impact long-term carbon sequestration - RushMan_CattailNLC_D2 | ecosystem: Environmental > Aquatic > Marine >... | reverse complement strand
CCGCCGGTCTACCACCGGCGAAGTTGGCTTTTCTTTTGACGTTTATGCTTCGACGGGCTCAGCACGAACGGCTTAACAACAACTTCATTCCGCCATCCACAAGCCCATCAATCCCACCGTCGCCACACCCAATACGATCAAGCCCACCTGCTCCAGCGTATCGCGCAACTGCGCCCGCTTGTGCAAGCCGGGAATCAAATCTGCCACTGCAACGTAGATCATGCTCGCCGCTGCCAGTGCAAGCAGGAACGGTATCCACGACTGCATGGTCTGCAACACGAAGTAGCCCAGCACACCGCCCGCCACTGATGCAAAACTGGAGATCAGGTTCATCCGGAAGGCCTTGGACTTGCTGTACCCTGAATGCAGCAGGATCGCGAAGTCTCCCACTTCCTGTGGAATCTCGTGCGCGATGATCGCCATTGCCGTGACGATACCCAGATGCGTGTCGGTGAGAAAGGCGGCAGCAATGATCACGCCATCGACGAAATTATGGAAGGTGTCGCCCAGCATGATCATCATGCCGCTACGCCCGTGGTCATGGTCGTGTTCTCTGGCGAGCAGCTCATGCGCCTCGCAATGCTCATGGTGGCAGTGGCGCCACAGCACCAGTTTTTCCAGGATGAAGAATAGCAGGATACCGAACAGCACCGTGCCGCTCAGCAAGGCGACATTGGAGGTGAGCTTGATCGCTTCGGGCAGGATGTCTAGAAACACTGCGCCCAGCATCGCACCGATCGCGTAACTTACCATCGAATTGAGGTAGTGCTGAGCGCGTGAGTTGAGCGCAAATGCAGCTGCGCACAATACGCTCAATGCGCCGCCGCCTATGCTGGCAACGAAGATCCAGGCTAAAACGCTCATATTTGGATTCAGATAATGAATGGGCGCGGATTATACCAAAGGCAGGGTGGGAGTCTTTCGTTCGTGCAACCAATAGAAAATTGCCTTGATTTTGGTCATGAATTAATTCCGGGAGACTGACAAGTAAGGCGCGTGAGGTTACGATGCACGCCATGCACCGAAATATTTCACCCCATGTCTATGTTGCCGCCACGTTCGGCACCGCATTGGCATTCTTCGCGTTATGCATGCAATGGGGTTTCCAGCCGGAATATTTTTTCGCACCCACGCTGGGATTGGCCGTTGTGTATGGCCTCATCAATCTGGTACGCCAGAAAAAAGGGTTGAGCGATTTCAGCGCGGAATCCAAACCCAATTTCACCAGGCTACTGCGGCGTTCGCTGGCACGTTATCTGGTGTGGCTGCCGATTTTCTATATCGCCGCCCACGCTTATCGCATGGTGCCCTATTACAACGATGCAAGCGCGCAACCTGCATGGCATTTTTTTGATGTGATGCTGAAGCTGTATCTCGTCGGCGGCCTGCCCTATTTCTTAATTACGCTGACAATAAAATCTTCGCGGGTGGAAGATTTTTACGATCCGGCGGTGCGCATCATCCATTTGATCAAGCAGACCCTCTACCGTTTCTTCCGCAGTGATGGCCGCTATTCTCCTTTGCGCGCGTTCAAAAAACGCTACAACCGAAAAGTGCTGCTAAACCTGGCAATGCGCGCCTACTTCATCCCGATCATGGTGACCCAGGTTTATACCGCGCTGTATCAATCGGTCGCTTTGACCGCCAACCGCTTCAACGATTTCAACTTCCTGACAGTGTTGTTCTGGCTGACCGCCATTCTGTGGCTATGCGATTTGACCAACGCCAGCGTTGCTTACAGCTTCGAATCGCGCTGGCTGGAAAACCGCACCAGATCAATCGATCTCACCATTACCGGCTGGGCGGTCTGTCTGTTCTGCTATTACCCCCTCAACAACATCACCAGCAACATATTCCCGTTCGCCTATGGAGTTGTCGATGGCAATCCCGGCTCCCTGATCGTGCCTGAACTCGGATTTTTCTACGCAGTGAAACTAATGGAAGTCAGTCTGCTGGCGCTGCATATCTATATCGACGTTTCGCTGGGCATATCGGTCGCAAATATCTCGCTGAAAAAGCTGCAAACCACCGGGCCTTATGGCATGGTGCGCCATCCCGGTACGACCACCAAGCTGGCCTTCTGGTTTTTGGTCTCTGCCTGTTATTCAGCATTCTGGAGTTGGCCGATTATTCTTGGGCAGATGGCGTGGAGCAGCCTTTATGTTGCTCGTGCCTTAACCGAAGAGCGCCACTTGCGCCAACATGAGGAATACCGCGAGTACATGAAGAAAGTCAGGTACCGTTTCATACCCGGCTTGCTGTAAATAAATATAGTGGGATAAAACGGAAAACTTCCCGCAACCACCGCTATTCGATCCAGATAAAAGTACCCATGCGTCCGGTTACGCCGTCACGACGGTAGGAATAAAACTTTTCTCGATCGCTGTATGTGCAGAAATTGCCGCCATATATTTGCGTAATGCCCAAGGCGTTCAGGCGCAAGCGGGCCAATGCGTAAATGTCGGCCAACCACTTGCCGTTCTGGCCGGAAATGAATGCTGCAGCCGCCCGAGGATCCGCATCCACAAAAGCAGCGCGCACCTCATCACCCACTTCAAACGCCGGCTGGCTGATGGCCGGCCCCAGCCACGCCATCAACTTTTGGGGCTCAACTTCCATCGCCTTCACAGTGGATTCGATGACCCCTGCAGCCAGCCCTTTCCAACCAGCATGAGCCGCACCGACTACGCTGCCCTGTGTATCGCATAACAACACTGGCAGGCAATCGGCTGTCATCACTACGCACACGGATTGGCGGTGCCGCGCGATGCAGGCATCGGCTTGCGGCAAACAACTCGCCAAGTCGGCATTCGCCACCACGGTGCCGTGCACTTGCTTCAGCCATACCGGTTCGCTGTGCAGCAAGGTATTGAGCAGCATACGGTTGCGCGCCACCGTCATGGGCGAATCGCCGACGTGATCGCCGAGATTGAGGCTGTCGTAAGGTGGAATGCTGAGGCCGCCGATGCGGGTGGTCTGCATCGCTCGCACATTCTTCGGCGCAGGCCAGTCCGGAAAGATCATATGATCTTGCAGTATCATTTTTTGCGCTCCTCAATGGCCTCTTGCTTCTCTTTGCCGGCAATCAAGACTGCCTCGCGAATCTGCCGCAACAATTGCGCCATGTCTTCCGGCAACGGCACCTGCCAATCCATCACCTCGCCGCTAACGGGATGTTCCAGTCCGAGCCTGGTCGCATGCAGTGCCTGGCGCGGAAAACTGTTCAGCAATTCGCGCAGTTCAGGAATGCATTTTTGTGCGCCCTTTTGATACACGCTGTCGCCCACCAGCGGATGTTTGATATGCGCCATATGCACACGAATCTGATGGGTGCGGCCTGTTTCAAGGGTGCAGCGCAGCAAAGTGCAGCTGGGGAATTTTTCTTCAACCTGATAGCGGGTGACCGCGTGCTTGCCGCTTTCCACCACCGCCATTTTGACGCGCTGGGACGGGTGGCGGTCGATCGGTTCATCCACCACGCCGCCGTGGCGCAGCTCGCCATGCACCAGCGCCAGATACTCGCGCTTCACGCTACGTTCCTGCAACTGGCGCACCAGCGCGGTCTGAACGGGAATGGTTTTGGCCACTACCAGCAAGCCGCTGGTATCCTTGTCCAGCCGGTGGACAATGCCGGCGCGCGGCACTTCTGCCAATTGCGGCGCGTAATGCAGCAGCGCATTCAGCAATGTGCCCTCCCAATTGCCACTGCCCGGATGCACCACCAGATCGACCGGTTTGTTGATCACCAGCAGTGCATCGTCTTCGTAAACGATATCGAGCGCAATATCCTCGGCCAGATAGGGCTGTTCGGCAGGATGGGATTGCGGCAATACCTCAAGTTTTTCGCCGCCCCAGACTTTTTGTTTGGGCGCGGCAAAATTGCCGTTCACCCTGACCAACTGCTGTGTAATCCACTCCTGCAGGCGGCTGCGCGAGTACTCCGGGAAAAATTTCACCAACGCCTGGTCGAGGCGCAGTCCGGCGTAATCGTCGGGAACGACCAAACGCAACACTTCAGAAGTAGCCGTGTCTGCGGGAGCATCGACTCCGCACTCGCTTTCCCGCGTAGTGGATGGCCTGCCTTTGGTATAATTGTGCAAATTATTTTCCGGATTTGTCATGCGCCATAGTTTAGCCTTATTCCTGTTGCTTACGTTAGTTGCCTGCAGCTCTGCTTCGTCACCGGATGCACCGGCAAAAAATGTTCCCGTCGAGGAAATGTATAATAAAGCCAAGAAACAGCTCAACGAGCAGAGCTATGAGGAGGCCGTCAAGCAATTCGAATCGCTGCAATCCCATTACCCCTACGGCCGTTATGCGCAACAGGCACAGCTTGAAATCGCCTATGCCTACTACAAACAAAACGAACCGGAATCCGCCGTTTCCGCCGCTGACCGTTTTATCAAGCAATATCCGAACAACCCCCATGTTGATTATGCCTACTACGTAAAAGGCCTGGCCAACTTCAATCCGGATATCGGTGTTTTCGGCTTGGCATTCGGGCAGGATCCCACCGAGCGCGACCCGAAGGCATCACAGGATGCATTTGCCGCCTTCAAGGATCTGGTGACACGTTTTCCTGACAGCAAATACGCTCCAGATTCGATCGTGCGTATGCAATATTTGACCAACTCGCTGGCAAAATACGAGATCCATGTTGCCCGTTACTACCAGCGCCGCGGGGCGCATGTAGCCGCCGTAAACCGTGCCAAGGACTTATTGGCGCTGTATCCGAATTCCCCGTCGACCAAAGATGCCTTAATGATACTGGTGCAGGGATATGATGCGATGGGTATGATGCAACTGCGCGACGATGCCCAGCGCGTGCTGGACAAGAATTTCCCTCCGGTTGCTTCCGCCTCGATCAACCAGAATGACCAAGAACGCCCGTAGCCGATATGCGAATGAATTTTCTCCGTATCAACCCACGCGTCATTTTATTGTCATGAAATATTGCAGCGCATGCGGCTCATCAGTTGAACTGCGTCTCTTGCCGGATGACAATCGCGCTCGATATGTTTGTACCGCTTGCCATGAAGTGCATTACCAGAATCCGAAACTGATCGTCGGTGCCATTCCGGAATGGCAGGACAAGATCCTGTTGTGCAGACGCGCCATCGAGCCGCGTCACGGACTGTGGACACTGCCCGCAGGTTTCATGGAAAACAACGAAACCACCGCAGAGGCCGCAGCGCGAGAAACGCTGGAAGAAGCCAATGCCCAAGTGGCCATCGGGGAGTTGTATTCCATGTACAACCTGCCGCACATCAGCCAAGTCTATCTGCTGTTCCGCGCAAGACTGATGAATCTCGACTTTTCACCCGGCTCGGAAAGCCTGGAAGTCCGCCTTTTCTCGGAAGAAGAAATTCCCTGGGAGACATTGGCATTTCGTGCAGTGTTTTTGACCCTGAAAAATTACTTTGCCGACCGCAAGACTGGCGATTTCCAGTTTCGCATCGGTGACCTGAAACCGCCAGAACTGTCAAAGTCAGTTCGGGCCAATTAGGAAATTTGCGGCTATCATTATGCCCGTTGAAAACCAATCCACATTTCAGGCCATTTTAAAAACGATGTTCCAAATTCGTCTGCCGATGCTTGCTTCGATAATATTGCTCTCTGGCTGCGCCAGCGCGAAAAATCCAAACGATCCGCTTGAGCCGCTCAATCGCGGCATATACAAGTTCAATGACTCTGTCGACAAAGCAATTATCAAACCTGTTGCGCAAGGGTATAGCGCTGTCATGCCGACAGTTGGCCAAGTGATGGTGTCGAATTTCTTTTCCAACCTTGACGATGTCGTTGTCACCGTCAATGACTTGCTTCAGCTCAAGTTGAAGCAGGGTTTTTCCGATAGCGTGCGTTTCTTTGTAAATTCCACGGTCGGCGTTCTCGGGCTGATTGACGTTGCCTCGAGAGGCGGCCTGAAAAAACACAATGAGGATTTCGGACAAACCCTGGGCAAATGGGGGGTCGGCAACGGCGCCTACATCGTCCTGCCGATTCTTGGCCCCAGCACCATTCGCGATGGGGTCGGACTGTATGCCGACGGATATACAAGTCCGACGTACCAGATCCCGCACATGCGCACTCGCAACCAGGCTTACCTGACCAAAGGGCTCAGCACCCGCGCCGCACTGCTGGATCAGGAAGAAGTCATGGATGAAGCGATGATAGACCGTTACGAATTTGTTCGCGACACCTACCTGCTGTACCGGAAAAACCTGGTGTATGACGGCAATCCTCCTCGGGCGCGTTACGAGGATGAGTAATAAATCACTCACAAGTCGCAGCGCTTAAAATAAATAAAATTTTTTAACTGTTCACGAAGATAGCTGCTCCAGCAAATTAACGCTGGTATCCAATGCAATATCTTTTCTGCGTTAAACAAGAATGCAGGATGCCTGTATCTGTTCTCCGACCCAGCTCTGCTTGGCTCAGCAAAATGCAAAAATTCAAGCTTGTCTTTTAATTTCCTTTTGTTATCACCAATGGCTTACCTGATTGGGGCGACATTCCCGAGATCCTGCCGAGTAGCGGAGATTATTGGACGCGATTTATAACATTTCACCCGGGTAAAGCGCATTGGTATTCTTACCTGTTCAGACCGAAATTCACTGGCCACGAATAAGTTCTGCTGCTTCGTAAAGATGGGAAAATGGCAATTCGGGATATGTATAAATTCGGGTCGATACTGCCGCATACTTGCCGCATACTTGCCGCATAAATTTCAGCCTGAGCGTCGCCGAAACACTCGGGTTAATTTATGTTTAACCGTGCAGATAAGAACGAAATATCAAATGGCGGAAAAAAGATTCCGATATGAATATATATGCGGATCCAGCATTAGCGTGGAGGTTGAATCGACTCGAACATCCCGACAATATTTGCGAGTTCCAGCAAATTGGATACGCCGGTTTTCTGCAAAATATGGGCACGATGAACTTCAGCTGTCCGGTGGCTGATGCCAAGGCGTTTCCCGATTTCTTTGCTGGCACACCCTGATATGGCCAGCATCAGCACCTCCCGTTCGCGTTCGGAAAGCGATTCCAGGCGTGAATACGCCAATTGACAAGGGCCTGTTGAGTTCCGGAGTGCATCCTTCTCCAAAGTTTCTCGCACTTGTTGCAGCAATGTCGTTCCATCCACCGGCTTGGTGAGAAAGTTTTCCGCGCCAGCTTTAATTGCATTCACTGTTAACGGGATAGTGGCATACCCGGAAAGAAAAATCACCGGCAATAGCGCGCCGCGCCGTATCAATTCCGCTTGCAAAGACGGTCCGTCCATATCGGGCATGCTCACATCAAGAATAATGCATTCACAAGTGCCTGGTGTATATGAGGCAAGAAAATCCGTTGCGGATCGAAAAGCAGAGACAACATAGCCAAACGTTTCCAGCAGCATGGTTAGCGCATCCCGCAACGCGTCATCATCATCCACAATAAATACCTTGGCGCGGTCATTCATATTGGCGCGGACGTTCATACTGGGGGAGACAACGTAAAGTTATAAGCGGCGCCAGAACCCATGCATATGTTCTTTGTGGCAATAAATGGTTCTACCATGTGCTGACTCTCTGCAACCTTTATTAACGGCCAATTGCCCTGTATCTTCTTCAGGCCAAGCATACCTTTGGTTAAATATTTACAGGGTTCGGTATTGAAAAGTCTACCGCACCGTGTTCCAAGGCCAATTAAGTCCACAGGTAGTAAATTAAGGTCTAGCTGTAATTTGTCTGTGATGAATTAGCGCCCGCTGATTAACTGGAGGCATCATGAAATTTCAATGAGCTGCTTGAATTGCTTGCAATCTTCTCATCAAATGAAGTGCAGTCAAAACTCCCAATCCTCATTCCATTACCATTCCTTGCACACGATTAGACTTGTTTAAGCTAGCCTAAAATCAACGAACTCGCTTTTAATTCTATATTCCACCACTGACATTTTCAATGTTTTGCAGTCATATACGTATTTATACGTACTGCCGGCGTGAATTTATGCAAGTTTCGATACAAACCACTCGTTGCTCTAATAAAATTAGAGCGTAATTGAAGATTTGACACCATATTCAGATATTTTCAAATACCTGCTTTTTCGCTACTTTGGAGGTCACCTTGCTATCCCTGCTACAAGTTAAGCGTGGCTTCCACAGGTCAGCCTGATATATTTTGTACCGCTACGCCAAAATCCGCTTCAATTTGCAGAAGGTGCACAATATCAATCTGAACGAAAATTAATCAGGAAAGAAGCAGCCTTTGAATAACATCCATATCAAACAGCAGGCAATAACAATTGCTGTTATCCCTATCTTTTTAACGGTGATATTTATCGAGAGCTATGGGATATATACGCGTTTCGGCGATCTGGACAGTGCTTTAATGGAACACTCCAGATCCTTGGTAAAGCAGTTGGCTACCACGAGCGAATTTGCGGTTTTCTCTGGAAACGACGCATTACTCAAGCGCAATATTGATGCGACGCTTAATCAACCCGATGTGAGCCAGGTCATTATCTATGATGCATTTAAAAATGTGCTGGCATCTTCCCCAAAGCCGGACAGGCTGGAACAACCACCGATCGATTTTGGCGCGTCCGATCTGCTTTACGAGAACAAAAAATCATTGTGGTTGTATGAGCCTATTATTCCTTTAGAGATCAATATCGATGCGCCAATAAATGACGACAACTCCAAAATAAATAGAAACAAATCGTTGGGAAGTGTCCTGGTCAAAATAAGCAAATACAGATTAAACAACAGTAAAGTCAGCATTTTGACTCTTACATTTTTGATTACCGCCGTCATCATGCTATTTGCAGTGATTGTTGCATATCGCCTGTCCAAGAGAATTACTGATCCAATTTCCGAGTTAAGCAAGGGCATTATCAGCATCGGAAAGGGTAATCTGGATACGTTGATTGCGTCTTCCGAAATAATCGAGTTGGATCAATTGGCGAGCGGAGTTAACAATATGACTCTGCAATTAAAAAATGACAAGAACGATCTTCAGAAACGTATCAATGAGGCGACACAAGATTTACTTCAGAAGCGAAAGCAGGCCGAAGATGCCAGCAAAGCTAAAAGCCGATTTCTTTCAGCTGCAAGCCATGATTTAAGGCAACCCATTGCTGCTTCCAGCTTGTATATAGATACATTGAAACTTACCAATCTCAGTCCACACCAGCAAAAAATAGTTGAACGGCTCAAAGAGTCCACGTCGTCGATGACAGGGTTGCTAAACTCGCTGCTTGAGATATCAAAGCTCGACAGTGGGACGATAAAACCGAATATTGTTGCCTTTGATATTGGCCAGCTATATTCAAGGGTGGAAGCTAATTTCCAATCCTTGGCTGAGCGCAAAGGCCTCAGCTTTAACATATTCATTTCCCGACGCAACCCATTAATGGTCAAAACAGATATTGACTTGATTGACAGGGTAATGATCAATCTGGTCTCTAACGCGATCAAGTTCACATTACGGGGGGGTATTCTGGTTAGCGCCAGACGTCGCGGGAAAGAAGTGTTGTTGCAGGTTTGGGATACCGGTATCGGTATTAAGGATGAAAACATCAAATATATTTATGACGAGTTTTACCAGGTGGGCAATCCCCAACGAGACCGGATGCTTGGATTGGGCTTGGGACTGGCAATAGTCAAACGAAGTGTAGAACTCCTGGGAACAGAGATTACTTGCCAATCGCGCCCTGGTCGAGGAACTGTTTTTTCTCTGCGCTTGCCTTTTTTCGACGAACCCATGAGTACTGAAACTGCTTCAGTTAATCGGACCGACAATAAACCGAATCTGCTTGGGAAGCGTTTTGTAATAATAGAAGATAACGTTTTTGTTGCCAATGCGCTGACAGGATGGATAGAGGGAAATGGTGGAAAAACCATTCATTACACGAATGCGCAAGAAGCTTTGCTCGATTCAGATATTGGCATTACGGAATACTATGTTGTAGATCATATGCTGAGCGGGGAATTCAATGGAATTGAGCTCCTTAACCTTCTCAAGCAAAAGTTTGCCAAGCCTATCAGGGCCGTAGTAATTACCGGCGATACCTCTGCTGCTTTCATGAAAGAATCGGCCAGATGTGAATGGCCTATACTCCATAAACCAATTGACACCTTTTCACTGCTTGCTTCACTCGGGATATGACATCGCAACAATATAAAATGCTGCCTCAACATGCTCCCCTCACTTTCATAATCATGATTCTTGATATGCAAAAGGCCCGCAATTGCGGGCCTTTTGCATAAAACAAAGACAGCGTTTAATTCCCGCTGCGCAATGCAGCGATACGTTCGTCCAACGGCGGATGGGTCATGAACATCTTGGCAAAAGCGTGCCCCCCCGAAATGCCGAACGCGGCCATTTTTTCCGGCAATGCCACTTGCTCGTGGTTGATTTTCAGTTTCTCCAGAGCGGCAATCATCTTGTTGCGCCCGGCTAGCGATGCCCCGCCCGCATCCGCGCGAAATTCACGCTGACGCGAGAACCACATCACGATGATACTGGCCAGCACACCCAGTACCAATTGCGCAGCAATTTCTGCCACAAATGCGCCTATCCCCCGCCCGTTCCGTCCATCGTTTTTTAGCAGCACGCGATCCACGAAAAAACCGAACAGTTTGGCAAAAAATATCACGAAGGTATTCACCACCCCCTGGATCAATGCCAGGGTCACCATGTCGCCGTTGGCAACATGGCTGATCTCATGCCCCAATACTGCCTCCGCTTCATCCTGGCTCATGTTGCGCAACAAACCGGTGCTCACCGCCACCAGCGCGGCATTGCGGTTCCATCCGGTGGCAAATGCATTCACGTCTGGCGCATCGTAAATCGCTACTTCCGGCATGCCGATTCCTGCCGAACCCGCTTGCCTGCGCACCGTATCCACCAGCCAGCGTTCGATCTGGTCCTTCGGGTTTTCGATAACCCGTGCTCCGACCATACGCTTGGCAGACCACTTTGACATGGCCAATGAAACCAGCGAGCCGGCAAAACCGATCACAGCGGACAGTACCAGCAACGCATTGAAGTTGATACCACCGGTTTCAGTAACCCAACGATCCACACCGAGCAAGCGCAAGGTGATACTGATCACAAACACCACTGCCAGATTGGTCAAAACAAACAGGAAAATCCGCTTCATATATTCATTGCCTCCAAATGTGGGAAAATGCGCAGCACTGCTTTTCGTCAGGGCTTTTATAATCTTTTATTCTGCGCCGGTTGAATGTTGGGGAGTACCCATCATTTTTCAAGGGAACTGAATTAAAAATGCTGGCTCAAAAGTGCGCAACCTGACAGAATTCGATGGTTAACTGGAGGCAAAGTTGCAGCAACTACTCAATCACCCCGCCGTACAAGCAGGCTTTGCTCCTTTTCTGGTCGCGCTCATCGCCGCCGAGCTGTTCCAGCGTGTCAAGTTGAGCGGGCTAGCCATTATTGCCGGCTTTGCCGTCACGGTATATCTGGCAAGTAATTTCAATTTCGATCCGCTTACTGCATCCCGCAAAATTGTTTTGTTGGGGTTGATCAGTGCTGTGCTGGGGCTGGTGCTTACCCAGATACGTCTACACTTGTTCAGCTTGCTTCTTCCGGCTCTGGGCGGCGCAGCCGCCGTTTGGGTGGTCATACGCATACTTCAGCAACATCCTCTCCAGACAGCATTGCTATGGGGCGCGGGTTGCGCAGCTTATGTCGCGACCCTGATCTGGAGCATGAACAGGATGGAAAATGATCCGGTACGCTCCTCAACAGCCGCAACCGCCTTGGGAATGGGTACGGGTGGTGCAGCCCTGGTCGGTGCCTCTGCCCTGCTCGGCCAGTTTGGCTTGTCGCTCGGTTCAGCTGCAGCCGCACCTTTCCTGATTCTAATGGCCAGCAATCGAACGATCCCAACCGGTCTCGCTTTTACACTGCCACTCGCGCTAATTGCCGGGCTGACCGGCTGCGTTGCGGTGCTCAGCGCAAACATGCCCTGGTATGTTCTGCCCATACTTGCCGTTATCCCGGTTAGTGCAATGGTGATACCCTTGCCGAAACAATCCATGCGCATACAAATCATGTTGTTGACCCTGCTGACCTTTGCCATCGCGAGTGGCGCAGTCTATGCAACCTGGCGTATAGCCGGAGATGTACCGTTTTAGCTTTACAGATATATTGCCGATTGTTAGGATATTTTTTACCCGCAACTCTGATTTGTTTACACCACTGAAAGGAAAAACATGCACAAGTCAGCACTCGCAGTATTAGCCGTAAGTCTCGCTTTACCTCTTTCCGCACTGGCTGCCGATAGTTACACCATCGACCCGGCCCACACTTACCCCAATTTTACTATCAACCATCTGGGCTTCTCCACCATGCATGGCCGCTTCGACAAGACCAGCGGCAAAGTAACGCTTGATCGCGCAGCCAAAACCGGTTCGGTAGAGATTGCGATTGAAACCGGTTCTGTCAGCACAGGTTTTGAAAAACGCAACGATCATTTGAAATCCCCGGATTTTTTCAATGCTGCGGAATTCCCAACCATCACTTTTAAATCCACCGCCTTTCATTTCAAAGGCAATACACCTTCAAGCGTGGATGGCAACCTGACCATCTCGGGCGTAACCAAACCGGTTACCTTGACGATAGATGCATTTACCTGCGGTGCCCATCCAATGAACAAAAAGGAAATGTGCGGAGCTGATGCCAGCGCACAGATCAAGCGTTCCGATTTTGGTATTAAATACGGTCTTCCTGCCATCGGAGACGACGTGAAACTTCAATTCGAGATCGAAGCACTAAAGAACTAATTCCTTCCAGACCGTAATGAAAAAGGCAGTCCAGATCGGGCTGCCTTTTTTCATCGAGGCTTGCAAAATTACGCTGTTTCAAATTTGAAATACCGTGTCCAAAATTTGGTGCGGCACTACGCCATACCCTGAAACATATCCATCTG
>Ga0055484_10000026_pt1 | contig 13306 bp, 11 predicted proteins | sample RushMan_CattailN_6_FD_57939 | JGI IMG/M metagenome (GOLD analysis project Ga0055484, IMG submission 57939) | Wetland microbial communities from San Francisco Bay, California, USA, that impact long-term carbon sequestration - RushMan_CattailNLC_D2 | ecosystem: Environmental > Aquatic > Marine >... | reverse complement strand
TAACGTTTGTTGACTTCCTCGAAAAGTTGCTCGATATCAGTCGATCGTAAAGGGCGGCGTATAGTTAAAAAGCCGCTGGGTGCCGTATCTCCACGTCCACAGCAATATACCAGCATGGTGCGTTCACCCAGCTTTTGAATCATTTGCGTTGACTGTGCCGGGGTAAGTCCGCAAACAAATGTGACGTGTGCCTGATCGGGTCTTTCGACAAGATTCCAGTTTCCGGATGCGCCAGCTACCATGCTCAGCGTTGACTTGAGAGCCGCCAAGTCGTTGGGTTCGATTCCAATTGTAGCAAACGCAAAATTTCCCATGATGCCTCCTGAATTGCCTGAATCATGCATACACTACCGATTCGAGGCTTGACGCTGCCAGATACTGACGCGCTATTAACTGGCCGCCTGCCGCATAAGTTAATTTTGAGCACTTAATCTTGGACAAGCGTTTATGCGACGAAGCGTACTACGTCAACATAAATATGTCTACCGGACCGGAATAGAACCTGGACGATTTGTGTTTGTATGAAATAACTTATTATGTGGATAATAGAACAATGCGAAAACGACAAAAATACCTGATACCCAATCAGGTCTTCTTCAAGATACGTGTCTTGTTTCAAATCCGGATACGAATGGGTAATTTCAGGAGCGCTTTATAGATGGAAGCCATGCCACAAATAAATCCTTCATCGCTTGGGAAGCGAAGAAGGTGGATCAAAATAGCTGCCATTTCATTTATTGCATTGGCTGCCTGCATCTGGATATGGTATGCCCAGAACGCTACCGGCAAACAGAAGGCGGCGAAGGCACCCAAAATTGTGAGTGCGCCGGTTATGCAGGTTGATGTGCCGGTCATATTCAATGCAAACGGCTCGATATCCGCTGTGCAAACAGTTGAGGTGCGGCCTCAGATCAGCTCTGTCGTCAAAGTAGTGCATATCAAGGAGGGGCAATTCGTTCGCAGGGGAGATCGATTGTTCACCCTTGACGCACGTACCGAAGATGCCAATCTCAGTAAGGCAGAAGCACAGGTGGTCAAGGATCGAGCCGACCTGTCGAATGCTGAGCGTAACCTTGAGCGGGAACGCGGTTTGCTGAAGCAGGAATATATCTCACAGTCCGAGTTTGATACAGCACAAAACCTGGTGGATAGTTTGCGTGGGCAGATCGCCATCGATCTGGCCTCTTTGGAAGCCAGCCGTGTGGCGCGCAGTTTCGACGAGATCAATGCGCCTATTGCCGGGCGCACCGGCGCCATTGCGGTATATCCGGGAAGCCTGGTGCAGCCCGGTACTTCTGCAGCGAGTGGGGCACCGCTGGTGAGCATCACCCAACTTGATCCGATCAACGTCAGTTTTACTTTGCCTGAACGCGAGCTTGCCGGCTTGCAGCAAGCCTTTGCCAAGGGCAAAGTGCCCGTCAGTATTAAGCTGGATTCTGCAGATACTGCTGAGTTGAAAGGGCGTTTGGTGTTCATCGATAATTCGGTGGATGCGACGAGCGGCACCATACGTCTCAAGGCAGAGTTCCCCAATGCCGATCATCGGCTTTGGCCGGGAATGTTTGTCACTGTAGCATTATCGCCGCGCACAATTCGAGGTGCGCTGACAATACCAGTACAGGCAGTCCAGAACGGGCCCGAAAATACATTCCTGTACGCGATTGGAGTAGACAACAAAGTGACGCCGGTGCCAATCAAGGTAAGCCTGATCCAGAGCGGTATTGCGGTGGTTGAAGGTATCGCTGCGGGTGTCCGCGTCGTTGTGGAGGGTGCGCAGAATCTCAGGCCGGGAAGTGTCGTGACAGAAACTGATGAGGCAGGTGGTCACGGTGATGCCGGCAAGGGAGGCGATCACAAATCAAAGAAGAAGAGTGACAAGGAAAAATCCAAAAACAAGTCAGCAGAACCATCATGAATCTTTCTGAATTGTGTATCCGCCGTCCGGTGATGACGGTACTGCTGTCGCTTGCCGCAATCGTGGCGGGGTTGCTGGCTTATGGAAATATGCCGATTGCCGCATTGCCGAGTTACGATTCGCCCACGATATCAGTCAGTGCATATCTTCCGGGAGCGAGCCCGGAAACCATGGCTTCTTCGGTAGCCACGCCACTTGAGCGTCAGTTTTCCGCTATCTCCGGTCTGGATGTCATCAGTTCCACAAGTACCCTGGGCAGCACTTCGATCACCCTGGAATTTGATCAGGATCGCGATATTAACAGTGCCGCCATTGACGTACAGGCGGCATTGTTGACCGCACAGCGTTCTATGCCTCCAGAAATGACCACGCCGCCATCCTATCGCAAGGTCAACCCCGCTGAATTGTCCATCATTTTTCTATCACTGACTTCGCCTTCCTTGTCCCTGTCGGAGTTGAATGGCTATGCCGATAACCTCATTGCACCGGTACTGTCGACCCTGCCTGGTGTGGCCCAGGTGCAGATCAATGGCCGAAAGAAATATGCAGTCCGCATCCGGGTAAATCCTGAAGCATTGACAGCTCGTAACCTGACGATTGATGACATTGGAAACTCACTGAACAAGGCCAATGCCAATTCGCCGATCGGTACGCTGGATGGTCCACGACAGACCCTCACCATCCAGGCCAACCGGCAACTGGCCAATGCAGCGGCATTTTCTGATTTGATCGTGGCAACATCATCCGGAGGTGCGCCGGTAAGGCTTTCCGAGGTTGCGACGGTGGAAGATAGTGTTGAATCGACCAAGACGGCTAGTTGGGCCAATGGCGAGCGTGCCATCACGCTTTCGGTGAAGCGGCAACCAGGCGCCAATACAGTTGCTACTGTGGATGCGATCAAGGCAATCATGCCCGGGCTCATCGCGCAGATGCCCTCATCGGTACAACTCAAACTGCGCAACGATCGTTCGGTTTCTATCCGCAATGCGATCCACGATGTGAAGATTACATTGGCAATCACAATCACGCTTGTTGTGTTGGTGATCTTCCTTTTTTTGCGAAAAGCCACCGCGACTGTCATACCGGCGCTGTCACTGCCGATTTCGTTGCTGGCAACCATCGCAGTGATGAATGCAAACGGCTATAGCCTGGATAATATTTCACTGCTTGCGATCACGATAGCGGTCGGCTTGGTCGTGGATGATGCCATCGTCGTGCTGGAAAACATCGCTCGTCATGTAGAAAATGGCATGCCGCGCCTGGAAGCTGCCCTGCAGGGCTCGAAGGAAATCAGTTTTACCATTATTTCGATTTCTGTTTCATTGGTTGCGGTGTTCATCCCTATCTTCTTCATGCCCGGTGTGATCGGGTTGCTGTTCCATGAATTTGCCGCAGTGCTGGGGATTTCAGTTCTGGTGTCGGCTGTTGTATCGCTCACCTTGATTCCACTGATGTCCAGCCGCTATTTGGCACAAGGCCTGGGTGAAGGGCGCAGTTTGCGCTGGACTGCATGGTTCGATCGTGGGTTTGGTAATTTGCATGCGGCTTACGAACGAACACTTGATTGGGCGTTGAACCACCGGCGTAGTGTACTGGGTATCGCGTTCGGTACCTTCATTGCCACTGCTGCCCTGTTCTTTGTAATACCCAAGGGCTTTTTCCCGAATGAAGATATCGGGCAGGCTTTGATCACGGTTGAAGCGGATGAAAATATTTCTTTCTCTGCATTATCGGAGTTGTTGCAGCGCACGGGTGAAGTCATACGTGCCAATCCTGCTGTCGATACGCTCGTCATGTTTACCAGTGACAGTAACAGCGGCCGCATATTCATGACGCTCAAGCCGCGCGGCGAACGCCCGCCTATCGCCAAGGTGCTGGAGAACCTGCGTAAGGAAGTGCGTGTCATCCCAGGCATAAAAGTGTTTATGAACCCGATCCAGAACCTCAGACTGGGCGGGCGCACCAGCAAGAGCCGCTATCAGTATGTGATGCGCAGCGTTCGCGCAGAAGAGCTGCGCAGCGCAGCAGATGAACTGATCTTGCGCATGAGCGAGGAACCCATATTCCGCGACGTCACCAGCGATGCGCAATTCAAGGGATTGCAGGCGCGCCTTAACATCAATCGTGACAAGGCTAATATGTTGGGGGTGAATATCGCGGACATCCGTTCCGCACTTTATAGTGCATTTGGCGAGCGTCAGGTTTCGACCATTTACACGTCAAGTGATAGTTTTCCGGTGATCATTCAGGTTGCTGACCAGAACCGGATGGACGAAAGCGCTTTCAGCAATATCCATGTTCGCGGCAAGAATGGCACATTGGTTCCGTTATTCAGTGTGGCAAGTGTTGAGCGCGAAATCGGGCCAGTTGCTATCAACCATACGGGCCAGCTTGCCGCGCTGACGGTTTCTTTCAACCTGGCGCAGGGCGCATCTCTCGGCGAGGCATCAAAACTGATCGAACGCTACAAAAGCGAGCTCAATCTGCCGAACAGCATCCTTACCAGTTACGGCGGAGATGCAGCGGCATTCCAGTCGTCCCAGACCAGCCAGGCAGTATTGATCATCGCAGCGTTACTTGTGATTTATGTATTGCTCGGCGTGTTGTATGAAAGTTTCATTCATCCGGTAACTATCTTGTCCGGCCTGCCTTCCGCTGCCGTCGGAGCACTATTGATGTTATGGCTATTCAATATGGAGCTTTCGATCATCGCAATGATCGGCATTTTGATGCTGATCGGTATCGTCAAAAAGAATGCCATCATGATGATCGACTTTGCGATCGATGCTCAGCGAAATCGGTCCCTGACGCCGTATGAAGCGATCCGTACTGCGTGCCTGCTGCGCTTCCGTCCGATCATGATGACCACTTCTGCCGCGCTGATGGGGGCACTGCCGATAGCCATCGGCTTTGGGGCCGGCTCGGAATTGCGCCAACCGCTTGGTCTCACTATCGTGGGGGGGTTGTTGTTCTCGCAAGTGATCACACTCTTTATTACGCCTGTGATCTACCTTTATCTTGACCGTTTTTCAGGTGGCGGGCCACTCAGACTGGAAGGTGATGCTTAATATTTGGTTTTCTGCCACGCAATTTTTTGGCATGAATTGTACAATGGCAATATTTTCCCGAAGCACAACAGGCTTGTAATACAAAAGGTTCGGGCTTGTAATACAAAAGGTTCGTCATGACGCCAGGACAACTGTTAATGATACGGTTGTGAAAGCAATCATTGAACGCAGTTTGCTGGATCATGGTCGAATGTGAAGGTACACAGGAATAATCTTTTATTTCCGGTAATCGCGGCGAATTCCACAACAATAAGTATCCATTTCAAGGAATTGTAGAGTGAAAAAATTATTATGCATGCTAATCTTTGCATCGGTGATACCCATGCTCAGCGGGTGTCCCAGCAAAGGGTCAAGCGCTCCGCCCCCGTCAGGGTTAAAAGTGACTCCCGGGGATGGCAGGGTCAAAGTCGAGTGGACACCCGATTCCGGAGTCGATTATTGGCTTTTTACTTCGACCGATCCGAGCCTCTCTGCTTTCAACTGGCTTGGTTTGCCCAATCTGTATGTTTACCCTTCTGTCGCTACGCCATTTTATGCATGTGGTTTGTATAACGGGACAACGTATTATTTTGCGTCCAATGGAAGAATTAACGGCGGCCCCGGCGGATCGAGCAGTGCTACGCTCAACGAGGTTCCTTACAATGCCAGTGCCAACTGGGCCGCGAACACTGCGCTTTCGTCTGCCAATTTATACGGGGCAGGCTATACCAGCCTGACGACATGCAGCAATAACTCGACGAGTGCTGCCGGAAGTTTTACCGCTGTTGGAGCAGGCGGTGCAATCTATACCAGTGCAGATGGAATCAGTTGGGTCAATCAAGCTGCACCGAGCGGATTTATAACCGACCTTTACGCGGTAACCGGCTATGCTGCAAACCAGAATAACCCTGCGAATCCTGCTTTACGATGGGTAGCCGTGGGTGATGGCGGTGCTTCTGTCTACAGCCTGGATGGAACTAACTGGGCCGTCGGGAACGCATTTAATGCGAATAGCCCGGCCAACCCGGGTAATTATGCGTTGCACGCTATTACCCAAATTTCGGGCACATTTTTCGCGGTAGGCGACATGGGCACAATACTTTCGAGCGCAGATGGCATTACTTGGACATCCCACACAGCCACTTCAGGCACAACCAATAACCTGTACGGGGTGAATATGGGCACTATCTATGTTGCTGCAGGCGACAATGGCACTATTGTGACCAGCATCGACGGAGGTTCAACATGGACAGCGCAAACCTCTGTGGCAGCCTTGACTGCCAGCAATCTGCGGCAAGTGACTACCTTCGGCAGCATTGTCGTGGCGGTAGGCGAAGGCGGCACAATTGTTACCAGCAAAGATTCTGGCGCCACATGGTCTGTTCAAACATTACCAGGTGTACCCAATCTGGTTGGAGTTGCAGCGGAATATCGCTCAGTGGATATGACCACTGCTATTACAGATCCTCAGTTGGAATTTATTTCAACGGTTCAGTTCGTGGCAGTCGATAGTACCGGGAATGCTTATACCAGCGAAAATGGATACACTTGGTCGGCCGCAATTCCTACCGGTACACCTGGGCTGAATGCTTTGGTCAGCAGCGGTTTCGGATATGTCGCAGCAGGGAATGCTGGCGCTACTGCTTATGCATTCTGACAAAAAAACTTGCAGGTGACATTAAGACAGGAATAAATTCGAGGCGGCCGATAACAATGTTAGTTCTGTGGTACTCATTAACCAGAGACATAACGCTGAAGCGGCTATTTTCTCGCTGCTTTTGCTTCCTCAATGTCAATCTTGCAGAAGTATTCTGCCTCCAGCCACAGCACGTTGATGATGCCAAAGGCCATCGCGAAGCCGACACCGATGATCCAGGTAAAGTACCACATGATCTTCTCCTTTCAGTAAAAATTATGATCAGTAAACGTTATGGTCATTGGCACGTATCGCCTCAACCGTAATCTTGCCGCGCAGTACACGGTACACCCAGGAGGTGTAGGCCAGCACGATGGGCAGGAAGATCAGCACCACCCAGAACATGATCTGCAGCGTCAAATGACTGGATACCACATCCCACAAGGTCAGGCTGCTGCGCGGATCCGAGCTCGACGGCATGATGAACGGAAACATCGCAATCCCCGCAGTGAAGATCACGCCTGCCAGCATGACTGAACTTGCGATGAAGGCAGTAATGGTTTTTTTTGCACCTGATGCGACGATTGCCAGCAGAGCCCCGACAATGCCAAGGGTGGGCGCCAACCACAACAGCGGATAGCTTTTGTAGTTGCTCATCCAGGCACCGGCGGTTTTTTCAACGACCTTGTCGAGCGGTGTCGATGCCACATTGGCGGAGAGCATGGAAACGATTCGATATCCATCGATGCCATACATGACCCAAACCCCTGCCAGGCTGAAAGCCAGAATGAATACGATGCCGGCGATTTTTGTGACCAGTCTTGCCCGCGTGGCAATCGCCCCTTCGGTGCGAATGCCGAGGTAGACCGCACCGTGCATCAGCAACATCGACAGGCTGACCACGCCGGCCAGCAAGCCGAATGGATTCAGCAATTGCCAGAAGCTGCCGCTGTAGGTCACGCGCATGTCATTGTCGAAACTGAACGGCACGCCTTGCAGCAGGTTCCCGAAGGCAACGCCAAAGATCAGTGCCGGCACGAAGCCGCCTGCGAAAAGACCCCAGTCCCAGGCCGAACGCCAGCGCGGATCAGCAACCTTGCTGCGATAATCGAAACCGACCGGCCTGAAGAACAGTGCAAACAGCGTGAGCATCAGCGCAATATAGAAGCCGGAAAATGCGGTCGCATAAGCCACCGGCCACGCGGCGAAGATCGCGCCGCCTGCAGTGATGAACCAGACCTGGTTGCCTTCCCAGGTGGCACCCACTGAATTGATGATGACGCGCCGCTCGTCATCGTTTTTGCCGAGGAATGGCAATAACGCGCCGACGCCCAAGTCAAATCCATCCGTGATGGCGAATCCCACCAGCAATACACCGACGAACAGCCACCAGATCAGTTTCAGTGTTTCGTAGTCGAATATCATGATCGTCTCCTTATTCTTTTCCGTAGGTGCCAGTGTGCAGGCTTTGCGGGCCGAGTCTCGCATACTTGAACATCAGGTACATCTCTGCGATCAGCAGCAGGGTGTAGAACCCGACGAAACCGGCAAGACTGAAATACACGCTGGAAGGATCCAGGTTGGACGTGCTCAAATTGGTCGGCAGGATGCCGCTGATCGTCCAGGGTTGTCGCCCGTATTCTGCGACGATCCAGCCCATTTCTGCGGCGATCCACGGTAACGGGATGCTATATAGCGCCAGCTTGAGCAGCCATTTCTTTTCTCCAATGGTGCGCTTGGCGACGTAATAGAAACTGGCGATAAAGATGAACAGCATAATGAAGGCAATTGCCACCATGATGCGGAAGGTCCAGAACATCGGCGCGACACGCGGAATGGTGTCGTTTGCCGCCATCAAGATTTGCTGATCGGTGGCATCGGTCACGTTAGGCGTATATTTTTTGAGCAGCAGACCGTGTCCCAAATTGACTTTTGTCTTTTCGAAAGTGGCTTTGGTTTCGGGTGAAGTATCTCCTGCGCGCAGTTTTTCCAGTGCAGCGTAAGCGATCATCCCCTGCCTGACTTTCTCTTCATTTTCTGTTTTCAATTCGGCAATACCGGTGATTTCCTGGCTGACAGAACGCGTTGCGATCAGTCCAAGTAGATAGGGGATCTTGATGGCCGCATCGGTGCTTTGCGTTTCTTCATTGGGGAATCCGATCGCAGTGATGGCTGCGGGCGCTTTTTCGGTATGCCATTCCGCTTCGATGGTGGCCAGCTTCACGCGCTGAACTTCACCTGCCGTATAACCGGATTCGTCGCCCAGCACGATCACGGATATTGCGGAAGCTAGGCCAAACGCGGCAGCTACTGCGAATGACCTGAGCGCGAATGCCTTGTCGCGCCCGATCAGCAGATACCATGCGCTGATACCCAGCACGAACATCGAGGCAGTCACATAACCTGCCGAGACGGTATGCACGAACTTGACCTGCGCTACCGGGTTGAACAAGAGGTCAGCGAAACTGGTCATTTCCATGCGCATCGTGTGATAGTTGAATTCGGCACCGACCGGATTCTGCATCCAGCCGTTTGCGATCAGTATCCACAGCGCCGAAAGGTTGGAGCCCAGCGCGACGAGGAAAGTCACCATCAGATGCTTGACCTTGGACAGCTTGTCCCAGCCGAAGAAGAACAGTCCGACGAAGGTGGATTCCAGAAAGAAGGCCATCAGCCCTTCAATCGCCAACGGCGCGCCGAAGATGTCGCCGACGTAATGCGAGTAATACGCCCAGTTGGTGCCGAACTGGAATTCCATCGTGATCCCGGTCGTCACGCCGAGGGCAAAGTTGATGCCGAACAGTTTTCCCCAGAATCGGGTCATGTCCCGGTAAACCTCTTTCCCGGTCATCACATAAACCGATTCCATGATGACCAGCAGGAAAGAAAGCCCCAGGGTAAGCGGCACAAAAAGAAAATGGTACAGCGCGGTCGCGGCAAATTGCAGCCGCGATAGATCAACGAGCTCTGGGGACGGCATCATGGTCATGCTCCTTTTGAGGTTGCTGGGAAAGAATTTTGGAAGCCACTGCCTGGTCATCGAGCGAGGCATCTTCGGGGGCTGAGAACCAGACCGTCCATATGATGACGAGCACGAGCGATTTAAGTGCGAGCGTCAGGACTATCTCCTGCCACAAACGAACGGTTTTCGCTTTGTCTGTCATGTAGCATCTCCTGAAAGGTGAGCGTACAACGTGCAGGAATATTAGCACTTGCTAATATAATGTCAACTGTTTAATTTTTTGACCATGATTTTTACTGCTGGTTTCTTCCTCAGGAGAAATCTTTATCAACACATATCCATATATTGAAGATGGTTTACAAACTGGTTGTGGGCCTCCATCCTATCAAGGTAATAGCATACCAGCCATATTTTTCAGGGGCCACTCACTTTGAGAAATCTTTGCTATCGTGTACGCCTCACTCGGTTTCAGATTACTATGCCGATATGGAATTCATTGCCACTACAATTCTTCCCGCCACGGCTGCAGATTTGCAGCAGCGACTGACGATAGGTGAGTTGCCTCGGTGGTGCGCGTCTATTGAAAAGGTGCTGAGAGACGATAAATTGAACGGAGAAATCTATACCGTGTGGGGTGGATTCGAGACCAACCGTGAGGATCTGAGTTATGGGGTACGCTTTTCATTACCCGGTTGCCCCATGGCATTGCAATGGACCATAACCACCGGCCATCAACCGAATCCGCAGCATACCGTGATCCACTGCTCCATCAATCGTACGGAGCAGGATCCGGACTTTATCGATTCAGTCAGGAAGTTCGTGGCTGATTGGAAGACAGGACTGGAAGCTCACTGGTAACTGGCAAGAGGCAGTTCGTCCAGGTTTCAACGCGGCAGCAACCATTTGGGCAGATGATGATAAGGGTCTGACGTAATGGAAGGGTCGAAGTCGACACCGCATTTTTGCAATCGTTTGTGCAGATTACCCGACTTCAGGCTGTCAAATACATCGGTGCAACCACCCTCAAACTCACCGCCAATGAATATCTGCGGCAAGCCGGGCGATCCGGTGCGACGCTTGAGTACTTCGCGCATCTTGCCGCCAAGATGGCCTTGCTGATAAGCGGCCGAATCCAGATCGATCGATGTGTAGGCGATGCCATGCTCCGCGAACATCTTTCGTACTGACCAGCAAAACTCGCACCACTCGAGCGCGAACAAGACGACTGGCTGATTCTGGTCACCCAAAATTGCGTCAACTTCACGGGCGGCTGTTTCGTCCAGGGCTTCTGTTGTTTCCGTGGACGCCAGAGCTGCTGCCGGGGCAATGTCGAAGCGGTATCCCGGCGTCGACTTTGATAGCTCAAGTTCCTCTTCTGTCATTTCAACGGCAACGCCATCGAACAGCGGCGTGGAAAGATAGCGTTCTCCGGTATCGGGCAGCATGCACAGGATATTGGCGCCCGGTTCAGCAGCTTGTGCGATGCGCAATGCACCCGAAAATGTTGCGCCTGCCGAAATGCCGACAAAGAGTCCTTCCTGCCTCGCCAGTTCGCTGGTGCAGCGCAATGCGTCCTTGCCATCGATCAGCATCAGTCCGTCAATGCGGCTATTCGCCGTGACTTGCTCTACCAGTTTCGGTATGAAATCCGGGGTCCAGCCCTGCATCAGGTGAGGACGGAACAGCGGATGACTCGCGCTGGGTGATCCATCGGCGCTCTTTGGCTGCGCAATGCCGCTAGCCAGCATCGCTGAGTTGTCCGGCTCACAGACGATGATCTGCGTGTGAGGGCTTTTTTCCTTCAGCACTCGCGAGACGCCGTTCAGCGTGCCGCCGGTGCCGAAACCGGTGATCCAGTAGTCGAGCGAAATATCGGAAAAGTCATCAAGGATTTCCACGGCAGTAGTGCGGGCGTGTGTGTCTGCATTGGCCGGATTCTCGAACTGGCGTGGCTGCCACCAGCCATGCGCCTTGGCCAGTTCCTCGGCCTTTGCCACCATCCCTGTCCCCTTTTGCGGGGCCGGGGTCAGCACTACCTTGGCACCGAGAAACCGCATCAGCTTGCGCCGTTCGACGCTGAAGTTCTCTGCCATCGTTATCACCAGCGGATATCCTTTTTGCGCGCAGACCATCGCCAGGCCAATACCCGTGTTGCCGCTTGTTGCTTCGACGATGGTTTGACCCGGCTTGAGTTCACCGCGCCGCTCCGCATCTTCGATCACTCCGAGGGCCAGCCGGTCCTTCACCGATCCCATCGGGTTGAAGGATTCTACCTTGACGTAAAGATTGATACCCTTGGGGCCAAGCTTGTTGATGCGCACCACCGGCGTGTGGCCGATGGTGCCCAGAATGTTGTCGTATCGTTTGCCCATGGCTGTTCCCCCTGATTTCTTCAATCTGGCTGCCGATATTTTCATGTTCGGCGGCTACTATATAACGTTTGATAAAGAATGACTCCTTTGTTGTTTTCATCCTGCAATAGAATTCAGCGGACGCTTGATACGATCCGCTGAAATTCAATGTTGCCCGTTCACATGAACAGAAGAATTCTTAAACCATGTATGTAGGTGCCAACTTGTAACACGTCATACATGCGCGGCCATTTGAGGAACAGGAGCAAGGCCCTGCATGATGTTGCCGCGCACCGGGCGGGAAAAGAACGTTTTCATCAAAAGGCTGGTTGAAAACGGAACCTTCCGATTCCACGGCATGAGTGACAGGGTGCGCGCCAGTATGCAATAGCCAAAAATCGACCGTGCCCATGTACCCACTGCGGGTAACCAGTAGAGAAATTGCAGTTGTTCTGGAAATGACACCAGAACATATAACAAGAACCAGTAACGGACCTGCACCGGAAAAGCAGTGATGCTTTTTTCGATAATCAAAAAATGGATCAGGTTCAAGGCAGAGACCCCGATGGCCAGAATATAAGCGGTTTGGCTTCCTGCCATTCCGGCGGTGATCAGGCACGCAAGTGTGGGCCAGTACCACCAGATGATTTGTTTGTAGTCGATCATAAACATGAGACACCTCCTTCTTTGTAATTACACCTGTTTCGCCATTAACAAGATCGATGTCTGCTGAACTGTATTAACGGCAGCCTGTAATGATGATTATTTTGTCGCGTAAGATTGACGAGGGGTAAGTGCAGCCAATACAACCGCCACTGCAATCAGGGCTGCGACATCCCCGTAGAGATGGCCCATGTGCATGGTGTTGACGACAGCCTGAATACCCATGATTCCGCCGTGCACAATGCTCGACCAGACTGTGAACCAGATCAGGCTCTTGTGTGCCATCGGATCGCGCGAAGCGATCATCAGGAATACACCGAGCGTGGCATAGATGCCCAGGATCATCTCAAGGTATTCCGAGCGCCCACCTTCATGCCATGCCCAACCAGACGGCCAAACGATGCCGAGCGGCCAGATGCCAAACGTGAAAGTCAGTCCCACAAGCATCAGGGCAATGCGCAGATATTTGATGCGGTCAGCTTCAAGCATTTTTATCTCCTAAAAAATAATCGGTTGTGTACTTAAATCATGTTGTGCCGCAGAGTGTTGGTGCACTGTGCTGCGGCACACATGGCCGTAACTGCGAACTACTTGCGATTGATTACGACCTCGAGATACTCGCTCGGAGCGACCAGCGTCCCATCGGTCGCACGATTGAATCTTTCGGCCAGGGCGATCATCTCTGCAGCAAGTGATTCCTGCTTGCTGGCATCGAGCGCACCAAAGGCCTTT
>Ga0055484_10000025_pt1 | contig 13320 bp, 12 predicted proteins | sample RushMan_CattailN_6_FD_57939 | JGI IMG/M metagenome (GOLD analysis project Ga0055484, IMG submission 57939) | Wetland microbial communities from San Francisco Bay, California, USA, that impact long-term carbon sequestration - RushMan_CattailNLC_D2 | ecosystem: Environmental > Aquatic > Marine >... | reverse complement strand
GCCATTTGCCAACAAATTACGCCAGCCTGAAACTATTAAAAGAAACGCGCAATTACGTGCCGAAGCTAATGGCTATAAAGCACATCATTGCCAACCCAGAAAATTTCAAGTTGGCTCTGCAAGAAATCCCTGATGAACCGTACTTTGCCGCTGTACCTACAAATAAACACATTGATGTGAAACTGGCTGCAGAATTAGCTGATATTTCAATGGAAGAGTTCACCGCGCTCAATCCCGCACATAACAGACCAGTTATATTACAAGACAACAATGATTATATTTTATTGCCTATCGATAAAATAGATACCTTCCAGACCAATCTGGAAAATTACGATAAACCTCTAGTTAGTTGGCAGCCATATCAGCCGAAGAAAGGCGAACGGCTCGACAAATTAGCGCCTCGCTTCGGCCTTTCGGTGGAAAATCTCAAATCCGTAAATGGTATCTCCAACCGGGGCAATATCAGTACCGGGCAAACTCTGCTGGTACCTGTCAATGGAGAAGAAACCGAAAACACATTTGAGGCTTTCAACATGCACCTCGCAGCTGATGACCGATTCCGAGCTGTCCGGCACAAAGTACGCAAGGGCGAAACTCTATCCGGCATTGCGCTTCGATATCACGTCAGCGTTGCCAAGTTAAGGCAATGGAACGGCCCGCTGAAAATACTCAGGATTGGCCAGACCATAGCGATCGCGCAAACCGGGATACGAAGAACTTCGGGACACCAAAGAAAATCCAGTGATCACTCGCCTAAGGTAGCCCAAAATGGTGCAAGCAAAAACAACTCATCTCAAGGCATTTAGCCTCGTATAGACGACTTACCTGAAGCAGAGGTGAGAATGCGGTATCCTTTCCACACCCTCCACGCCCCCAAAACAATACCGGCCGCACTACGTCTGCGAAAAATATAAACAGCCATTACCGCGGCAATTAATAAAGGATGGCGACGCAAATAGCGCACAGCTGCCAATCCTTGATCGGCCAAAGTCAGAGGGACTTGCCATTCTTCCCCGATCTCATCAGCCAACTGCTCGCGCTGAGCCGCAATTCTTGCCAACAACTCGCCGCGCTGTCGAGTCAGAACGAACAGTTTTTCATTCATGGCCCGCATTAAGCTGCTCCTTGTCTTTGGCCAACTCTGAAATACTGGCAGAAAATAAACCCGGTTTTGATTGTGCCTTGTTGCGCAATAACATCGCCATCAGCGCGCCCAATATGAAGAACAAAATGCATAACCCGCCCAACACGACAAGACGATGCTCATCCCAGAACAGCACGACGATGAATATCGTTAATAACAGCACACCCATGCCTATAAAAAAAAGGGCTGATAACGCAAAAAGGAGCATCTGCATTAAACGCAAACGCTCCTCTTGCAGCTCATTCGCAAGCAATTCAAGCCGAGTCGATATAATAGAGACCAGCGTCGAAGCGAGCCTCTTCACAGAGTCCATCAACCCTGCACCCTGTCCAGCCATGACCTAGCGACCGCGGCCAATCAGCATACCAATAATCACTCCGACGCTGGCAGAAACACCGATGGCCGTCCATGGATTTTCGTGCACATACTCGTCGGTCGCCTTGGCCGCTTCCCTGGTCTTGGCGAGAACGGCATCTTCGGCATTGGCAAGGCGCGCCTTTGCAACTACCAGATTTTCCTGCATACGCTCACGCGCCTCAGACACTTTGTCATTTGCAACACCGGCTGTTGCTCGCAACAACTCCTCGGTATCTGCAACCACCATGCGAAAATCCTGCATGAGTTTTTCTGTATTTATTTCCTTTGTTGATCTTGCTGTTTGGGGGCTCATGATTCACTCCTTCTAATAAATATTATCGTAATCAACCATCGCTAAAATCTCCGTTTATTTACGAAGAACCCAATATCTTTGTATACCTAAAATATGCTGTCGTCAACCCAAACTGTTTCCATATAAATAGCAATGCGAGCTGTGAGTTGGCGAGTGTTTTATTGTCGGCGGATAGTTTTCATGGCACCGGTCTGCAACATATGGACAGCGCGGTGCAAAATGACAGCCTTGCGGTGGATTGACAGGTGATGGCAAGTCTCCTTGCAGCCGGATTCGTTCTACGCCTTCCCCATCAATGCGGGGTACAGCTGATAATAATGCTTGGGTATATGGATGCCTGGAAGCCCGGAGAACCTCTTCTGCCGTACCTCGCTCAACAATTCGACCGAGGTACATCACGCACACTTCATGTGCAATATACTCCACGACGGCGAGATTATGGGTGATGAACAAATAACTCAGATCCAATTCTTGCTGGAGCTGCTTCAACAAGTTCAGTATTTGCGCCTGCACAGACACATCCAGCGCGCTGGTCGGTTCATCGCAAATTAACAATTGCGGCGAAACAGCAAGCGCCCGCGCAATGGCAATCCGTTGTCGTTGCCCACCCGAAAACTCATGCGGATAGCGCCACTTGGAACCACGTGCCAGACCAACCTGATCAAGCAAAGTGTCAATGTGCGACTGTCGATCTGTGCTATTTTTTTCAATTTTCAGAGCGGTCATGCCCTCCTCGAGAATTTCTGCAACCCGCAATTTTGGATTCAGTGAAGCGTATGGGTCTTGAAACACCATTTGCATGGCAGTACGTTGTATACGAGTACCAGATCCCATTAATTCCTGCTCTGCACACTTTACACTGCCCGAAGTCGTTGGAATCAAACGCAACAGCGCCTTGCCCAGCGTGGTTTTGCCACAGCCGGATTCACCGACAAGCGCTAGCGTCCTCCCTTGGGGAATTTCCAGCGATACGCCGTCTACAGCTTTTACCCACCCAACTACATGCTGCAATACGCCTTTGCGAATGGGAAAGTGAACTCGCAAGTCGCTGACTTGCAGGAACGAGGGGTAAGGCTCAAATGGCAATGCAAATTCAGCGTTATCCTGAAACTCTTCTGTTTTACTCGCACGCGCTCCTTCTTGCGTTTTACCTGTTATTCCTTGTCCAGCATAAAGATGGCAACGCACCCCCTGCCCATCTCCAATTACCACCAATTCAGGCATTTGTTCTCTGCACAACTGCCAAGCCCGGTCACAACGCGGGGCAAAACGACAGCCCCGAGTGATACTGCCCAACGGCGGCACGTTGCCGGGAATCGCAGCCAGCGGCTGATTTCGACGCGTTACATCAGGTAACGCAGCAAACAGTTTCTGCGTATATGGATGCAATGGGTGGGCAAACAACTGGGGGCGGCTGGCCAGTTCGACGATTTCCCCGGAATACATCACGCCGACCTGGTGCGCCATTTCCGCTACCACCCCTAGGTCATGCGTAATCAGCAACAGCGACATATCACTGGCTGTCTGGGTGTCTCGCAACAGTTGTAACACTTGCGCCTGTATCGTGACATCAAGTGCTGTTGTTGGCTCGTCAGCGATCAGCAACTTTGGCTGGCCGGCTAATGCCATCGCAATCATTACGCGCTGTTTCATGCCGCCTGAAAGCTGGAAAGGATATTCTGCCACACGCCGCACGGCATCGGGGATACCCACCTGATTGAGTAATTCAATACTGCGCTGTTGCGCCGCAGTGCCACGTAATCCTTGATGCAAAGCCAAGACTTCATCAATCTGTTGGCCGACCGTCATCACCGGATTCAGACTCAGCCCCGGCTCTTGAAAGATCATCGCCATCATGCCGCCACGCACATCGCGCATCTCGCGCTCACGCAAGTCGAACAGTGCAATACCATCCAGTTGTGCCGTACTGCCCTCATCTTCCACCCCATCTGGCAACAATCGCATCAGCGACAGGGCTGTCATGGATTTTCCGCAGCCCGACTCGCCGAGCAACGCAAAAGTCTCGCCCGCACGAATACTGAAGGAAATGTTATCAACAATGCGAGCACCGTTGCGCAACCGGGTTTTCAGGCCTGAAACATGGAGGATATTTTCCATTATGACGCCACGTCGGAACGACTCAGGCGGGGGTCGAAAGCATCCCGTACCGCATCTGCAAACAGGTTGGCCGCCAATACCAGCACCAGCATGAAACCAAAGGCAGCAGCTAGCGCCCACCACACCATAGGATCGCGCCCCATCTCGAGACGCGCGCCGTTGATCATCGTTCCAAAGCTGATCATGGAAGGATCAACACCCACACCAACGTATGATAAAACGGCCTCTGCCAGTACCAACCCACTGAAATCCATCACCAGCGAGATAAGCACAATGTGCATCACATTAGGCATGATGTGGCGAAGGAGAATGCGCAATGAAGACACACCGAATGCCTGTGCCGCCTGTATATATTCCATTTCACGAAGTTTGAGCGTTTCGCCGCGCAGCAGGCGGCACAATCCGGTCCAGCTGGTAACGCCAAGAATCAGACACAAGAAAACCAAACGAAGATCGGCACGCGATGCAGAATTATCGAACCATTGCGGATGAGTATCGATAGTTACCTGCATCATTAGTACCGCCGCAGCGATCAGCAACACGCTAGGTATCGAGCTCAACACGGTATAGACATACTGGATCACATCATCCACCCAGCCGCGTAAATATCCTGCCGTGATACCCAGCAACAAAGCCAGTGGCAGGGTAACCAGCGTAGTAACAGTACCGATGATCAACCCGGTTCGGATACTTTTCAGCGACAGGTAAAGCACATCCTGACCGACCTTGTCGGTACCAAGCACATGATATGCGGCAGAGAGACTGACCAGTATGCCTATAAGTGCAGAAATGGAAAGCATGGCGATCAACAGAGGACGTAACGGCAGATTGCGTTCCGACAACCACCGTTTACAGGCGAACGCAATAATTACCCCACCTATCAGACCGACCACAACCCCAAGAAAAATGCGCCACAACACATCAGCATCCCGTTGCTGAATATCTGTCAGATGCGCACCACCGTAGCGCAGCCGCGGATAATCGCGCAGTACCCTGCCCTGCATATCGGTGATGCTTTCTTTGGCGTAAAGCGTTATTGCCAGCGGTGCGGAATAAGTTTTTTCGGTTTGCGTGCGCAATTGCGTGGCCAACTTGTCAAACACACTCAATACTTCCGGCGTATATACCGTCTCACCGCCATTTTTTTCCGGGAGTGCCGCACGATAATGCAGCGTATCCAGCAACCCCACTACCAAAAAAAGCAAAAACACCAACAACGACACCATCGCTGTAGAGTTTTGTGCAACTCGCCGCCACGGCAACAACAAATGCTCATGCTGCCTGATATACCATGCACAAAAGATAACAGCCGCCAGCAACATTAGCACCAGAGCGTCGCTCCACAGAATGACCGGAACAAAACTCATGACAAACGCACCCTGGGATCAACCAGCGTGTAAGAGATGTCAGTAAGTATCAGTCCCATGATGTATAGCAGCGAGCCGAGAAACACCATTGCGCGCACCACACTGAAATCCTGCGCATTAATCGCGTCAATTGTGTAACTGCCCAAACCCGGAATCCCAAAAAATGACTCCGTAAGCAAACTGCCCATAAATAGCAGTGGAATGACCACCACTACACCGGTGAGAATTGGAATCATTGCATTCTTCAACACGTGGCGGAACAAGACAGATACTTCAGACAAACCTTTGGCGCGAGCAGTACGGACATAATCCTTGCCGATTTCTTCCAGGAAGATGGTGCGATACCATCGGCTGCTGGAACCAACGTTTCCGATCACTCCAATTACAATAGGCAATATTACAAACTTGAAGCTATTTACGCCGCTTCCATATCCAGAAATCGGCACCAAGTGCCAAAGCTTGCTTACCACGAACTGCCCGCCAATGATGTAAAACAAGCCTGAAACCGACATCAACAATACGCACAACGCCACCCCAGCCATATCCAGCGCGCTGGCACGGAACAACGTCATCAGCAACGCGAAGGTGATATATGTCACCAGTCCGATCAGAAATGTCGGTAGCGCAATTGCCAGGCTTGGCCCCATGCGTGTAGCGATTTCACGGCTGATGCTACGCCCGTCATCAGAATAACCAAAATCAAGCGCAAACATGCTGGCAGACTTTTGCCAAAATATCGTGTCGGTGATTTTGTCCGCACCATTTGCAGCGCTATTCAGAAACAGCGGCTTATCATAGCCGCGCTGCTGTTTCCATTTCTCAATCGCGTCGGGTGTAACTCGCTTGATACCAAGCTGCATGCGTGCCATATCATTCGGTGTGTTGACCACAAAGAACAAAGAAAAGGTGAGGAGGTTCACCCCCACCAATATTGGCAGTGCATACAAAATACGACGAATAAGGTAAGCGATCATTCAGTAATTAGCTCGAACATTTAATAAGTTCGCGTAATGCAAAAAAGTAAGGTTTTCATCCGCAACTCTCGCTGTGTTACCTGGTTTTCTCATGGTGCTTCAGGAAAGCCTATTCAGCTTTTCAGCCATCTTCTATCAGAGAGATATCCCTGACCGAGGAGCAATCACGGTTGACACTACAACAATTAGGTATATATAGTCTGCTTTTCCTGCACCCAAATAATACAATATTGACGTAAGGAGTAATGACGTGTTTCATATTAAATACAATATCGGCGCAGGCCTCGCCCTGGCTGCTCTGCTTGTTACTACAAACGCTCTAGCCAAGAGCGGCGACTCAGCAACATCCAAGAATAACAATTCTGCACAGCCCAATGTTACCGTTGCAACTGGTGTTGATAGTGCGGAAGATATCAAAACGCGTAGCGGCAGCGGCAATCCGGTAGATGGCAAGGAAAAATCCGAACTCTGCCAAGGCTGTCACGGAAAGAAAGGGATTAGTCTTGAGCCACTCATTCCCAAGCTGGCAGGGCAATATGCAGTCTACATCGGAAAACAACTGCGCAATTTTCAATCAGGTGCACGCGTACATCAAATCATGGCCGCCATTGCGGAAACCATAAATGATGATGATTTGGCCGACATTACCGCCTATTTCGCGAGCCAGAACAAAATGAAGGGTGACGGCTCGGAAGGCAATCCGCTCGGCAAGAAGTTGTTTCTGCAAGGTGACATGTCAAGAATGATGGTCGCATGCGTCAATTGCCACGGCGTGAACGGAAAGGGAAAAACTCCCCGCAATCCGGTATTCCCCGTACTTGGTGGTCAGCACAAGGAATACTTGCGCGGTCAATTGATTAATTTCAGGGGTGGTGATCGCGCCAACAGTCCCGGCGGTGTGATGAACATCATTACCCAGAAAATGACCGATGAGGAGATTGAAGCATTAGCGGACTATGTTTCCAGATTGTAAACAGCGACAAGGAAAATAAACTCTTTAAGTCACTTGTGTCGTGTTGAATGCTTGAACGAGGTTAACATAATAGTTACAATTCTTCAGGCTAGTCCGGACAGTATTGATTATCTTCAACAATTTAGGCTTCACGAGAAACAGCAGATTTTACTGGTAACATCAACATTACTATTTAAGAACTAAGGCGGAAAAATGCGTAAATTCACACTCATATCATCTTCTCTGTTTATGCTTTCTGTAACCGTTCTGGATATTGGAACGGCTTCTGCAAGTACCCAAGTCGGCATGAATACCTACAGAGGCAACGCCGATAATGGCGCGGTAATTTTCACCGAAGGAAAAGGTGATGCTGCTGCTTGCCAAGGCTGCCATGGAGAAAAAGCTCTGGGCGATGATGGCATGGGTGCTCCGCGCTTGGCCAATATCGGCCAAAAATATATCATTAAACAACTTACAGAGTTCGCCGCAGACAAGCGCACACCGGAAGGTGCCGGAGCAGCAATGAATGATTTTGCCAAGGCATTGAATGAACAGGATCGTCGTGACTTGGCTGTTTATCTGGACACTTTGGAATATGAGGTGGACCCTTCTAATTTGAAAGGGCTTGTCGCAGACGGAGTTCAAGTTGGCAAACCCGATCTGGGTAAAATCATCGTTGCCGAAGGAATAAAGGGCAAAGTCCCCGCTTGCCAGGACTGCCATGGATTCAATGGGCGCGACCCGAGGTTTCCAGCCATAAATCAGCAAAAGTATGTTTACTTGGTCAATCAATTAAATCATTGGCGCGACGGCAGCAGGGCAAATGACCCAGAGGTCGAAGAAGTCGGAATTATGCGCGGCATCGCGAAAAAACTCAGCGATGATGACATTTTAAATATAGCTGCATTCCTTTCCACCGCACCCCGAATTGCACCTGGAGGAAAAGTTGCATCAGGAGGAAAACCCTGATTCGGTGGACTCAGTTAAGTTGTCTTTATAAGCCGGATAATTACCCTCACAATTTCGTCATTGTCATCAGTTCATAACTAATACAACCGCTGTGATATCGGTTACAGCGGAGGAGAATGAAATGTTTCAAAATAAAATTAACATTGCCGCCGCTGTAGCCCTGATTGTTCTCACATCGCCTGTTGCATTTGCCAGGGATGCAAACACAAATCCGCTTACAGGTCACGTTGGTGTGAACGCTGCCGATGAAAGCCCGGAGTCGATCAAAATTCGTAGTGGTTCCGGTGACCCGGAAGCAGGCAGGGAAAAATCACAACTATGCCAAGGTTGTCATGGCGAGTTCGGAATCAGCATCGAACCGCTGGTTCCAAAACTCGCTGGACAATTTGCCGTATACATCGCAAAAGAGGTCCGGAATTACCAAGCCGGTATAAGAACACACCAAATCATGAATGCAATGGCGGCAACCATTAATGATGATGACTTGGCTGATATTGCGGCGTATTTCGCCAGCCAACCCAAAATGAAAGGCAACGGCTCGGATAATGAAATCGGAAAGAAGATATTTCAGAAAGGCAATATATCCAAGTTGTTGATAGCCTGCATCAATTGTCACGGTGTTAACGGCAAGGGCCTGACCCCCAGAACCTCACTATTTCCGGTTATCGGCGGACAGCAAAAGGAGTACATACGAGGACAGCTCATTAATTTCAGGAAAGGCGATCGCACCAATAGTCCTAACGGCATCATGAACAAAATCACCAAGTCACTGACTGATGCCGAAATTGAGGCGCTGGCGGAGTATGTTTCCGGACAGTAACCAGTTGTATATTCCATAGCTTCGCCGCCATGAAAAAATGTTTCACGAAGCAAATACGCAAAGCTCGTCTAGCAGGTCATGGCAATCGAAGTTCAACCGGCGTACTTCCGTTGCCTATACAACCTCAAGTTCCAGCCTTCCTCCATCAAGAATAACTATAAGTGGATTAGGCAAAATTTATTGGAAAGAGTTGTAAATTTGCGCGTCTTAATAGATTGGAAAAATGACGTGTTTCTCTTTAAAAAAATCATTGCTGTCGGTTTAGCCCAGATACTCCTATTTACAGCCACCATGGGGTTCGCCCAAGGCAATCCTGTCGCTGGCAGGGAAAAGTCTCAGCTATGCCAAGGATGCCATGGGGAGTTCGGAATCAGTACCACACCCCTCATCCCAAAACTGGCCGGACAATATAGACAGTATATTGAAAAACAAATACGCAATTACCAGGCAGGCACGCGTTCACACCAAATCATGAACCAAGCGGCTGCGACCGTTAGCGAGGATGACTTGCCAGATATTGCAGCATATTTTGAGCGCCAGCATAGAATGGAAGGCGATGGCTCAGATGATAACTCGGTCGGCAAAAATATCTTCTTGCGCGGCGAGGCAACAAAACTGGTATTTGCCTGCGTCAATTGTCATGGCATCAAGGGAAAAGGCCTTCACCCCAATATATCAATGTTTCCTGTGATTGGCGGCCAGCACAGCGATTACATACGTAAACAGCTCATTGATTTCAGATCGGGTTTTCGCACAAATAGCCCAAACGGAATCATGAACACTATTGCCCAATACCTTACAGATGCCGAGATCGATGCTTTGGCGGATTATGTTTCAAAACAATAATTCAGTTTATTGATAGTTGACTGGCAGGCTTTCCTTGCGACTCAAACATACTTATCTGCTTCTTGCCTTCTTACCTATAGGTATCCTTACGCATTGTAACAAAACAGAATTTTCCACAAACAACGACACCGATGTTCTGACATCATGGATAAAAGAAGATTCGCCCGCTTCAAACCATCACCCAACAATAAGCAGTAAAAATGTGCAAGTCATGCATACAGAATTACGGACAGATAAGCCCAGCACTAAAACTCCCAAGACGACAATAAAATCTATTCCTGATAGAAATGCAACTTCAAGCACCAATTCCATCGCTGTAAACAACCCTCTGAAAGCAAAAAATAGTAGCACTTCCGTCATTTCCGGGCTGCAGCTTAAAATCAGCTCTGGGCTACAACTTAAAGAGCATCAAAGTATTCCAGAAGAAGTTGCTTCTCCACTCGCTGGCAAGTAAATAAATTCGCTACGCCAATAATGCAAAATCCAAAAATCATTTTGCTTCTTCCCGCTGACGCAATAAGCGCCATAACCAGCCACCAAACAGCATCATCCCTAACACACCCAGCCATAACGGCCAATAAGCCGGACGATTCCACTCGCGGCGCAATATATCTCGCTTTTCGGCATCCACACGCCAGTATTTAAGTTTGTTGTTTGCCATCACATTGGCTTTAACGTTATGCAGCCAACTGTGCAGCAACACATAATTCTTCGGGTGATAACCCCACAGCCACGGTGAATCGCGGCGCAGGATTTCCAGCATCCGGTCGATAATCTCCTGTCGCGCCGGACTGTTTTCCATGTTCTTCATTTGCTCAAACAACTTGTCGTATTCCGGGTTGCTGTAATTCGATGCATTTTCGCCACCCTTCCCCACCTTGGCCTGCGCGCTGCTTAACAAAAACAAAAAGTTTTCCGGATCGGGATAATCGGCATTCCAGCCCCAATAGAACATCTGCGTATCGCCTTTGCGTATCTTGTCCTGAAAACGGTTGTAGTCGGTGGTACGTACTACTAGTTGTACATTAATTTTGTCAAACTGCTTGCGCAGCCAGTCGAGCCTGGACTTGCTGCCAATTCCAGTCGGGGTGGTATCAAGATTAATCACCAACGGTTGATGAGTTTGTGCATCCACGCCATTCGGATAACCTGCTTCGGCGAGCAGGCGTTTGGCTTCTTCTATGGATTTGCGTTTGGGTTCTCCGCTCTTCCACTCATACACATAGTGATTGATGCCCGCCTCACCGTCGCGGTAACCGAAAATACCCGGCGGTATAGGGGATTGCGCTGCAATGCCTCGTCCATTGGCAAAAATGGAAACAAACTCCTCGAAGTCCACCGCAATCGAGATTGCCTGACGCAGCTTGCGCGCTCTTTCGCTGCTTCCGCCAATTGCGGAATCCAGCCAGTTAAAGCCCGTGTACATTGTTGAGGTTGCCACCGAAGTGGACAGTGAGATGCCCTGCGCCTGCATCTCATTGGTCACTGAGGCTTCCCCGCTAACGCCGACCTGGACAGCCTGGTCGAAACTGTCTGAACTGATGCCTGATGCATCGTAATAGCCTTGCAGAAACTTGTTCCAGTAGGGAATGGTTTCCTTTTCCAGGCTGAACACCACTTGGTCGATCAGCGGCAACGGCTTGCCTGCATCCGCCAGCAACCCAACCTGCACATCGCCTGCTTCACCTTCCGAGGGATAGCGCTCGCTGTCGTAATATGGGTTGCGCTTCAATACCATGCGTTGATTGGGATTGTTTTCGGACAAGTAATACGGGCCGCTGCCCACTGGCCACCAATCCAGTGTCAGGTTGCGCTCACGCATCCCCTGTTGCGCATAAAATCGCTCGGCTTCATGCGGCATAGGCGCAAAAAAAGGCATGGCCAGCCAGTAGGCAAACTGCGGATATTTGCCATGAATCTCGATGCGATAGGTGTGCTCATCCACCACCTGCACACCCGGCAGCGGATACTTGTCCAGATCGAGAAAAGCATTGGGGTTCTGTTGCAAGGCCTGCTGCAACGTCGTTGCATAGTCCTTCAAGCCGACGATGTATTCGCTCATGATCCCGAAAATCGGAAGGTGCAACTGCGGGTGGGCAAGGCGCTTAATCTGGTAAACATAATCTGCTGCCGTTACGTTGCGCGTACCGGTATGCGGGAAATCGCTCAGGTAGTGTATGTCGCGCAAATCGTGCGAAGTCAGATGATTGTATTCCAGCCTGCCCTGATCATTCTGGTCTGAGGCAAGCCTGGCAAAAGCAGGGTGTGGCTGGTAGCGCATGTTGGGCTTGATATGGATCTCATACACGCTATAAGCAATTCTATTGGCAGGCGCGTTGTCGGATAAAGGATGGTGATTCGCGTCCAGATATTTTATCTTGGGCATTTCCGCCGCTGCCAGCGGAACCAGTTGGTAAGGACGCTTAAGGTAATGATATTGCAGCGGCGGAGCATAGATCTGTGCAAGGAAATCGTATTCATTCTCGCTGTATGCCTGCGCCGGATCAAGATGCTTGGGGCGTTCGGTGAACGCGGTATAAAGGATGGACTTACCCTCATCCGCCACTGTATAGGGATTGTTCCACAGCCCCCTATCGCAGGCGGAAAGCAGAATTGGCAACAGAAAATAGATCAAAGGTTTCATTGCACTGAAGTTTAGCGGAATAGCGAAACCGCGTCATGAATTAAGGTTGACACAAACAGGGTGTTGTTCAACACTATGGACGAAAATTTTTAATCATTCCCGGCCCGATAACCATGAATCCAGACTGGCAAACCTTCCTCACACAGAACCATGCAAACATCCAGGCAGGCATAGTGCAACACTTTGGTGACATCGTCGCCGAGTTGAATGCGACAGCACAAGGTACGGTGCTGTGTGACCTGAACCGATTCAACACGCTGCGCATTTCCGGCGAAGAGGCAGAGTCGTTTCTGCAAAACCTGCTGAGCAACGATATTCGCGAAGTCAGCGCCACACATGCCCAATTCAGCAGCTTCAACAGCGCAAAAGGACGGATGCTGGCGTCAATGCTGATCTGGCGTGACGGCGACAGCTATCTGTTGCAACTGCCGCACGAATTGTGCGAGCCGCTACGCAAGAAGCTGGGCATGTATGTACTGCGATCCAAAGTAAAAATTCTCGATGCCAGCGACGAAATCTTATCACTGGGACTGTCAGGCCCAAACGCGCAAGAAGTTCTGAACCAGCATTTCAGCGAACTGCCGCAACAGATATTGGGCATGTCGCAAGCCGAACCGGCCAGCATCCTGAAGTTCGGTGCAACGCGTTTCCAGATATTCACCACTGTGCAACATGCCCAAATACTGTGGACAGAAATCAGCGGCATAGCCCAACCGGTCGGCAGCATTTGCTGGGACTGGCTCAATATTCGCGCGGGCCTCCCCGTCATCCTGCCGCAGACCCAGGAACAGTTCGTCGCACAAATGGTTAATTTCG
>Ga0055484_10000024_pt1 | contig 13468 bp, 16 predicted proteins | sample RushMan_CattailN_6_FD_57939 | JGI IMG/M metagenome (GOLD analysis project Ga0055484, IMG submission 57939) | Wetland microbial communities from San Francisco Bay, California, USA, that impact long-term carbon sequestration - RushMan_CattailNLC_D2 | ecosystem: Environmental > Aquatic > Marine >... | reverse complement strand
TGGGCAAATACGAAACCCCGTCGCGCGCCTACATCGGCCGCTTCAACTTCAAGGGTGGAGACCAGCAGAAGATCGTCGGGCAATTGTCCGGCGGCGAGCGCGGCAGGCTGCACCTCGCGCAGGTGCTGATCTCCGGCGGCAACGTGCTGCTGCTCGACGAACCCTCCAACGATCTGGACGTGGAAACCCTGCGTGCGCTCGAAGATGCGCTGCTTGAGTTTGCCGGCTGCGTGCTGGTCATCTCGCACGATCGCTGGTTCCTCGACCGCATCGCGACACATATCCTCGCAGCAGAGGGCGACTCGCACTGGAACTTCTTCGACGGCAACTATCAGGAATACGAGGCGGACAAGCGGAAGCGTTTGGGCGAGGAAGGCGCGAAACCCAAGCGGATTCGGTATAAGCCGATTAGTCGGTAAAATTTGTGTATTCCACCTCTGATTGTCTTGTTAAATTGTATGACCACCATTTTATATAGGCCCTATAAAAATGAAAATCAATGCAAAAAAATTAAGGGTTTTATTTGTAGATGATGAAGAACTTGAAATTATTAAGGCTCTAAAAGGCGAGGGTTATGACGTTGAGTACTGGCGCGATGTTGACCATCTTGATGGTCTTTGTGATGGCAGATATCACGTAATTATTCTTGATGTTAGGGGCATTGGAAGTAAGTATGGCGGGAATGGTTTGGGTGTTTTGAAATATGTCGCAACTCACAACCCGTTAATTTATACGTGCATTTTTTCTGCGAAACCGTTTACTGGAGAAGAGGCGGATATCATTAGGAAATATGCTGGGAGATCAATAACCAAAGACTGTACTCTTTACGAATTGATTGACGTACTAGAAAGTTATGCATCAACGCTGACTGAAAGGAAAATTACTGAACTTATTGAAAGCAAATTTGCTTTGAGATGGTGGGATAAATGGTCGTTAAAGCGCGGAAAACCGCTCTCAATAGGTAGGTTGGAAACACTTAGTAAAGCGTCTAAGACTGGAGTGGACGCCATTAAAATTGTCTCAAATATGACTACCGTTGCAGTCACGCTTTACAAAATTATCAACGGAATAGGTTAGCGTTTAATTATGAAATACCAGATTGTGACCATATCTGACGACTCGAAATTAGAGTTCGCTTCAGGTGATACTCAAACAATGCGTGATTTTTGTAATTCAAAAAGGGAAGATTCGGCCTCAAAATGTACGCCCTTCTACCAGCAGCAGTTTTCGCGAATAAACACTGAAAAGCGTGAATTTACAAAATGCCCTTATGGTTTGTATTGTGTGGGGCCAATAAAGTGGACTGAAAAAACCAGATTTGTATCTGGTTTTTTAATTGATGGAAATGACTGCCCCTCTGGATTAAAGGGTGTTGCTGATATTAGTACAAAAGAGCAAGTGCAAAAATATCTTGGCGATTTTGATGAGATAGCACGCGAACTCTATGAGCAAAGTTATGGGGATCTTGAAGCTGCTATCCATGATGTCCGGCATCTCAACGCCGATATCACTACGCATGCTGAGCGTTTGCTCAATAGCCTTGGCTATGCTGATAATGTCGAGTGGGATAAAACAAATCTAAATAACAATGAAACAGACAGGAGAACACTTTCAATTTATTGCGCATCACGTGACATCTCAGCCGCATTAACTATGTATGAAATCGCAATTGATCCAAAACGCGCATCTGATAGCGTTGTGCCAACCAATATTCACAAAGCGTTCTATCGCCAAAAACAAGTTAATTTGGAAAAGATTGCGAAGAAGAATTTGAACGTGCAAATAGCAAGTACAACAGTTACAAAAAATCTTACTAAATCATTCTCCATGGTACCAATAGTTATATTAAACAATGCGATTAAGTATGCTGAAACTAACTCTACAATCTCCATTAATTTTGTGGAAAACGGAAATAAATTACGAATTACTTGTACCAATACCGGGCCTGTTGTGCGAAACAATGAGTTAAAGACAGTATTTTTAAGGAACCGACGTGGCTCAAATAGGTCAGGCATACAGGGTCATGGAATAGGCCTTTGGCTTGCGTCTCTAATTCTTCATGCAAATTTAGGTACGATAGAAATGACAACTGAAGAAAAAGGGAAGGATTTGGCTGGTCGTAGGACAGGCTCTACAACCATAGCTGTCCAACTCATATAATTAAAATCAATTAAAGAGGCTAGGCCACTTAATAACGCGACATGATGAATGAAGTTATCGATTTCCTGGCCCATTGGGAAATAATCAGGGACAGACCACGGTTTTCCGATGGCATGATCGTCAAGTTCGTAATTCCTTCTTGCTGATCCCTCTTGACGATACTGTCGTGCAGCGATAGTATCACTTTCAATGATTACCGACTTCTACGACGAAGACACCCTCAAGGTGTGGATGGGCGAATTTTCCCGCCGTCTGCCGAATCAGATTCAGGACGTGGCGCGGCGCAAGTTGCGTATGTTGCACAACGCGCAGCGCATCGAGGACTTACGCATCCCGCCGAACAATCGCCTGGAACCCTTGAAAGGCAAGCGCGCCGGGCAGTGGAGTATCCGCATCAACGATCAATGGCGCGTGTGTTTTGTGTGGAATGAGGGGCAAGCCAGTCGCGTGGAAATCTGCGATTATCATTGAGGAGTACGGATTATGAGTAAATCAAGCAAACAGAAATTGCGCAACATCCATCCCGGTGAAGTGCTGCGCGAGGAATTTTTGGTGCCGCTCGGCATTTCCCAATACCGGCTGGCAAAAGAGATCGGCGTGACCGAAGCGCGCATCTCGGCGATCTGTTCCGGCAAGCGCGCAGTTACGGCAGATACAGCATTGCGCCTGGCCGCGTTCTTCGGCACGACGAGCGGCTTCTGGATGGGCCTGCAAGCGGATTACGATACCGAAGAAGCAGCGAAAGAGTTGTCTGGCGAACTGGCGCAGATACATCGCTTCGAGCCATTGGCTGCTTGAATGAGCAATTAGGGCGTGATACGGGTACGGAGCCCAATTTATTAACCCAATATGATGAATGAGGTTATCGATTTCCTGGCCCATTGGGGCATCACTGCACTGTCACTCTGGGTGGCGAGCGGGATATTTCACGGGATCACTTTTGCCGACAAGCGTTCGCTGCTGATTTCTGCGCTGCTGCTGGGACTGGCCAACGCGGTTATCCGGCCTGTCGTGATCCTGCTCACCATTCCGCTGACCATCATCACCTTCGGCTTCTTCCTGCTGGTGATCAACGCACTCATGATGCTGCTGGTGTCGTCCATGGTCAAAGGTTTCAAGGTCTCCGGGTTCTGGACGGCGTTCTTTGCCAGCATCTTCATTGCGATTTTGAGTTTTATCGTCGGGTTGTTCATCTTCCAGTCGAGTGACAACCCGATCATCATACCCGCTCAACACGGGCTGATGGTCTGATAACAATCGGGGACATACCACGCTTCCCTGAAACTGGGTAACTATCACTGAGCTAGAATATTTGCATGTGTAGCCATTACGAACCCGTCAAGAATCGAAACAAACTCAAGGACCACTTCAAGGTCGATGATCCCCGCGTCGTTTAGCGTCAGCCTGATTTTTCCATGAAATTTGTCCGTTACTCTGACTGGAGCCAGTTGCCGGAAAGTGCCCATGCACTATTTGATCAAGAGGAGAAACGCAGTATTTTTTTCTCGCGATCATGGTTTGAGTGTTTAACTTCTAATGCGCTGGATGCTGCACACAAGATGGTATTGGCCTGCGTGGTGGACGGCGACAGAGTGATGGCAATTCTTCCCTTGATGGGGTGTGCCGGGGTTAATACCTGGTACTCACTCTCTATTCTTCATGGATATACCCCGCTTTATAGCCTGTTACTTGCGGATGATGATCAGGAGCGGGTTCTTTCCTGCCTGGCGCAGGCGCTGGACCAGTTGCCGGTTAACGCATTGCTGTTGGAGCCGGTTGCCAGGGATGACAGCAAGCTGAACGGATTGGCGAGGCTGCTGGAAAAAGCCGGATTCAAGTGTGAATATAATTACAGGCACTATAACTGGGTGTATCACCTGCAGGGGCAGTCGTATCAGGAATATATGGCAGGCAGGCCTGCCGTGTTGCGCAATACCATTTCACGCAAGATGCGCAAACTCGAACGCGAGCACGGTTATGAAATTCGACTGTTTACCGGAGAGGAAGTGCCTCGCCATATGCCGGATTACTTTGCAGTCTACAATGCAAGCTGGAAGCAGAATGAAGTCAGGAATGCAGGCTTTCAGAATTGCTACGTAGAGGCCTTTTCGAGGGCGGGCTGGTCCAGGCTTGCGGTCATGTATGTCAAGGGACAACCTGTCGCAGCGCAGCTTTGGTTTGTACGCCACGACAAGGCAAGCATCTACAGGCTCGCGTATGACAAGGCGTGGAGGCAGTATTCAACGGGAACAATACTTACCAGTTTCCTGATGGAGTATGTGATCGATACCGACAAGGTGAAAGAGATCGACTTTCTGACGGGCAATGAAGCTTACAAACAGGACTGGATGTCTGAACGCAGGGAGCGATTTCTGTTGAGTTTTATAAAACACAAGTGCCTCGCAAGCAGTTATGCAAGGGTTGTTGCATCACTGAAACACCTGTTGAAAAGAGGATAACAAAATTAAAAATAATCAGAAAAACAATCAGGGACAGCAGCTGTCTTGAAGCAACTCCCTGAGTAAGTAAAGCAAATGATATGGGGACGGAGCCCAATTGTATTTGTGAAAAATGGGGCTCCGTACCTATGCGAGTCCAAATTGACCCCGGTGCCTTGTGATTGCAATAATCCGTTTCTGCCGAAAAATTATTGGTGAATACTTTAATGTCGACAAAAACTAGCTCTTCCGGGACTTTCGATTTTGTATTTGAATCCGAAAGCCTTAAAAACAAAAAACTGGAAGACCACCGTTCGTTTTGTGCGGCCATGTTTTTTATTTCAGGATTTTTTGGCGCTGCACTCTGGATATGGGATTACGTCACTGATCCGGTCGGCTCACTCAATACAATCGGGCTCAGGTTTGGATATTTGTTTTTGATCCTTGTTGCCGTTGCGTTTAAATATGTGAAGCACCGGCGTTTGCTGGCTTCTGTCTCCTTGGCGGCGATTTTACTTGCGGAGGGTTTGTTTGTTGCGATTCTGAATCGGCTTGATACGGGCATGACCTACGGTATTGGCGGCTTCATGATCTTTGTATTCATCCCTTTGTTGCTGTTACAGGGTTTTTCTCTGTTTTTTAATCTTGTCCAGGCTGTCATGGTGGCAGGCACCCCGCATATATTAGCTGTAATGGGTTACGTCCCGGGCTTTCAACATGATCACTATGCAGTGTTAATCTGGCCGACGGTCGCGCTGATGATGCTGATTTATTTTGCATCCGCCCATAATTACAGGAAGAGACGGGACTTTGAGCTGGCGCTTGAGCATGTGTCCCATACCGATCCTTTGACCGGCTTGAATAACAGGCGATATTTTGAACCGTTGCTGAGACAGGAAATCGCCCGGTGTTCACGATTGAAGCACCGCGTTTCGCTGATGATTCTCGATATCGATCATTTCAAGAAGATCAACGATACCTACGGGCATCCAACCGGTGATTTGGTTATCTGCCTGCTTGCGGAAATTTGCCGCAAAACATCGCGTGAAATTGATGTGATTGCGAGACTGGGCGGCGAGGAATTTGCGATCATGCTTCCTGAAACCTCCGCGACGGATGCCGCCGAGGTGGCGGATCGTATACGCGCTGTTGTGGAGAAAACCACGGTTAAAAGTTTGGGAGATGTGGAGTTTTGTTTTACGGTCAGCATCGGCGTTGCCGAGCAATTATCTGGCGATCCTTCCGAGGGGGGGCTCGTCGGCAGGGCAGATGAAGCGCTGTATCAAGCCAAGGAGTCGGGTCGTAACCGAGTGCAGATTAGGAGCTAACCGGTTGGGAATAGCGATAACACAGCTCAAGGGGTCAGCATCGGAATCGTTTTTACAATAGATAAAACTGAAGGTGTTAGTCCAGGCCCTTAATAATTGTTGATCGATACTCAAGAAAGGCGGCGCATAACAATCGGGGACCACGGTTTCTGTATGCACTTGCCGGCAAAGTGATCGCACCTCACCATAAACCATGACGAAAGCAGAATGATGAAAAAAATCCTGATTACATTCGCTTTGTTGCTCACCGGCTGTGTCGGTCTGCCCGAGAACGTCAAGCCGGTGGATCATTTCAACTCGGATAGATACCTCGGCAAATGGTATGAGATTGCCAGGCTGGATCATTCATTCGAGCGCGGCCTCTCAAAGGTTAGCGCCAGTTACAGCAAGCGTGATGACGGTGGCATCCGGGTGATCAATCGCGGTTACGATGCAAAGAAACAGCAGTGGAAGGAAGCCGAAGGCAAGGCTTATTTTGTGAATGACGCCGACCAGGGATATCTGAAGGTATCTTTCTTTGGCCCATTCTATGGTTCTTATGTCGTGGTTGAGCTGGATCATGAGAATTACCAATATTCACTGGTCAGCGGACCGGATAAATCCTATTTGTGGATCTTGTCGCGCACACCACAGATGGATCAAGCAACCCAAAAGCGCCTTGTCGATAAAGCGGCTGCATTGGGGTTCGATACGGGCAAGCTGATCTTTGTCGAGCAAGACAAGTAAAGGAACAACCGGGAATGGAACAATCGGCGACGGGCCACGTTTCCCTGAAATGATGAAACTGTAGTTGCCGGATTCGAATTTATTTTTTCCCCCTTCTATTCTTGACGTGGTAGCTTGTTTCTATAGGTGCAAGCGCGATTGATCCTGTCAATATGCGTCATGTGAACCTGCCAAGTTTATTTTGGTCGTAGATCATTATCAGTACTATCCGGCAACTACTCATTAAAGGAGGGAAAAATGAAGAATGACGAATTGAGAATGGAAGTGTCGGCAGATATCGAGTATTTTCGGTCAAAAGCCAAATACTACAAGTTGCATAAACTATTTGAGGCGGCGAAATATGCCGAGAAACTCGCTTCAAACCTTGAATTGGCGCTGACCACTTTGCCATCCAAGGAAGACATTAAAATAGTCTGATCAACATCAATCGATAGAGCAATCAATCAAAGACAGACCAGGGTTTCCCCGCGAATGATAGGGGGTGAAGACCTGATCTTTTTTGCTATAAGTAAACAAAAGGTACCGGAGTCGAATTGTTTTGGGTGATGCGGAACTGAAGGGGTTAGTTCCAATTCACATTAATTTTCCTCACGGGCATCAAACGACTCGAACATCCTGAACAGCGGCACATTGGCACCTGCGCTGTCGAAAACTTTGCGGGCGGAGTAAGATATATCTATACGGATGCGGCCGGATTAATTCATCTCATGAAAACATTCTTCTTCATCTTTCTCCTGTTTTTTACACTGGCCGATGGCGCGAGCGCAGCCGAGGAGTTTTCTGTCACAGTAACAACATCCAGCGCAACAGCTTCCAGTCCCGCAACAGATTTTTCTGCTTATATTGCCGACCGGCGCAAGGCGCAATTCGAGACCAGCTTCGGGTATGCCGTATTCCCGATGCCGTACTCTCTTCCCGGCATCGGCAAGGGCTTTGCTCTGGTCGGCGGCGCAATGAATATCGCGAACACTTATACCGATGCATACGGCATCGTATATGACGGCGATGTCAGGGGAGGGGCGCTGGGCGTGGCCGACATTCACATTGTCCCGCGTAAGCTTATCCTCGATTTTGGCGCCGGCGCAGTGAACAAGGCTTCGATCCAGAACTTCAGGCTGCGCGGCATGAATTCGGGCAAGGATGATTACTTGTTGATCGGTGTCGATAATTCGTTATTTTACGGCGGCAGACTGACGGCCACGTTTTTCGAGCGGCGCTTCGAGATGTACGGGGCGTGGTACGGCGGCGCATCAAAGATGAAAGATATCCGGGACAATAACGGCAATCTGATCGTCGAGGCGCAAAATGCACCGCGCAACAGTACGCACACGGGCATTCTCGGTGTGCGCATGGACCTGACCGACGATTATGACGACCCTCGGCGCGGCGTGCGTCTTGATGTGTCGCGGTCGGCATCCCCGCCCAGCGGCACGGGCCCGGATTTCTATGTGATGGATTACAACTTCACTGGCTATGTTCCCATGGCCACCCGCAATACCTTGGCTTTCAATTTCCTGCGCTCGGACGCGGTTGTCACAAGCATGGGCGAAACCGATCCTGCCGCGATCCAGGCACAACAGGGGATCAATTGCAGTGATCCCGCGCTCACCCCGCAGCAACAGCAGTTCTGTCTCGATTCAGTCAACCTGACCGTTGCGAACAATACCTATGGTACGGCCACGTCGCTGGGCGGCTTCAACCGGCTGCGCTCCTTTTCGCAGGGGAGGTTCCGCGGAGCGCACACCCTGTTCTACGGCACCGAGTTTCGCTGGAATCTTTCCGATGAGGCCAAGCCGTTCGATATTTTTATCATGAAGGACATTCGGACCTCATTGCAGGTCGCCGTCTTTTACGAAAGTGGCAGCACGGCCGATATTTCTGCCGATGTGGGCAAAACATGGCGCAGCTCTTATGGGCTCGGGGCCAGGATGATCACGGCTTCGGGCGTGGTTTTCCGCGCGGATGTGGCGAATGGACATGACGGTACCTCGACGGCGATTTTCATCGGCTACCCATGGGAGATTTGAAGAGGGGGAGATCTGATCCCGTTAGCCTGAAGTTACAATCGGGGGCAGGCCACGGTTTTAGTGAACGAATGGGCTCAGCAGCGCAATAGTTTCAAGAAGAATTAAGGGGCGGGGTTCGAAATAATTTCACAAAGCCCTTTACCCATTACAAATCACCAACAGGAAAGGAGTGTTCGCATGAAGTTCATCGGCTTCCTCATTGCCATCGCGTCTTTGTTGCTAGGCCTGTTTCTGTTTGCCAACTGGGCTGCGATCACCACACAAATACAATTATCCTTCCTGCTTTTCGAGGCGAACGGCTCCGTCGGCCTGATCTTTCTGGGCATCACGCTGGTGTTCGCCTTGCTTTTCGTCAGTTACGCGCTTTTACTGCGTACCAGAATGTTGGTGGATGCACGACGCCATGCGCAGGAGCTGGATGCGCAACGCAAGCTGGCAGAAAGCGCCGAGACTTCGCGCTATGATCAATTGCGGGAGCAAATCACCGCTGAATTTGCGCAATTGCAAAAAACGAACAAGGAATCGCATGACACCCTCGTGGCCCGAAACGAAACCATGGAACAGTCATTGCTGAAACAGCTTGAAGAAGAAACCAATGGCTTATCTGCTGCATTGGGTGAAATTGAAGAAAAACTGGATCGCGTACTTGCGCGAAACGCTGCTTAACTATATGTTCCATTTGACGCTGAATCGATAAGGTCAGGCTCCATTGATCACCCTGCCCGGGACGGGTCAGTCCCTTTCTTTCGTGAACTTTATAAAATGAATTTATTCCGTTTCGCCTCATTGATCTTTTTGTTTGCTGTCGCACATTCGGCACTGGCAGCTGATTGCGGGCAGCCCATTTCCACTGATGCGGTGGCAAAATTGTCGGGGCCAGTCACACTGGGCGGCTTAACAGCCAAATTCGGGGAGTGGTGCCAGGGCCATGGTCCTGTCAGTACTTACAAAGACACCAATGGAAACGAGATCTGGTTTTTCTGGAAGGCATCCAGCCAGCAAGCAAACCATGGCGAAGACCATATGGCATACCAGGTGTTGCTTGCCAGTGTGGTGCCTGCCGATGATCCGGGTGAATACCAGATCATCTGGCCAGCGGAGTTTGTTGGAAAAGAGATCAGGGATATTCTTGCCAAGGAATATGCCAAGGACTAAGACGCCCCCAAAAAAATGCTCACCAAGCCAACAGGGTGATACGGGGACTGAACACGAATAATTTCAGCAACTAAACCGAAGCGATAGGGTCGAACATCAGGTAATTTGAGTCAATTTGTTTGTGTGAACGCACCTTGCATGAAGGGAGCATCTCATGAGCACCGATGACCAAACCTGCTGTCCCCGTTTCGATCCCGTCCCCTGGGATGGACAGACCCTCACCTGGCACGACAAACGCTTCGTGCGTGATCATGTGACCAGCCTTTTCCATATTCCCCTCAACTACGGCGCAGTGATGACGCGGGTGGATAACGCCATCCGCGCGGCCGGCGCCAAGCTGGAAGCACCGGTGATGCTGACCGACGAGAATTCCCTGTGGGGCGCGGATGTTTATGTCGAGGCCGGCAAGGATGTGCCGGGTGCGAAGATGGTCAGTATCTCCGGCACCTTCATGAGCAAGGTGTTCGAAGGGCCGTACAGAAACATCGGGCACTGGGTGAAGGAAATGAAGGCTTGGCTGCAGCGCGAAGGCAAGCGTTTCAGCAAGCTGTATTTCTACTACACCACCTGTCCCAAGTGCGCGAAGAAGTACGGCAAGAACTATGTGGTGCTGCTGGCGCAAATAGACTAGCAGCTCATGGACGAGTTGCTGAATTGTTCTTCATCGTTACCGAATGAAGCTTGATTGATCTGGTCGTCGTGTAGATTCAACCGGGAGCGCAACATGGGCAAGCGTATTCTTTTGATACAGGGGCACCCGGATGCGAGCAAACCGCACTTTTGCCACGCGCTGGAGGAAAGCTATGTGCGAGGAGCAACTGCAGCCGGACATGAGATCAAACGTGTCAACGTGGGCAGTCTTGAGTTCCCGATCCTGCGCAGCGAGAGCGAGTGGAACGACGGCGCGCTGCCGGCCAGCCTGACCGAGGCGCAAGCGGCGATCAAGTGGGCGCAGCATATCGTATTTGTTTTTCCGCTGTGGATGGGCGATATGCCCGCCTTGCTGAAAGGTTTCCTCGAGCAGGTGGCGCGTCCGGGTTTCGCTTTTTCACGCGAGAAGAATCCGATGCTGCACAAGGAGCTCAAGGGCCGCTCGGCGCGGGTGGTCGTCACCATGGGCATGCCGGCGATGGTGTATCGCTGGTTTTTCTTTGCGCACAGCATCAGGTCGCTGGAGCGCAATATTCTCGGATTTGTCGGGATTCATCCGGTGCGGGACACCATCATTGGACTGGTTGGCAGCATGAGTGAACAGGCCATAAAGAAATGGCTGGTCAAACTGGAGCATCTGGGTAGCCGGGGGGATTGATCCGGCCGCCTTGGCGAAAAGGATACGCACATGAATGCATCGCAGCACACGAATATCGAAGGTCAGGTGAGCCCGGGCTTTGAGGCCGTGCGGGAGGCATTTGCAGAAAATTTCTCCCTGCGCCACGAATTGGGCGGCGCTTGTTGTGTGTACCAACATGGCCAGAAAGTTGTTGACCTGTGGGGTGGCGTGCGGAACAAGGCAACCGGCGAGCCCTGGCAAAAGGACACGATGGTTCTCGTCTATTCGACCACCAAGGGACTGGCCGCGATGACGCTGGCGGTGGCGCATTCGCGGGGATGGCTCGACTACGATGAGCGCGTCGCCACCTATTGGCCGGAGTTTGCCCAGAACGGCAAAGAGGCCATCACTGTCCGCCAACTGCTGGCGCATCAGGCGGGTCTGTTTGCCTTCGACGAGCAGTCGGACCGGAGTTTGATTGCCGACCCCGATCGTCTGGCGGTGGTGCTGGCGCGCCAGAAACCGGCATGGGAACCTGGCACGCGACAGGGCTATCATGCAATCACGCTCGGCTTTTACGAAAGCGAGTTGCTGCGCCGGATCGATCCGCAACATCGCAGCCTGGGACAGTTCTTTCAGGACGAGATCGCCACGCCATTGGGCCTCGATTTTTACATCCGCCTGCCCGAGGCCATCCCGAACGCCAGGTTGGCAACACTTGCGAGTCCTGGCCTGCTTGCGAGGATGGTTGGGTTTCCGTTGAAGGTGACGCTCGCCGTGTTCAATCCGCGCTCGAACATTGTTCGTGCGCTTGCCGGTTCCATGTTTTCCCATGACGAACAGCGTATCTACACACGCAACTTCGAAGTGCCCGCAGGCGGTGGCGTCGGGACTGCGCGCGCGATCGCGCATGCCTATGGCGTGTTTGCCTCCGGCGGAAAAGAACTGAAACTGCGCCCGGAGACCTTGCAAGCGCTGGCGGCACCGGCGATTCCTCCGACAAACGGCTTCTACGACGAGTGCATGTTGAACGACGGCGTGCAGTTTTCGCTGGGCTTCATGAAGCACTGCCCGGTCTGGTCGTTCGGCAATGAGGGTTCGTTCGGTATGCCCGGCACCGGGGGTTCGCTTGGCTTCGCCGATCCGAAGGCCGGCATCGGTTACGCTTACGTCACCAGCGGTATGGGGACATCGTTGACCGGCGACCCGCGCGACATCGCGTTGCGAAACGCGCTGTACTCGATCATTTCACGGGGAAGCAGTTAACGGGGATGAACGGCAGCGGGCAGTTCAAATAATTTCAGCAGCAAAAAATCATTCGGGCAATTTGCCGCGCAGCACATCACGATCAAACCACCATTTGTCACCGACGACCGCATCGATCACTTGTGCCATGCGCGGCAGGAAAATTTGCGGATCGCGCAACTCCATCATGTCCAGCCACAGGTTCATTGCACCCTGGTCGTCCACCTGGCTATGGCGCTTGGCCACCATCGAGATGAGATTGTCGACAAGGAAAGTCTGGCCCTCATGCTTGTCATCCTCGGCGCGCAGGTCAACCACGTAGCGCGCTGTGATCGCCGCCACCGCGGCGCCGTCTGAATCGTCCGACATTTCGCTGATCGCATGGATCAGCATCGCGACTGTCAGTTCCGGATCGACCGGAAAGGTGATGGCAAGCCAGATGCCCATGCCCAATACCGCGATGGAATCTTCCTGGTCGGCCTGGAAGAGTACGTTGCATGCCTCGACGGCATCCTGCCAGGATTCCTGTGTCATGGAGATGATAAATGCCTCGCGTGCGATTTCCCACGCTTCCTTCCTGCGTTCCAACGCATTCAGGAATTCGGCGATATCCAGTTGCAGCCGGGCGCGCTGCAAATGATCCGACTCTGCCAGCGCGTTGAGCTGCTGTATTTTTTCCGCGAGCTGTTTTTTCAGCCCGGCTTGTTCTTCCGCTGTCAGGCCTTCTTTCGCGTCCTTGATCAGTGAGCCTACATTGAGAATTTGTTCGGTCATGGGATTGTTTGAATTGGATTGCCAGTATTGTATTAATGGATGGTGCCGGTAGAATTGCGAAGCAGGGCTTCGCAATATATTAGTCTTTGAAGGATGATAGCATTAAGCCAGCGTGGCAGTCAGCCATGCGGTCAGCAGCGAGATCGTTTTTGTTTGCCGATACTGAAATGACGTACCATCCGTTTTGCCGATCAACAAGAAAAAAAGGGGAGTGGGGAGATGAGCGAAGTAGCAGACTACAAGCAGGTTCGTAATTCAACGGTGGGAACCGAGCTTACCGAAGACGAGGCCAAGCTTCTGGCCGAGAAAATGGGCGTGCGTTATTTGAAGGACGGCGAATTTCTA
>Ga0055484_10000023_pt1 | contig 13618 bp, 15 predicted proteins | sample RushMan_CattailN_6_FD_57939 | JGI IMG/M metagenome (GOLD analysis project Ga0055484, IMG submission 57939) | Wetland microbial communities from San Francisco Bay, California, USA, that impact long-term carbon sequestration - RushMan_CattailNLC_D2 | ecosystem: Environmental > Aquatic > Marine >... | reverse complement strand
ACCGGCGGATGCTGCACCAGCCAGATTTCATCTCGTGTTTCGCTGTTGCGTTCAGCGGTGAATTTCTTCATCGCATCCCATGTGGGTTGGAATTCGACCAGTCCCAGCGTATGAATAACAGGGGGTGAAGGGTGAGGTGTGAAGGGTGCAGGGTGGGAGAGTGCTGCAAGGTTTTCCCCTTCCCCTTTGCTGTTTTCCCTGGTCATAGCACCATCACGATGGAAGGGTGGTCGCACAATTCCTGGTAGAGCGCGTCGAGCTGTTCGCGTGATGTGGCTTGCACCGTGCAGGTCAGGCTGAGGTAACGCGCGTTTTTGCTGGCGCGCATTTCCATACTGGCGGCGGCAAACCCGGGATCGTGCTTTGTGACGACTTCCAGAACGGCCTGTGCGAAGCCCGGCTGCTGCAAGCCGAATATCTTCAGCGGAAACTCGCAGGGATATTCGATCAGGCTGGCAGTCAATTCTTTTTTTGGTAATTCGCTCATGGTTATCTATTCGTCAGGCGCGCATCACATTGCGCTTGAAGTCCTGATACAGGGAGTGCAACCTGGCAAACATTGGGCCGGGTTTTCCAGTTCCGACCGGCTTGTTGTCTAGCTGCGTGATTGCCAGCACCTCTTTGGTGGACGAAGTGAGCAGAAGTTCATCTGCTGCATGGACTTCCGTGACATCGATCTTGCGCACCTCATGCGGGATGCCATTGGCCGAAGCAATCTCCAGCACCACATCATAAGTGATACCGGGCAGCATCAAATGGTCTTTGGGCGGTGCAAGCAGTTTGCCATTCTTTACGACAAAGATGTTGCTGGCGGCACCCTCGGTCATGAAGCTGTTGTCACGGATCAGGATCGTTTCAGCACATCCCGCATCGATAGCCATCTGGCGCAGGAGCACATTGGGCAGCAGCGAAATGGACTTGATATCGCAACGCAGCCAGCGGTTGTCCTGCGCGGTTACTGCACCAACGCCGCTTTGCAACAGCGCGGCGGGAGGGGTGGGCAGCGGACTGCTCATCATGAACACCGTCGGTTTGACCGGCGGGTTCGGGAATGCGTGATCGCGCTTTGCCACGCCGCGGGTAATGTGCAGGTACAGGTATTGATCTTCGCCGGAATTGCGCGCGATGAGCTCATTGAAGATGTTCGCCCATTCGTCATCGCTGTGCGGGTTCTGCAAGCGTATCCCGTCCAGACTGTGTTGCAGTCGCAGTAAATGTTCCATCAGGCGGAATGCTTTGCGCGAATATACCGGAATGACCTCATACACGCCGTCTCCAAATATGAAGCCGCGATCCAGCACGGAAACTTTTGCTTCCGCGATGGGCATGTATTCACCGTTCAAATATATCGTCATGACGGTTACCTATTGGAACATCAGGCGGATGCTATCCCATCCGCGCGAAAACACATTTGCCAGCGGCACATTGTCCAGTGCGACCAGCGGATATTCGGCATAGGGTTTGCCCGCCAGCGTCAGCTTGAGTACGCCCAGCTGTTGTCCTCCCAGAATCGGGGCCAGGACAGGCTGGTGCGTCTCCATCGTTGCCTTGAGTTGTGAGAAAGTCCCCTTCGGAATGGTCAGGAACAGATCGTGACGGAAGCCGACATCAAGCTGGCTCTCGGTACCTTTCCAGATACGGAGCTGTGTGACCGGCTGATCCTTCTGGTACAAGCGAGCGGTATCGAAATATTGAAAGCCATAATTCAGCAGTTTCTGGCTTTCGCTGGCGCGCAGCCGGTCGGAATCTGCGCCCAACAGTACTGAAATCAGCCTGTGGTTATCGCGTTGCGCTGATCCGATCAGGCAATATCCGGCCGATTCGGTGTGCCCTGTCTTGATGCCGTCAGCATAAGGATCCAGCCACAACAGCCGGTTGCGGTTTGCCTGGGCGACATTATTGAATGTGTAGTTGCGCAGCGAGAACATGGGGTAGTACTGCGGATACTCTCGCAGGATGGCCGCTGCCAGCAAAGCAAGATCGGATGCGCTGCTGTAGTGTTCCGCATTCGGCAGGCCTACCGGATTGGAGAAATGGGTGTTTTTCATGCCAAGCAGTTTTGCTTCCTGGTTCATCATGTCAACAAACCCTGCTTCGCTGCCGGCGATGTTGAGTGCCAGCGTGATGGCAGCATCGTTGCCGGATTCCACGATTAGACCGTGCAACAACTCATCGACTGTGACGGTTTGGCCGGCCTTGAGCAGCATACGCGATTCACCGTTCCAGCCGCGCACTGCAGACGGAGGGACGTCAAGTTTTTCTTTCAGCGATATCGTGCTGTGCTTGATCGCATCGAAAGCCAGGTAAGCGGTCATCAGCTTGGTCAACGAAGCCGGCTCCATGCGTGCATCCCCGTTTTGGTTTACCAGAACCTGATTGCTGTTGAAGTCGTATAACAAGTACGATTTGGCCGCCAACTGAGGTGCTTCTGGTAATGGAGCAGGCTGTGCAAATACGAGCACAGGCATGAGGGAGATGATCAGTAAGATGAGCTTCATAATGCAAGGCGGGTTCAGAGGATATAATTATAACGCGTGACCAGGGCCTGGACAGAAAACCGCATTTTTCACACGCCGCGTATAATTCGCATCTCGAATTTATTCAATACAAGGGAAATTATGATGACAAATCTGTGCCGGATTGGCGGCTTCCTCGCAGCCCTGCTGGTCAGTGCCAGCGTTTATGCCGGCGATGTTCAAGTTGAAAATGCATGGGCGCGCGCCACTGCCCCGGGGCAAGATGCGGCAAGCGTGGATATGACCATCACCAGCAAACAGGACGCGAAATTGATCGGGGTGTTCAGCACGGTTGCAAAGGAGGCAGCGCTGCATAGCATGACAACGATGAACGGCATGATGACAATGCGCGAAGTGGAAGCCATAGATCTGCCTGCGGGCAAGCCAATGAACCTGGGCGAGGCCGGCTATCACCTGATGCTGACCGGCCTGAAGGCACCCCTCAAAGAAGGTGAAATGTTTCCATTGACGCTGAGCATCAAAATGGCAAACGACCGCATCATGAAAGTCCAGGCTATGGTCGAGGTGAAATCACTGACGACGAGCAAAGCACCTTCGCACAGTGATGAGCATATGCACATGCAAATGGATATGCACTGAGTAAGTGTTAGCTTCTCTTGAATATCAGGCGGCGCTTGCCGCCTGATTTGTTTTAAGCCCACAATTTTTCCTCTTGGAATATTCTTCTGGTGTAGAATTCGCGGCATATTTTTTAAGGAATAACCATGTCGCTTACCCCTTCCGCCGCCGAGAAAAAAGCCCGCACGCTGTCCGAGGCAATGCCCTACATCCAGCGTTTCTTCGACAAAACCATCGTGGTCAAGTACGGCGGCAATGCGATGACCGATCCCGCACTGCAGGAAAGCTTTGCGCGCGACGTCGTGCTGCTCAAGCTGGTCGGCATGAACCCGGTGGTGGTGCATGGCGGCGGGCCGCAGATCAACGACCTGCTGAAGCGGGTAGGCAAGGAAGGCACCTTTGTGCAGGGCATGCGCGTCACCGATGATGAGACCATGGATATGGTCGAAATGGTGCTGGGCAAAGTCAACAAGGACATCGTCAACCTGATCAACCGTTTCGGCGGCAAGGCGGTCGGCCTGACCGGACAGGACGGCGGATTCATTCGTGCCGAAAAATTGATGCTGGAAAGCACCTCGGAGCCGGGCAAGATGCTGGACATCGGACTGGTCGGCGACATCAGCAAGATAGACCCGTCCATCATTACTTTTCTGGATTCCGGCGATTTCATCCCGGTCATCGCGCCGATCGGTGTCGCGCCGGACGGTGAAACGCTGAACATCAATGCCGACGTGGTGGCGGGTAAACTCGCCGAAGTGCTGCGTGCAGAAAAACTGGTGCTGCTCACCAACACGCCGGGTGTGCTGGACAAAAACGGCAATCTGCTGACCGGCCTGACGCCCAGGCAGATCGACGAACTGGTCGCAGACGGCACGCTGTCCGGCGGGATGTTGCCCAAGATCGGTTCGGCGCTGGATGCCGCGCGTGGCGGAGTGCGCGCGGTGCACATCATCGACGGACGGGTGGAGCATGCGCTGTTGCTGGAGATCCTGACGGATGAGGGTGTAGGAACGCTGATCAAAAGCAAATGAAAAATCCGGTGTGCAACTGCTGCGCTTGCTGATACGGCGTTAAAAAAATGGCTCGAAATCCCCCTTTACTTGAACGTAACCCCCGGTTCACCGCCAAATTTTGCCTTGTCTCAGCTGCGCTCGAAACGATTCACAAAGGATTTTTAGGGTGAGCGGGCGTATATGGATTTTCGATCTGGACAACACGCTGCATAACGCGAATCCTTATATTTTTCCGCACATCAATCGCAGCATGACGGCTTATGTGCAACAGTATCTTCAGCTGGATGAAGCGGCGGCAAACGAATTGCGTGTGCATTACTGGCAGCGCTATGGCGCAACGATGACCGGCCTGATGCGGCATCATGGCACCGCACCGGATCACTTTCTGTGGCATACCCACCAGTTTCCGGAACTGGAACGAATGGTGTTGCGCGAACCGCGATTGCGCCACGTGTTGAAGAAACTGCCGGGCAGGAAAGTGGTATTTTCCAATGCGCCCCGGCATTATGCGCATGCCGTATTGGAACTGCTGCATGTGGACGATTTGTTCGACGATGTGATGGCGGTGGAGCACACCCGTTACCGCCCCAAGCCGGACAGCTTCGGTTTTCTGCGCTTGCTGAGGCGGCATCGTATGAAGGCAGCACAATGCGTGATGGTCGAAGACAGTTTGGAGAATCTGAAGGCGGCGAAAAGATTGGGGATGCGTACCGTATGGGTGAGTGCCGGAAGCAAAAATACGCCGTATGTGGATGTGAAGATTCGTAATGTGATGCAGTTGCCGGACGTGCTGCATCGTCTGATATAAAAGGGGAAAACATGGCTGCAAAACCAGGCGAGAGAAAATTACAGATACTGCAAACCCTGGCGCAAATGCTGGAGCAACCAAAGGGCGAGAAGATCACCACGGCTGCATTGGCGGCGCGGCTGGAGCTTTCCGAAGCGGCGCTGTACCGGCACTTTGCCAGCAAGGCGCAGATGTACGAGGGACTGATCGAGTTCATCGAGCAGACCGTGTTCGGCCTGATCAACAAGATCACCCAGGAAGAAAAGAGCGGCATAAAACAAGCCGAGGAGATAATGTCCATGCTGCTCAGCTTTGCACAAAAAAATCGCGGCATGACGCGCGTGCTGATCGGCGACGCGCTGGTAAACGAGAATGAGCGATTGCAGCAGCGCATCAATCAACTGCTGGATCGCATTGAAACTACGTTCAAACAATCGCTGCGCATGGCGACCACGCAAGGCGAACTGGGCGAAGCAGTGGATGTGGGTGCGCATGCCAATGTGCTGGTGTGCTACGTGATCGGCCGCTGGACGCAGTTTGCCAAGAGCGGCTTTACCCGCGCACCAATGGCGCAGTGGCCGGCGCAGTCGGCCATCTTGTTGCATTAATGACTGGAAAGAAAAAATGATATTAATACTGAGTTCCAACATAAGCGATCAATCCCAGGAATACCGGCAGTTGCTGGCACACTTGGCTACTTTGCAGGGTATCCAGACCCGCGTGCATATCGAGCGCGGCACCGAAAAAACGCTGACCGAAATTTACCTGATCGGCAATACACAGCAGCTGGACATCGAGGACATGCAGGCGCTGCCGGGAGTGGAGCGCGTGGTGCGGGTGTCGGAGGAATATCGCATCCTGGGGCGGCACAAGGACGATCAGCGCCCCACCCACTTCGAGTACAACGGCGTGCGCTTCGGACAGGACACGCTGAACGTGTTTGCCGGATTATGCGCGGTGGACAATCGCGAGCATGTCGAGATCATGATGAAGGCAGTTCACGACAACGGCCAGGTATGCACGCGCATGGGCGCATACAAGCCGCGTACCAGCCCGTATGCGTTTCAGGGCCACGGCAAAAACTGCCTGCCGTATGTGTTCGAGCTGGCGGGCAAGTACGGCATCAAGGTGATCGCAATGGAGATCACCCATGAATCGCATCTCAACGAAATCAAGGAAGCGTTGCACCAGACCGGCAATCCGACCGGCGTGATGCTGCAGATCGGCACGCGCAACACGCAGAACTTCGAGCTGCTGAAGATCGTCGGGCGGCAAACCGAGATGCCGATCCTGCTCAAGCGCGGTTTTGGCATTACCTTGGACGAGTCCCTGAACGCTGCGGAGTATCTTGCTTCCGAAGGCAACCGCAACGTGGTGTTTGGATTGCGCGGGATGAAAACCAACATGGGCGACCCGCATCGCAACTTTGTCGATTTCTCGCACGTGCCGGTAGTCAAGCGCCTGACCCGCATGCCGGTGTGCATCGACCCGTCGCACTCGGTTGGATCGCGCGCCGCATCACCGGACGGCATCCTCGACATGATGCAGGTCACTGCCCAGGGAATTATCGCCGGCGCGAACATGGTGCTGGTGGATTTTCATCCTGCGCCGCCCAAAGCGCTGGTGGACGGCCCGCAAGCGATGCTGCTGAAGGAGCTGCCTTATTTCCTCGAGGACGTGCAGATCGCGCGCGAGGCGTATTTGAAGCGCGTGGAGTTACGCCGGCGGCAGGACTGATTTACCGCTACTACAAAGCAAATCTTGTGGCTGGCTCATCTTGCTTTGCGGTAAAGCATTGTGTGCTGCCCCTATTGGTTTAGAAACCGCCTCCCGCTTGCCGATGCGATTGCGCTGGAGATTGTGGAAACGCGCAATCTCAAACCGGTCACGCAGACCACCCGGATAGCGTCACTGCTGCAAGTTGTGTGGATAAGGGTTCACAGATGTTGCAGATCGCCGGGAATATCGATGTCGGCAAAAATTCCGGCATCGTCGATGCTGATCTCCTCGACTTCGGATTTATCGCGCTCCAGCAAACGCCTGGCACCAACGTCACCCTGCAGCGCCAGCAATTCTATGCGGTATTGACGTGCAAACCCGACCGGATGACCGCGCCTGCCGGCGTGCACGGGAACTGCGATGGCAGCTCCGGTCGACAGCGCCTTGCGAACACGCGTGATCGCTTCAACGGGAACAGCCGGCATGTCGGCCAGGCCGATCATCCAACCAGCCGCATCAAGATTTGCGCGCACGCCGCAAACCAAACTGGCAGCCATGCCTTGCGTTGCATCGGCACAGCTTATCCAGTTTATCGCCGCAGATTTGCTCCCACCCAGCGAAGCCTCAATTGCGTTGCGAAATGTTTTTTCCCCGGGCCTGACAACCACGCTGATTTTTTCGAACCTCTCCAGCCAGGGCATCAGACTGTGTGCGGCAAGCGGCATCATTGTGCCGCGCAACCTCAAGGGATGCAGCAACTTGTCCGAGCCGAAGCGCTGTGAGGCGCCTGCTGCCAACACAATAGCGGCAATGTCATCCATATCAGTCGCTAAGCCAGGATCAGGCAAATCTTTCCTTGTCGAACGGCATGCGTCGCAAGCGCTTGCCCCTCAGCTTGAACACCGCGTTGGCAACCGCCGGTGCGATCGGCGGCAAGCCCGGTTCTCCGATGCCGGATGGCGGCTCGCTGCTTGCCACGATATGCACCTCGACCTGCGGCATTTCGGAAAACTTAAGCGGCGCATAATCGTGGAAATTGGATTGCATCACGCGGCCGTTCTCCAGCGTGATCGCCCCGTGCAATGCTGCGGATAGACCATATGCGATTGCGCTTTCGATCTGCTGTTGTATGCCGTCGGGATTGACAACCATGCCGCAGTCCACTGCGGCGACAACACGATGCACGCGGATCTTGCCACCTTGCAGCGATACTTCTGCGATCTCTGCCACATAGCTGTCGAACGACTTGTGCACCGCGACACCGCAGGCATGTCCGGCGGGCCATTTCGTTTTGCCCCAGCCGGCTTTTTCTGCGGCCAGTTTCAGCACGCCGCGGCAGCGCGATTTTGCAGGCAGGATAGCGAGCCGGTATGCGACCGGGTCTTTTTTCGCAAGATGCGCCAACTCATCGATCATTGTCTCGACGACAAACGCGGTATGCGAATGGCCAACCGAACGCCACCACTGCACCGGCACCTCGTTCTCCGGGGAATGCAGATCGACCAGCAGGTTGGGAATCATGTATGGCAAATCGGACGCGCCCTCCACCGAGGTAACATCGACGCCGTTATGCACCATAAAGTTTTCGAACGAGGTGCCGGCAGTGATGGATTGGCCGACGATGGTATGTTTCCAGGCCACCGGTTTGCCGTTCCTTGCGATGCCCGCCACGATATGGTCGGACCACATCGGTCGGTAATTGCCGCCCTGCATATCATCCTCGCGCGTCCACACCACCTTGATCGGCTTGCCGATCTCGACGGCCACCTGCACTGCCTCCTTCACAAAATCCGATCGCGGATTGGCGCGCCTGCCAAAACCGCCGCCCAGGAAAGTAGTATGAATCGCCACCTGGTCGGGATCGAGCATGGCAATCTGCGCAGCCATGTTGCGATCCATCGTCTGCGCCTGTGTGCCGGTCCAGATACTGCAGTGGTCGGGCTTGAGGTCCACCACCACGTTGAGCGGCTCCATCGCGGCATGCGCCAGATACGGCACTTCGTATTCGGCACTGACGGACTTATGCGCTTTCTTGAAACCCGTCACCGTATTGCCATTTTTGCGCGCCGCGGCCCCCGGTTTTTTTGCCAGTGCGAGATATTTCTTGCGCATCCTTGCTGTGGAAATCGCCGCGCCCGGTCCCTCATCCCATTCGATCTTCAGCAAATCGCGTGCAGTTCTGGCAGGCCAGAAACCTGTTGCCGCAACTGCGATCCCGGTCGGCACCTGATAAACGCCCTGCACGCCGGCGACCTTGCGCGCTTCGGTCGCATCGAAGCTTTTCACCTTGCCGCCGAACACCGGGCTGCGCGCGATCACCACCGTCAGCATGTCGGGTAGATAAACATCAATTCCGAATTGCGCGCTGCCGTCGATTTTTGCAGGCGTATCGAGACGCTTCATCGGCTTGCCGATGATCTTGAAATTTCCGGGCGACTTGAGTACAACGCTGTCCGGTAACGGCAGTGTGGCCGCGACATCGGACAGCGTGCCATAACTTGCCTGTTGGCCACTGGCATCATGGAACACCATGCCGTTCTCCGCACGGCATTCGCCGACCGGCACGGCCCACGATTCGGCCGCCGCACGGACCAGCAGCATCCGCGCGCTGGCGCCGACACGCCGCATTTGTTCCCACGACGACTTGATGCTGGTACTTCCGCCGGTCATCTGCATGCCGAAAGCCGTGTGGTTATAAACCGACGCAACCGGGGCCGACTCGACGCTGATGCGGCTCCAGTCGGCTTCCAGTTCTTCCGCGATCAGCATCGCCAGCGAGGTATACACACCCTGACCCATTTCGGATTTGTTGATAACGATGGTGATGCTGTCGTCCGGTGCGATGCGGATGAAAGCGTTGGGCGGATAGACTGGTTTGGCAGGCTGCCCTTGTTGGTGCGGCGCTTCGGCAGCATATGCACGGCCGCCTTTTATCGGCAGGTAAAAACCGATCACCAATCCGCCGACCAATGCGGAGGTCTCTTTCAAAAAATTGCGGCGCGAGGGGTTTTGCACGACTTTGTTTTGCTTTTCAATTTCCATTTGGGTTTTCATGCGGCACCTCCCGTCGTTTTCGCCGCAGTCTGGATCGCCGCGCGGATACGGTTGTAAGTGCCGCAACGGCACAGGATGCCGTCCATCGCCGCGCTGATCTGCGATTCGCTGGGGTTCGGATTTTCCTTGAGCAGCGCGGTGGCCGCCATGATCTGGCCAGACTGGCAATAGCCGCACTGCGGCACATCCACATCCTGCCAGGCCGCCTGCACCACCTTGCCCAGTTCGGTTTCGGCCAGACCCTCGATCGTGGTGACCTGCCTGTTGCTTGCCATCGACACCGGCGTCACGCACGAGCGCACCGCCCGCCCGTCCAGATGCACGGTACACGCACCGCACGCCGCGATGCCGCAGCCGTATTTGGTGCCGGTCAATTGCAGATGGTCGCGCAGCACCCACAGCAGCGGCGTGCCGGGATCGGTATCCACCTCTGTTATCTTGCCATTGATAGTTAGAGTGATCATGAGCACACCTCCTGTTTGTTGGATTGAGCCTGATTCATTGAATGATTGGTACGGTTTGCTGCAAACTGGTTACGTATCGAAATCAAATGTGCAAGGATGGACACCGCGATTTCCGGCGGTGTGCGGCTGCCGATGTTCATCCCCACGGGACCATGCAGCCGCGCGATCTCCTCGGGTGCCAGGTCGAATGATGTAAGCCGGGCACGGCGCCTGTCGTTGTTCGTTTTTGAACCGAGCGCGCCCACATAGAACGCCGGTGATTTCAGCGCCTCCAGCAGCGCCATGTCGTCCAGCTTGGGGTCATGGGTCAGCGCGATGATCACGGTGGCGCTGTCTGCCTGCAGTGCCACCACTGCATCGTCAGGCATCTCGGCCATCAGCGTCGTGTCCGGCACATCCCAGGTCGCGCGCATCTCTGCGCGCGGATCGCACACGTACACCTCGTAGTCGAGCGCCTGCGCCATGCGCGCGAGATAAGAAGAAGTCTGTCCGGCGCCGATGATCAGCATGCGCCAGCGTGGGCCGTACACCGTGGTAAGCGTCGTGCTATCGAAGAAGATATTTTCGGTGCGGGTTGCATCGTGCAGCTCGACATGCAATGTTCCAAGATGCAGTGTGCGGCTGACCGGACGATGGGCGTGCACCAGCTGCAGAACCTGCTCCACCCAATCCGATTGTCGAGCCGGCTCGACGACCACCTTGATCACGCCGCCGCACGGCAACCTGAAACGCCGGGCTTCTTCCTTGGTGACACCGTAGGTGATGATCTCACAATGATTGGCGGGCAATTGGCCGCGCTTTGCGCGCAGCACCAGGTCGTCTTCGATGCAGCCGCCCGATACCGAGCCCACTGCCTGGCCGTCACCGCGCAGCGCGAGCATCGCACCCGGCGGACGCGGGCTGGAGCCGAAGGTCTCCACCACTGTCACAAGCCACAACGGCTGGTTTGCCGCTTGCCACTCGCTCAACGACTTGAGTACAGAAAGATCGACGCTATCCATAACGCGACTCCTTGTGACGGATGCACATCCTACGCTTTTTGCAGAAAATTTGCAGTACCACCCCAGACACTCAAGAAGCTGTCTGAGCATGGGCTGAGTGTTCGTCTTACCCCTGGCTGCAACAGCTGCGAAGGGCGCGCTTTATGTAAACGGACATGAAGCGCATTGTGAGGAACTTGAAGGACGAATTGAAAACCGGAGCCTTTCATTTTTTGCCCAAGCAACAGGGCATCAAGGAAAGCGAACTGTACAAATAGAAAATCGTCAGGAATAACTTTTGAATTTGCCCGTGGCAGTGAGGTAGGTAATGTTCTGGGAGTTCATTGAGGCGAACTTTCGAGACTCTTCCAGGCTCTGCACCTTGTCTTCGATGCGCGAACCGAATTTGTTCGGGAATTGTCCGTTAAGCCATTTCATGATCGGCATGAGTTCGCGTCTTTCCGCAGCGGTGGTTGCCGCATCCATTTCAAATACACCCAGGCCTTTTTCGATGGCGTAAAGATAGTTTTCCGAATCGCGGATGCTGGTGAGAAAGGGCAGCTTTAATGAGTTAAGGAATCGTTCCAGCGCCGCGTAAACCGGAGAGGATGGGCTGCGCACCCGGTTGGCCACCACTGCGATCTTCGCTTTGGAAGTGCGCGCGCCGCCGTACAAAAATAACTCCTTGATGAAATCGGCTGTGGCGTGGATGTCGATCGGAGAAGGCGCTACGGGGATGACGATAAAATTCGATTTGCGCACGAGTTCCTGCAGCAACAGGCCTTTCGTTCCGGCAGGCGCATCGATGATCATGACTTCAATGTCTGTGGGTACCCATCCCTGCAGGCTGCGCAGCGGGGCAGCTCCCTTGGGCGGGGCTGCATTGGCGCCGTGTATTTTCTCAACCTGGATATTGTCCGTATACGCTGGCCGTGTCTTCAGCCATTGCATGCTCGAACCCTGCGGGTCGTAGTCCATGATTGCAGTCTTGATTTTCCTGCTGGCATAGTAGCCGGCAAGGTTGGTGGTTAAAGTGGTTTTTCCCGACCCGCCTTTGGAATTGATAACGAGTACTGTCAGCATGCCATTCCTCTCCTTCTGGTTTTATATAACCAGTGTGTCAGTTGCGAGATTCCGGATGCAAACAGCGAATCCAGGATATTTCCTGTGCAGCAAGGCGAGCTGAAAAGCATGAAAATCGCCAGTGGCAGGCCGGCTATTGTTTTCACGTAATTGGGCAACTCGAAAATTTCCAGCGTAGTCATTGGCGAAATCCTGTCATCGCGATGTCATATAACGGTTGAAAAATTGTATCCCGCAGGGGTGATAATAACCTTAAGCAGTTGACCACGAAAGTCGGTGTGCCTATTATGCATGCTCAACAGGTCAGATGGCTATGCAGGGCTATTTGCCAGCTTAACCGAATGCTTGATTGTCTCATCAAAATCTTTACCCCTGAATCTTAACTTGGACAGCGAGGTGATTGACATGGCTGAACAGAAGGCAAAACCAGTTACAAAAAAATCGGCAACCGCAAAAGCAGGTAGCGCGGCTGCTGGCAAGACGAAGACCGCGAAAGCGGGAATAAAGACAGCAGTGAAAAAGCAGGCGGCAGGAAAGGCTTCGGCTGCAGCGGAACCGAAAAAAACCAAGGCGCCTGTCGCGAAGAAAGCGGCAACTCCTGTCGCAAAAAAGAAAACTCCAGCAGCAAAACCTTCCGGGACAAAACCCAAGTCCGCTTCCGCTAAGCCGACCACTCCACGAAAAGCGGCTGTAAAACCTTCCCCGACTCCCGAAGAGCGCTATCGTATGGTGGAGACGACGGCATATTTCATCGCCGAGCGCAATGGCTTCCAGGGTGATTCGACCGAGCATTGGGCAGCTGCCGAGCGCGAGATTGCCGCAATGCTGGATCGATAGACTGGATAACATGGAGAAGCCGTTCGGCAGAAGCCGAGCGGTTTTTTTATGGGTATGCAGTGCCCTGCTTCATCGGCGCTCGCCATTTTGCATTGATAACCTGCAGGACAAAAAGAAAAGGCCCGATAAATTCGGGCCTTGGATATTGCTGCTTTGTTAATGTGAATCAGAACTTATTTATTCACTGGTTTTTTCCGGAAAATAAGATCATGAAGCACACAACAATGAACGGTGAAAATACAAGTGGTAGATAGATCATGGATGACACAGCAATACCTCCGAAAGTTGATTGATAACTAAGATTTATAAATGCCGCAGCGGTTTTTTTTTAGAGTCTTGGTAACTTGCTGTCAGTCTCTTGAATGGACTGTGAGCGAGTTAAAGCTGTGACACCGGAATGTTGCCAGCGAATAAAGAAAAAGGCAATAAAAGACCTTATAATCAATGAGGTAATGTGGTTTTTGAACCATCCATAGCGCCTGTCAACCATGAATGGAGTGTTCAGATATTCCTGTCCTGCGCTGGAATTGAACAGGCTGCGAAATATCGGAAGGGTCAACCGGGTTGCAGTCAATCGGGAGATTAA
>Ga0055484_10000022_pt1 | contig 13621 bp, 14 predicted proteins | sample RushMan_CattailN_6_FD_57939 | JGI IMG/M metagenome (GOLD analysis project Ga0055484, IMG submission 57939) | Wetland microbial communities from San Francisco Bay, California, USA, that impact long-term carbon sequestration - RushMan_CattailNLC_D2 | ecosystem: Environmental > Aquatic > Marine >... | reverse complement strand
ATGTCAATAAGACTCACATTTTGCCGGGCGATTGCAGGAGTAGTACCCGGTGAGGATAGCAAGAACGGCACTCGTACACTTTCATCCCATAAGGAAAATTTATGCCAGTGAAATTTTTCTCCCAAATGGAAGCCGTTGTCGCTCCACAAAACTACGACAGTATTGTCGGCATACTTGCTTTTTTCTAAACTATCTATCAGCAACCCAACTTGCGCATCGACGAATGAAATACTCGCCAAGTACCCCTGGACAGCATTAGCCCAGATATCCTGACTCACAATACATTGATGATCATTCAGAAACCGCGCAATCGAAGTGGCTGTTGGAGACAAATCATCCCAATCGTTCGCGAGAACATCCGGGATTACAATCTGGTCCAGTGGATACATGTCGAAATATTTCTGTGGCACATACCATGGAACATGCGTACGAAGGTAACCCACACCCAAAAAGAACGGTGCGGTATGTTCTTGTGACAGAATTTCAGCGGCCTGGGTCGTATAAATACCATCAGGCATTTCACTGTCGCTCACTGCCACAGGAGCCCAGTCAAACAATCCATTTGGAGGTAAATTAGGGTATCCAGAGCACTTCTGGTTAGCCGCTGGATAAGTTTCAGGCAGCGGGAAATTGGGAAGTTGATTCCACCAATGATATATCTTCCCGAGCAGCGTTGTGTTGTATCCGTTATCTGTAAAGTGCTGTGGGAGGGTAACTAAACATGAAGGAATGTGTGTTGAATTATCTGATACACCAGTAGTATGAGGAAACAATCCGGTTAAAGCACTAGCGCGGGAAGGGCCGCACAATGGGGCATTACAATAAGCTTTCTCAAAAACAAGTGTTTTTGCAGCAAGTTTATCCATATTTGGCGTTTTGACCTGTGGATGCCCCCCCAAAAAACCTACCCAATCATTAAGATCATCAATACAAATAAAAAGAACATTCGGCTTGGAAACTGAAGAGCCTGCCATACCATTGGAAGACAAAGGAGCACCGATATTTTCATTTGTGCATAATGACGATATCTTTTTCCCTGTTCCGCTCGTACACGCAGATGAACTACACGCTAAGGCAGCAAGGGCACTGAAAAAATCTCGTCTATTCATATCATACTCATGTAGCCATCAATTTTGATGCAATCTATTCACGAAAAGGTCTTTCCAAGACAAAAACGGAAACTCTTGGTATTACTTAATTCCAACCAAACATCTACGCAGTTTTTTACCAAATACATCACTTGAATAGTTCTGCCAGTTCGGATCCGGCTCGGCCTCAATTTCAATTACAGTTTTAAAACCAACCATGTACATCATATCAATAAGTGCTCTATATGTTGGATGCAACTCCGCAGAAATTTCGCCGGCCGCATGCTGATGAGAAATATTGACTCCACTTCCCAGTATGAAACCTGAAAACGGCTCTTTATGAGTTATTGTTTCGATTACTCCAATTTTTCGTGTCAGATCGAACGTCTTCTTTACCAGTTCATATTGTTTTGTTACATGATAGAGGAGGCCTAGATTGAGAACCACATCATACTGATTATCCTCAGGAATATCGTAGACATTCATTTCTTGAAATGATGCGCCGGTTACCCCGAGGTAATCCATCAGCATCTGTGCCTTCTCAATATTTTCAGTCCGAAGATCAACGCCAGTCACATTCGAAGCACCCGAAGCAGCAAGCTCAATCGAAAACGCACCCCAATTGCATGCCATATCCAAAAATGTCACCTGATTGAAAGGGCCCATGATCGCTTCCACCCCTTTTACTATCATTCTTATTCTATGAAGACTGCGGAATTTCGAAAGAATTTGTGATCCTGCCAAGGATGCCTCAGTTCCCAGTGTTGAAAAGCCACCACCTAAATAATAGTAGTAACCCCAATTATATTGTTTGAAATCTTTAATTCTTTCTGGATTTTTTTGGAACGCTTCTTCAGCAATCGCCATGGCCGAGGGTTTCTCAGTGCTGTATGGGACAATTATGCGTGGAACGAGATATTCTGCTTCCATCAATCCCATGGTCTTAATTTTCTGAACCCATTCTCCATAGTGTCGCCCTACCAAATCTTTTCCAACACGCGATAAAGTTTTGTAGTGCTCCCAACAAACAATATCGGTAGAAAATTTACAACCAGATCTGGTTATGGCTTTCGCAAACTTATTCATCCCGATGTCGACGGCATTATTCTCATACTTTGACTTTGCTTTTAACTTTCCCAGCAACCGATTTATCGGATTTTTCATTTAGTCAGCCCAGTTTCAATTGTGAAAAGAGGACTCAATCGCAATGCCCCGTATTGCACCCCCCAAATAGGAGCGAACATTCTCATATGGATTGTAAATTTCCTGACTTACATTGGTCGATATCAACATCCATTCATTTGGGTCATCCCAACTTTGGGTAAATATTGAGGACATATCCGAAGGTGTGACCTGTTCAGCATTTTTATTAAGTGATTTTGCAGCAATAAGCTTGAGTGCGTTCTTGAATTGATCGAAAGATATTTGAATATGGAAGTCTTTATCCTTGAAAACATCATGTTGTGAAGGATCGCCCAAAGAAGTGTAGAGCTCCAGTCCTGACCCCTGGCTTACAGTCGTTTCCCCTTTTTTACCCACGGGTCCATTTATGACTGGCATACCTCCTTGCGCAACATCCATAAAAAGCCCCCCTGATGTAAACCATTTAACAGTACTCCAATCCGATACTCCCGTACGATAAACTGCCAAATTGAAGAGATACTGAAGCTGGCACAACCTTTTTTTACCGCCCCCATTCTGAAAGCATGAGCGATTGATCAAGGCTACGATAAATTGTTGCTTGGCCTGCACAGGTTCGCCGGATTTTCCCTCAGCACCGTCTCCCACAGAGACAACTGCCACGCTCTGCACCGTTCTGAAGTCGGCTTTACGTTGGGCAACTGGCTGAGAAACGCCTGCCCAGGGACTCACGGTATCTCCTTTTCCCCATGCAAAACGAAAAGCAACAAAAGTACCCTCAATATTTGCGTTAGCACCACTGCCATTCTGGCCGCTCTTGTCAAATTGCCGAAAAAAAGAGCGTCGACCTTTCTGATCTGGCCCAGTAAAGGTAAAAATACCAATACCACCGACAGAAGGATCTTCATTCACATGCACGAATGAATCGCCAACCTGTCCACGTATCCCATTGTCACACTGTTCCGTGTCTGCGCTCGGCGCCCAATGTTGCCCTTTGCCATCCTTTGCCAGTGGTATCCCGGTTAGGCCGAGCGCCTGGCCAAATCTGGGGCTTCCTTCGTTTTTCACGGGCCCATCGCCTGAACCCGGATTGCAGCCATATGCACGGCCAAAAAACATCACTTTCATCCCTGGCCTCAGCACGGAGGATGGTGTCCTGGCATTCCACGTAGAAAATATTTCATTACGTTCAAGGTAGCCCAGTGCTCCCCCGTTGTATTCAAAGGAAGTCGGTGACAATGTCTCAGCATTGGCCTTTGACACTGCTAAAAGCAATACGAGCAACCAAATCAGATAGCTATTTACTCTTAGCACACATTCACCTCAATAATCTAAGCCAACTTATCAACAGATTATGCCAAAGTGGCTTTGGTCTTGCCTGCAAACTGCTGCCAAAGCTCATTATCCAACACGCAATATTCCTTCAAACGATCCATTGTCTCAGAATTTGCACCTAAAGACTGAATCTGCTTTTGTCGATCTTCTGCGGCAACTTTAGTGTTGACGTTTACTCGATAGCTGTCGTCACTCATAATGTCCTGTCCGCTTATCTTTCGAATAGCTGAAAAGACATCCCCCATATTGTCCACGGTAAAAACATTATCGAGCAGAGCCATATTTTCCTGCGCAATCCGCAGAACGTCTTGTTGCATCAATACACCACGATTGATTAACCCGACCATTTTTCCCCTGCTCTCATATTGGCGGGCAGCAAAATAATAGGTGTAAAAATTGTCGTAATGATCATCAATGAAGCGACGTATATTAGGGGGGCCTCCCAGGAAATATTCTTTCGGGGTGAGCTCAAATGCCGCTTTTAGACCTTTGTGTTCGGGTCGGTTCCTCTTTTCCGGAGTTGCGTTTTCAGCCTGATCACGCAAAAAGAAGTAAAACGAAAGAATTCTGTCCATTGGTTCGCGCAAAATAGTGAATACATATTTCGGACCCTTTATGCAGTCGAGTAACGCCCAATCCAGATGTCCAGAGAACACCTCATAACGGTTAAGTTCCGTTATCGACATTTTGCGCAAATGCTCGTTAATGCGCGCCGGACAGACGGCTTCATTACCATATGCATTTACCAGTGCCGTGTGAACAGATTGCCCCGCTGTTTTCGGGATATGCAAAAAAACAATTTTCAAACTCGACTCCTGATTGCGGGGAATTATTGTATTGAGGTATGCCTATTCGGCAATCTTCGAAAGCGAAACAAGTTCCGGCTTGTGGACAGGGACACCTTTGTTGCGTAAATTTTTTACGAACTCAACAAACGCCGGAATATCATCCACTGGCGCCCCCTTCAAGTCCCAAGGTGCGTACTCCCACCATCTTGACTTGAGAAGCATCTTTACCTGGTTGTCCGGGAAACGGTATTTCATTATCCGTGCGGGAGAGCCCACTACCACTGCATAGGGGGGCACGTCCTTGGTGACCACCGCCATGGCTCCTACTACGGCGCCATCCCCGATGGTCACTCCAGGCACGATAAAAGCGCCGTGACCAATCCAGACATCGTTACCTATTGTTGTAAGTTTGGTGACTACAGGTTTTGTATTTCTCTGAAAGTCGGCCGGAGTCATCTCAATGCCGGCGGGCAGATCCATATCAAGTATGTTGTGGTAAGGAGTATAAAAATAGGGGGATGTTGTTATCCAATGCATAGCATGTGGATGGCGACCAACTTGCACTTCCTCGCCGAATGAGCAGTATCGCCCCACCCTGCAGCCGAAGAAAAATCCGCTCACTCCATAGCTAAATGCACCCATATGCAGAGAATGACTGATCTGCATCCGCTTGGTAGCGCACGGAGGCTCAAAAACGGTATTTCTTGGAAGCTGTGCGCCAATATGAAGTGCGGTAGATACACCGCCTTTCTGCAATTTTCTTTTTAACTCATCGGTCAATACAATTATATTCATTGCGATTGGTCAACCGACATAAGAAGATTTAAGTCCGGCAATATGGCAGAATACCTCCAAACAATTGAAGGCATCATAGCTGCCTCTTGTAAATCGTTGTAATGGAAAGCTCGTGTCAGACATATAGTAGAGAATCGTATCAAAAGCAATAACAGTCACCAATTTGCTCAGCCTTTGTTTTTAATTTTGTTTTTATTTTTACCCTTGTTTTTGCCTGCAGTCTTTTTACCGAGTGAGCCAACACGAAACAAGATGCGACGTTGAAAAGTCCCATTATCATCCTTATTCGCCTTAACTGGACGGACGATAAATTTCCCAAGGCTATCGACCTCGATTTCACCTTCCTGAACAGATTTGATCTGCTCAACTAACTCAGCTAGTACGGACAGTACAATTTTTTCTGAACGGCTTTCATGGATATTGCCAAAAGCCTCAGCATTCTTTTGCAATGCAGCCTGCACCAGCTCAAGAACTGTCATTCCATCTCCAATATTACTTGCTCACGCTGAATAAGAGCCCTGGAAAAAAGCTTGCAATCCATTTCCACAACTAGTCGAGAAAATCCATGAGTGATATTTTGCCAAAAGGAGCTCTTTGATAGAAAACCTTTCATGCAAAAGCAAATTATTCTGCAGATTTCTTTTTTGCTTGCCTTGCTTGTCTTTTTGCTTGCCTTTCCTCTTTTGTTTTAGGTTTGCCTTGTTTCTTTTCTGATTTATCTTTTTTGGTTTTCTGTTTAGCTGCGCTGAAAGCCACAACTTTTACGGTTTTCTTTTGCCCTTCCTTTTCACGCTCAACTTGCTTGATCTTGAAATTCCCTAACCCCGGCACATTTACTGCGCCTTCATTTAAAGCGACGATATGCTGGCCTAGTTGTGCCAAAGCAACACGAATAAGTCCGGCGGCTTTGGCTTCAGGCAAGCTCCCTAAAACTTTCGGGTTCGATTTCTTGATCAGTTCAACAATTTCATTTGGTTTCATCTTCAATCCTTTCATTAAATTAATTCAATATATTCTAAAAATACAAATCACAACTTCAGCAAATCATACTTATTCCAATAATCCATTTTTTGAAAATATCCTTCGCATCCCCTGCCACTGCGAAATGATATCTCTTGACACGGTTTGCGCAGCACCTGAATTACCTTCGCGCTGAAACCATTTTCCTGCCAGTTCTATTGTTTCAGCCAGTGTCAACGCTGCCATTTCCTCGCGCAACATATCTGTGCGGAGTTGTGTGCTTATCCAGGCTTCAAACGCGCCAACTTCGTCATCGGACAGTTTATTACGCAGATCGGCAGAAAGCTCAGGCTTTGCAAGCTTTACCGTCCCAATGATTGTATTGACACCCTTTTTTTTACCATCATTATATTTTATACGGATTAATTGGATGACATTTTTTCTAACTCGAAAGTGCATTGTTACTCGCTTTTCTTATTAAAACAAGGGCAACATATTGCCATCATTTTACAGGAAGGGCAAGGTTAAACCCTGTACTAAAGTCATCACATTTGTGTTTTCAAATAGCAGAATGCACACAACTGACAAAATTAAGCGGATTCTTGAGCTATTCTAGAGTGAATTACTATCTTTCTTTCCCGGATATTGATCGTATGATTTTGGCAGGAACTCCTCCAACAACTGTCAGAGGCGGAACATCTTTTATAACTACTGCGCCTGCAGCGATAACCGAACCTTCACCAATGGTAACACCTTGTAAAATTATCGCGCCTGCACCTATCCAAACTTTATCACTAACAATAATTTCCTTGCTCGAACGACCGCGCTTTTTTTTCTCGTCAAAGAAAACATTATGACTTCCTGTCTCAAATGAGACTCTCGGGCCAATAAGGCATTGATTGCCGATTTTTATCCTGCTGCCGTTGTGTCCAAATCGTGTTTCAGAGTTTAAATATGAATCATTACCTATTTCGACAATTCCCTTGTTATCTACGGGCAATGAAATAGGACCGACAATAATGGTGTTATTCCCTACCATCACTCCTGAAAGCCTGTAAAAAAATGGTCTGTACTTATGGAAAACAGAAGCATTTGGAAAGGCATTTCCAGCCCAAATAAAAAAACCATTCATCAAGGATTTCAACATAAGTTATCCATTTTAAGCATTGCAGTAAGACAGTTAGCTATAACACCTAATCACAGCAAAAACCCAACCGCAAATAAAACCGTCTTTTACTCTCAATAACCAGCAGTTCGATTCTTATGTATTTCAGACTCAATCCTTGGCAAGACACTCGCAAGTATACTTAATCCGTACTTCATATTCATGTGGGTAACATCAGTGTCCTCATGCAGGCTTATAGAATCCTGCAATAAGCCAAATAAACCAACTGAATCTTTCGTAAAGTGAGCTTGGGTAAACAAAAAATCCTCAATAGTCTCTTGGGGTTGCGGAAGAAAAGTTGTATTAAATTTTCGAAGAGCCAATTTAGATCCATTAATAAAGCTATCGCTCACCATTTTAAGCATATCGCTATTCATCTTCAAAAATTCCCATTCACTATCTTGACCATTCAAGCAGCTTCGGGATGGGTAAGGAGCAGGCACAAAATAAATTGGAAGATCAGTGACTTCTCGAAGCATTAATAGCCATTTAAATTCTTTGAGGCGATCTACCACTATCTGAGTAAGACAACCAGTTGATATGTGTAAACGGTTACCGTTTACGGAGTGACCAAGAGTGTGAGTTTTGAAAGTTGTTGCAAACAATCTTATATTCAACTTCCCATAAAACAGTACCCCATCAAATTCAGCACAATCAATCTTGTCTAAACCGCCTGAGGTAAACCGAAAATATTCAGCGGTCTTATCGCTCTTTGAAATCAGGCAGCCATTTTGTATCTCAACGAAAGAGAGTGATTTGCCAGGTGCTCCAAAGAAAATTAGCTCTATATCAGAAAAATTATTTTTATATTGATCCCATGCCTGCTTTAGCGCTGCAAGGTGTGAATTACCTATGACTACCAGACGCATTTCCGTTTTACTTCTGGCCAAAGACCGACAACAACTCTTCTTCGCAAACAATATCGTCTTCATTATCACTCAAAGTCTCAGCAACATTCCTGACAGTCACGGAAGAAGCATCAGCAATATTTTTTCGCTTTCTCTTGCCTTGAATGGACTCCAGACACGAAAAAAAGGAATTCATAACAAAATTTACACCCTCAGCTGTAATACTCCGCATATTCTCCTTGAAGAACATGCCGCGAAACGGAAAACCCGTTATCAGCTCATAAGATGGGAAATAATCCACATCAGCACTTTCATCTGCTATCTCACCTGCAACAGCTCTAAGCACTGATTTTGAATAAGTTGTCGCTACAAGCACGTGTTTATGGTCTGCTGTCGCTGTTAACGGAACAGGTGAAACGGTCAGCATGAACTTTATTTTAGGATTGGCCAATTTAATTATTTCAAGCGATTGCATAATATCCCGACGAATATCACGGTAGGTGAAATTCTTGAACTGATGAAGTTCCGGCAAAAATTCTCCTGCAATCGTTCCCGGACACATTGGATATACGTACTTGCCTTTACGGTTTATCCATGCCTCTGTCAGCCCGAGCGTGAAGAAAAAGTATTTACTTGTGGTCAGTGCCTCGCGTATCGCGCGAAGCGTACATTCTCTTGATGCCTGGAGTTCTTCCAGACTATAAAAGCCGCTTGGTTCGATGGATGGGCGGAAAGGGTCAATAAAGCGACCAATATCACTTTTCCAAACTTCATCAGGCATTGGTTCTCTTTCCAGCGCCCATTTAACCCATTGCTTCAGAAGTGCAGCTGTATAAATGTTTCCGGTACGGAATGAAAATACTCCATAATTAAATAATAATTTTGAATCATGGGATAATTCTTCTGGAGCAGGCTCCGCATCCACCCAATTGTAGCCCCTGTCAATCAGTGCCTTACTGATATGCTGTGCAAAACATGAACCTGCTGTTGCTATCCGATGATGATAACCAACCCGGAACTTTGGTTTCCATATATTAGTGACTTGCATCGGCTGTTTTCCAGCGATGGCCTTGCGCCAGAATGCCTCATCAGGAAGTGCCTCATACGGGTTCATGTGCTTAAACGGTATCATTCAAAGATGTTGTGCAATTGAGTTTTGTAACTTCTTTGGTTATGTAAATGGAATGCCGCAACTAAAATATCCTTGCCTGTGAACGCATAAGCCACAATTTGCCGCTAGTTGATTCAAAAATAACATCTGATATCCCAGCCAAAATATCTACTTCAATAGATACCTGAAGCAAAAAATTATTCTGTAATTGTATTGAAGCAGTATGGGGCTGGCTGCAGCCACAAAAAACATTGTCTTATAGCCTTCAATTTTTCCGGCACTAATGATGCATTCCAGTTAATGCACTTTTAAAAATTTACATTTACTTCTGACGATTCCTTTTTCCACCAGCTTTCTTTTTATCAGTCTTCAGGTCACCTACTTTTTGCCGAACAACTTCGGTAAGATTTCCAAACTCACCCTCGTTCGCCTTTCGATATAACTCAACATCATCTGCAAAATGGAGTCGCAATCTTTCAGCCAAGGCACTATCAATATTTGAAGCAGAAAATGTTTTGGGCGATATATTTCGAGTAGTTTCTTCTGGAGTTTTTAATTTCAAACCAAGTGCCTTACCCAATTCAACAATTTCATTATTTAGGCGATTTAGCGGAATCAGGTAATCAACTCCCAGTTTGCCTTCAGAATCAGCGAACCTTTTGGATTGGAAGCCAATCTTGGCAAATGGGCGTTTATTTTTTATGTCCTTCATAACCTCTTCGGCGAATTCTATAAACTCTATGCCAATACAACCCTTACCCTTAAGGTTGGGTCTGCCCTTAGAAAAGATTTCACGTTGACGGAAGTTATACCAGGAAACGAGAAAATCAATCGGATCTCGAATAACACCAAAACGAAAGTAACTTTCAATGGGCCTTTCACTATTGCTAAATAGGAAATCGAACTTGTTTGCTATCTGTGCATAGGGCATGTGTTTGCCCATTTTAGTATGCAATAAGGCAAAATCAGCATATTTTCTCAGTAAATGCTCGATGGTTGTAGACGCATTCTTTGCGCCCGCAATGAAAATAAAACGTTTTTTGTAACTAAGAATCATAAATTACCCCATTTGAGCTAATAAGTTACTACGGTGCTTTCAGTGCTTGTTGTCGGCAGTAAAAGAAAGAACGATTTTTGAATATGATAGCGCTGGCAGAGATACCTTTAGGAATCTATCCTGAAGCTGAATTGAATCCTTTTTCAACGCACCCCAGTGATCAGTCGTATCAATCATGGACACGATTTTCCCCTCCGAATTAATCTTCTTATCCCCTTCGATTTTAATATTGATCTTGCTGCTTACATTTGTCTTATTGAGCAAAAAAATCTCTAATGTATCGTCGGAAAGTGCAGCGAATCCGTAGCCACCCGGATCACCTTGCTCAATTTTCACAAGCTTCTTCCCTTGGGCCGACGAAAGCAATTCAAAACCAAAATGCACCGGGTTTAACCGGTTGCCCAATGCGGTATCAATCAAGGTTTGGCCTTCACTATCCGGTCTTTCGTTATTGTTAGCAGAGACATTTGACCAGAAGGCAGCCATATCGAATTTGCCGATATACAAGTCCTGCAAGAATTCAATTGCGACCAGGCCAAAGTCAAAACGATTGAAACCAATATATCTGTCTTTTTTATGAGCCAAGCCATACTCATTGTTTGCAAACATCAGGTTCGGGTAGCCCAATTGTTTTGCATACGCGCGCAAGGCCAAGGCTCTATCGCTATAACTCCCTCTTTTTTCATCAACAAAGGGAAATTGTTGCTGCCAGTCAGCCAGCGTAACATTGTGATTAAATTTAATCCCTCCGTATGGCCACTTTCCGTGAAATTCAACACCGTCCGCGTACTCGCCAGCTATGTCGAGAAATTGTTGCATGCGCGCTTCATTCAAGAGATTATCATTCCAGAATAATTTTGCAGAAGGATCAACTTGCTTTATTGCCTTGGCATGTGCTAAAAATATTTTAGCCCCGCCTTCAATTCCCCCCATCTTTCCCATATCTTCATTGCCAAGATAATAAAATGCGCCTTTGTGGCCTTTGGATACCACGTACTTCACTTCCTCCACTGCCCGCTTTATGCTGTCGTCAACTCTATTGTTTCGCACACCTGACAGTAGATTAATTCCAATCAGTGGAGTTATGCCTGACACATCCACAAAATGAAGATATTCGTCCATACTCATCCACTGGGAAGGATCAACTTGTGTGAACGTGCCTTTATCCCATGAATCGACATTTTTTATTCCCGTTGGATTTTTCCAGTCCCAATATTTTATGATCCCTCCGCCAGGGAAGCGAGCTGTACTAACTCCGGCTTTCCTTGCCCACTTTGCGATTGAATCATCTTTATAAATGGCATCTTTTTCATTGCAATAGACGAAGTGAATACCTGTTAAGTATTTCCCCAAATAACCAGAATCTTTGTCAAGCTGGAGATAAATATCTCCGGCAAAGGAAGAAAATGACCAAGCAACAAGTACTACAAAAATAAATAGTTTTTTTGCTTTTTCTACAACATCAAACATGTTTCCAATCTCCTTACTCAACTTAAAACCAGCAAAGCAATTTGTTCGCCCCCTACATCTGGGGCGAAATGTGAGAAAAGGGCATTATTTCTGTTTCAGTTAGATCAAAATCGAGATTATTATCACGAAATTTGCGCAACGAAATCACCGCCAAAATGTGCTTCAAGAAAGGGATACTGAGAAGCCGTCATTTCCTCGATCATTGCCATTGATTCAGAATCAATTTCGATTTTGTCCTTAACGGTGGGATTAATCTGCTCCTTAAGCTTAGGATAATTCGCTAGTGGAGAAACTCCGAGAAAGGTTTCGACTTTACGCATTATAGATATAGGATCAGTCTTAATGCCTCCAAATGGTAGATAAAGAATTTGATCTTTGGAAAAAGCCTTTTCCCAAGCGGGCACATTGAGGGCATAATCTCCGCGTGCCTGGAAAAGCGGATTTTCCAGGATTTCTTTCTGGCTCCTCTTTCCCTTCCGCTCCAGGATCATACGCATAGCCGACATGGCCCGTTGCATGGGATCGCGTATCATATAAATCAACTTAACCTTAGGCATTAGGCGCTTTACGTGATCGATGCCTTTGCTGTCCAGCGCACAGTAAAATGGAGTAAATTCACCCCGCATTTTTCCTTTAGGGGCCGCCGAAAAAATATGCTCGTACCATTCGTCGGTAAAGGCGAAATCATGATCGACTATTCGCTTTAGGTATTGTTCATTTTCGGAAGTAACCACTCCAGACTTTTGCATCTTTTTGATCAGGTGTGCGCATCGTTCCTCAAGTTTGTTTTGCATGAAATTTCTGTTATATCCCAAATGAACCACATCAAAATAATGGATTTCCTTGACCACACGAGGAATCCACACCTGAGGATGACTTCGCAAATTTGTCGTTAGCCAAGTTGTGCCCGCCTTTTGTGTGCCTATACCTAAAAACTCAATCATGCTGCTTTCTCCATAATGTTAATGATTCGACTATAACGGAAGCTTACTTGAAGAAGTAGCAACACCGTGATCTTCCGGGTAACAATCTTCAACATGTCACGCTAAATTTGCTGACAAGGCGCTGGCGCAGGTCCTTGCAATACTCATAGATCTCAATATCCTCGCAATACCAGCTCGAAAGATTCCTTTTTGCATTTTCAGAGAGTTCAACCGACATACCATCAGGTGTCTTATGTGCCACGACTGGATCGGTAGGCAGAGTTACATCTGCAGCTATTCCGAGAATATTTTTGATGATCTCAAAATCACTGTTCATCGTCTCAACCAGATACACAAATTTAATCTTGCTCTCATTATTTCTTAAATTTTCCACGCTCCCCAAAAACACGGTCAATTTTTTATTTACATGTTTAATTCCACGCATAGCAAACTCTGCAGCTTCTTTTTCTTCAAGATTACTTGAACTTAAAGCTTCAGCTAGCAAATTCGGCGTCTGGAATTTTGAAAAAATAATCTGCTCTTTTCTTGTCCATGGAGAATGATGCCTAGGAAGACCTTGGCGCAGTCGGCTATTGAAGGCCGAAACATATCTTGATATGGGATCACGCACTCCAAATATCACATCCCGTTCAGGAAATTCATTCCATAATTCACTCAAATACGTTCTATGGCCATGAAATTCAAGATATTTGTCTTTATCTGCTTCCTTGAGGATCGTATTGAGCGCTGTCCCACCTGTCTTACCAATATGCAAAACACTTATTGTCATATTTTGACTCTTTCACTGAAAAGAACAGTATTACTATTTACTGATTAGTGAATTTGAAGGAGTGTTCATTAATCTCCCCCTCGTTCAATCGCTATACAGCACAAAAATATTCCGAAATTTTAACATGACTACTCGACGATATAATCGTAGC
>Ga0055484_10000021_pt1 | contig 13900 bp, 6 predicted proteins | sample RushMan_CattailN_6_FD_57939 | JGI IMG/M metagenome (GOLD analysis project Ga0055484, IMG submission 57939) | Wetland microbial communities from San Francisco Bay, California, USA, that impact long-term carbon sequestration - RushMan_CattailNLC_D2 | ecosystem: Environmental > Aquatic > Marine >... | reverse complement strand
GATACGTTCCACCAGGGCAAGCGACTCTTTGCGTTTAAGCACCGGATGCAGCGATTCAAGAATATCCATCGTTTTTTGTGATAGCGAAGGCCTTGTTGTTTCTGGCTTGTATGCCTCGATCAGCGGAGCGACATCATCCAGCCCTGTCATCAAGCCAACCAGGCGGGGAACAAGCTCTCTGAAATCCTCGAATTGCCAGAGTGTGATTTTCTCCTGTGGCAATACTTCCTGGATTGACTGGATCATGCTCACCCATGAATTTTTTTCAAAGCGTTCTTCGTTATAAAACTTTTTAAACGGAATATATCCTCGGTTCCGCACAACCTCTGAATAAGCAGATCGATAAAAGCTGTCGTAGGAGCGTATCGAAAAATAAAAGGATATGTTCGCATCAGGAAACAACTCCGTCAGACATTTTATGCGGCCGGCCGCTTCAGGATACATACCTGGCTTGACGACGAAATCATTGGATGTACCGACAATATTCTCTTCTGTAAGTATCCATAGTCCTTTGCTGGGTGCAAGGCTGGTCAAACCTGACAACAATTCATCCGGAATGTGGCTTTTGTCGCTGTTGCAGTATTCGAAAAATTTTGGCAACCATTCTTTTCTCACGTCCCTGGGTGCTGAAATGGTAACGTTTTGAGCCCGCAATTTGGCCCGGTTGGCGAGCAAAATCCCTTGCAAATGTGTGGTAGCGGTTTTATGCGCTCCGAGATATAAGTGAATATCTATCATGCGATTTGTTCGTTAACGTCAGTATTCTGGCTGGCAATTGCACCGCATTTCAACTTAAATAATGGCAATTTTTCACCGTCGGGGTATTTCAGGAATATTTCAATGTTCATTTCTTTGCTGTAACTGATCATGCCAAATTTGAATCTGGCATTTGCGCTATTTACTCCAGAGGGAAACCGCCGGGTTATCGCCGGAGATAATATTCCCCAACGAATTTCTCTTTCATTTCCGCCTATTGAAACGTTAAGCGTACTCCCCAGAGGCAATGCCTCCTTTAAAACAACGACGCCCGCAACATCAAAATGCTGCCCCAGTTGGATAAATTCAGGTGCGACATCAATTGCTGCGTGAAGAATATCGGTGTGCTCAACATGCAGTTGTTCCACTTCCATCTGATACATTTGTGCGGCATATAAAGGCACCGGTATTGTCTTCAGAGCCTGCTTCAGGTCACCAATGCCTTTAAATTTTGCATAGGATCTTTTGGTGCCCTGATCACCCCACCTGATAATTTCGGTAACCAGCTTTTTGTCGCTCTCAATGTCACGACTCTGATCAAGTAGCGCAAGCAAGTTCAAAAGTCGTGCTTGTGCGGATGAGAAACTTGAAGTTCCATAAATGTCTTCAAATGCAACCACCGCTGGATTGGCCCCAAGAGACTCCAACAGTTGCCAAGTTCGCGTGAGTTGAGCGTTACAAATAGTCTCATGTTCGACAAGCTTCTTGATGGGCAAGGGGCTGGAAAATATTTCTTCGTCTATTCGGTTCTTGTCGCCGGAATGGGTGCCCCATATGCCGGTCAATTCCGCATAGTGCAATGACAGTAGCCGGTCAGCGGCGTTTTCACGATGGAGAAAGAGGTGCCGATACCCGTGGCGAGTGCTGGATTTGGCAAGCGCCTCGCTGATTTCCCAAGGCACCATTTCCACACAATGTTTCATGGGAATCTGTCGTGTACAGATTTCATCTACTGCCGCCTCAAGCGCGATGTTGTCTGGAGCGGAAAGCCAATTCTCTGTGATCTTGCCAAACGCCCTGGAATCGTCACCTGCATTAAACGGCTCATGGAGCTTCCATTGGTTATCAATTGCTGCAAGCCATTGAACAGCACTATCGGTTCCGTTTGCGACCCTTGTACGCGCAGCTTCAAGCAAACCGCTATATTCCATCAGGCATTTGGCGAGATTGGTTCCGCCGGTACGCTGAAGTGTCCAGATTATAAAAGGTCGGCCGTGTTCTTCCTGTTTCATGATTTCATTTCTATTTCAAAAGGTCGACAAAACTTGAACTGTCGTGATATTTCACAGTCACCCCTTCTTTGCCAAATCCTCCTTGCCCTTCGGCAAGCATATTCGCATAGCGCTGATACTCTTCGGCTCCATTGTAGTGCTGATTACGTTTGATTTCTGCAAGCACTTTGCTTTTGAATCCTGAATGATATTTGAAGTGCGCAAAGAATGCCTCTTGCTTGCTCACTTTCATGTTGGCCGAATAATGAATACCTTCTGTTAATCGCATCCACGGTTTGTATTTGAACAATGCATATTTCTGGCTGACATATGAGTTAATCCGGCTTGGCGCAATCCTGTGACGTAAACCGCTCACGTAATTCCTCGAGTTGCTGAAATGCCCGCCACCGAACTTCAACTCGATTTGAGCTTCTCTATCAAAGTAAGGCGCGACATCAAAGGGTGCGCCTTTTTCAAAACATGCTTCGTCCAGATCTCCAAATGGATACATGTCAATCATGTGTGTGATGACACTGTCGCTACCATCGGCTTCTATTCGCTCGACATATTCAGCGAGCGAGTCACTTTCGCAATTTTCGTAGACCAGAAGTTCATCCGCATCTGCCACAACCACCCATTTTCCAAGGCACAAATTGCCAAGGATTGCCTGTTGCCATGAAACTCCGTAGTGCGAAAGCTTGTATTCGGTATCGGCAGAATACAGAACAGTGTCAGGCTGTTCATAGAGATATTCCCGTGTTCCATCGTCGGAGCAATTGTCTGCAAAAATAAAACATTTAACCCCGAGTTTCCGGTAATGCTCCAGAAAGTGCGGCAACATAACCATCTCATTGCGCACGACCGCTACCACAGCGAGCTTGTTTCCAAGCAAAGGCCACATCCTGCCGGGTTCGGTAATCAACTCAAGCTGATTGCTGTTGCGTTTGACTGAAGGTTCAAGGTAGGTTGGCCAAATCTTTTTTGGTAACAATTCTTCGCTATTTGCAATTTCCCTCGCCTGCAGTAGATCATGAACGGTATCAAGGTGAGCAACCTTGGCAGGTGTGATTTTGCAAGGGTAAAAAGTATTTTCCCCCTTGGCGACCGGCAAAGCACCCGTTGTAGTGCAATGCCTTTCGAAAATCGTAAAGTCCTCATTGGATGGTTCGATATTGCATAACGAAAGCAGGTCACCAACCAGCTTGTCTTCCCTGGTAGAACACAAAACCAGCCTTGCTCCTGCTCCAGATTGTTTTTCTTTGAGCAGTTTCGCAATCGCAAAGCGGGAAAGCGAATAGGAGCCCGCAGAATCCGCATATATTGAAGGCTCGGGCGACTTGTCGAGAGATATATTTATACCGGTTTGCTGCACCATTCCTTGCTGGCCAGTGCGGTCAATAAAGCCGATATCCTTGCTGACAACCCGACCATAGTAGAAATGCTTTCGATAGCTCAATGTATCAAAATAGCGTTCTACTTCCAGAAAACAATCATCGTCAATTTTCAGCACATACTGTGCATTAGTGTTGTTGAAAGCCCATTCGTAAAATTTCAAGGTCTTTTCAACTTGATTGGTCGATTGGTCAGGTACTTTAAGCGTAAGCACATCGGCCTGCACCGAATCTTCCGTACCCCCAACTACGAAAAGATATGGGATTTTTCTTGCATCAAGGTCGCTAATCCAGGCTTGCCTGACAGGATGAGAAGCGTCAATGCGATCTCGGGAAGAAAAAATCGCAACCAAAGTATCGTGCGGCCATCCGCTTATATCGTCAACTGCCAGCAATTTTTCGGGAGCCTTGAAAGCATCTTCATGCCAGCTTGGGAATTTTTCACGAATTGCATGATTGATCTCGCGTAAAAAACCCGTCAGCAAAGGGTCTGCTGACTGGCTTTGCAGTCTGGCCATAGCAGCATGAAACGGGGCCGGCAGATATTGGTCTGGCTCGGTTTGAGCAATAGCTTTTCGCATGGTTTCCTGCAACCGCATCAGAATACGGCTACTGTCCAGACCCGCTTTAGTTGCCAAGACATATCCTGATGCCAGAAGATCTACGCCCAAAACCCCGCCTCGAATATTCGACAAATATATCGACTTGTTTTCGAGTAATTTTAGAGCCTCGTATATGATTGTACTGTCACTCGCCTCCCCTGCCTTTTTCAGGGTTCCCGCAGCAGACAGTTGCAAATCATGCACAAAGCCCTGATTGTCTTCGATCAATCCGCGCAGCCGGTTAAAAAGTTGCTCGCCCGTGTCGCGAATTTTTGCGTGTAATGCATTACGCGAAGCCAGAGGAAATGCAGCAATCCGAAATTCCTCTGCACCATCAAATTCCAGCAATTGCTTAATTAACAGTTCACTTGATAAATCCATATGGTTGTTCAATACCGGCATCATGCTCATCAGTACTTCACGCAACACAATGATCGCCTCGGCATTGCCTTGGTGATAAAACCAGGTAAGCGGCTTAAGTAGTCGGTTAAGTTGTCCTTCAGCATCTTGAACAGGTTTGCCCAATGCGTCTTTTGCAGGTACAGGTGACCAACCGTGAATGACCGAGTGAATTTCCCCCCACATTTGATAGCCAAGCGACAATTCCGCTGATAGCGGTGGACGGTCCGGCCCAGTCAATTTATCCCAAAAGCCAGGACAAATTCCGAAGTTGCGAACAGCCGCTGCGGCCAAGTCTTTGCGCATGTAATCCGTGTAGGAATCCATATTTTCGATCATGCGAATCATGGTATTGATGAATTCCTGGTCATGAAGCCGGGAGAACCACTCACCCTTAAAGGAGTCCAGCAAGTGGATATATTCGTATCGAAATCTTTCGGCCTTGGTAACGTCAATTATTCCTTCAGATTCCATTCTCAGTACTTCACCTGTCGCAAAACGAATACATGCAGTGTGTATCCAGCCATCATTCAAATGCTCGCGAAGACGAATCAAGGTATCAGATGCTTCATCAATCAGCCCATCTGCAACCAGTGCTGGAAGCGCCAATGTCATATGTGTAGGAGTATTCGATTCAGAAAGTTGGCCTAGTTTCCTGAAGTCCAGAATGTCCCTCATCTTATGAAACTCGCCGCTCTCGCATGTGAGTTGCGATGCAAGAAAAAGAAACCAGTCTCGGGCTTCACCAATAAGCTGGTATTCTGACAACACCTCCACAACTTTTCCGTATACTTCGTTCTTGTCGTCGGTCATCAGCAATTTTGTATTTAGACTGCGCATTGCTTTCCATAACAGCAATGTACTTGCCGATTCAGTCGGAATCGATTCCTTTTCCCTTGCGTCATTGTCTTGAGAAAAAACAAAATCTTCCAGTTTCATTTCACGGGCAAATGATTGAATGTAGGCAACTGCCTCATTCTGGAGATGCTTGTTTAGTCGACCGTAGCGCACATGTTCCAATGCAAGCAACGCTAAATATTGCTTTTCCGGACCTTCTTCAATTTGGGCAATATCGGAAATCCACTTGGCTGCCTTTTCTCTGCTGAGAGTTATAAAATTTTCAGTGAGTTTTTGTTCATTTGAGGAAATTTCTATGCGCACATCTTCAGCATCCCCCACCTGTTCCCAGATATAGCCAGGCAGTTCCAGAGTAAAGCCAACGCACAAATTGGATATGTTGAGGACATCTGACACATCGCGCCGTTCCTCCCTGACAATTTTGCAATCTACGGAAATACCGTTAATGTGCACCGTCAAATCAACCGGTTTATCTTCTTGATCTACCGCCCAACCGACCAGGGAAAATTTATCCATTTGCTCGATGTTTCCCCGGATAGTGGAAACATTTTCACTTGGTTCGGTTTTGTGAATGAAATTTGAGCCAACGGTTCCATGCGCGTCTATTCTGTAGCAGACATTAGCTGCGTATTTTCGTATGAAATTCGCATCTGAGGGTGCAAGTTGGAACAGCAGTCCACCGTGCCGGACATGCTGCAGTGCAAGATGAAGAAAGAATTGTTTTTCGGGGCAATCCTTCATTTGGATAATGTCAGTTATCCATCCGATTGCAGTTGCACGGGTTAATTTTATCGGCTTTCGCACAAGTGACTTGCCATCGCAGAGCAATTCCAGCCACCCGCCCTTTTGGGGCAATTTATCCCATAACATGGCCGGCAGTTCAATCTCGAAGCCGACATTCGGCTTATTCGTGCCCAATGCATCCGCCACATCTGCTCTATGTTGCCGGACTGTATTGCACTCGATGACTTTGCCATCTATGCGAACTTGCAGTTCTGCTGGATTTCCTTGATCTGAAACTGCCCAACCGACCAAGGTGAATTTATCAATTTGATCCAAATATCCTCTGGGCTGAGCCGTACCACCGATACGCCCACGCAATCGATGCAATATATTCAAAGCTGATTTTTGGAAGTTATTAAGCAATACAAGTGCCCGGTCTTTATCAGCAACTTGTTGGGTATTACGTAAAAGCATCTCTTTTTCGGAAATAGGAATGCTATTAATATCTTTTTCAGACACTCCTTCATCGCCTTTATGTATTTCATACGCTTGCGATTTTTTCATAACCTATTTATTCTCTGTTTCCGGTACTCGATGAACAATTTATTAATACGATGCGGGTAATCAGCAATATCAAGCGGCATAATGCCCTTAGTCTCATTCAAGGCTTGCAACCGGCGAGCAATAGCGCCGATATCGAATGCAAAAACCGGCCGGCCATAATTCAATGCCAATGAGAGCGTGTAGCTATAGGTTTCCGGCCAAATTGAAGGCAACCAGACGACATGCGGCGACAATTTCTGTAACAATTGCATCGCGTCTCTTTCCAGATAGCGCCCGGTAACACGTACGCCCGCCTTTTTAAGCGGCTCGTCGTTGAGACTGTAACCCATGAGGATAAACTCAAGAGGCATTTTACCTTTTTTGGCATCTTGTGCACAGGCACGAAGCACTTCATAACCTTTCATTTTGCTGATCGCACCGATGACAACGATACGCAGCTTTTCATTTTTTTCTAGTGCTGGATGTTGAATGCGTATGTTTTCAGGATGAATTTCTTCATGTGGTGCAACATTAAACACGACTTCAGGATAATAACGCTTCAAGCGATCAGCGACAGACTGATCCGGAACCAGAACGGCATTTGCCTTTCGCAATAAATTTCCACGCATGGTACGCCAAATGCGAATATCGTGAATGCCGAAGTCGGATCCGCGTTCCTTTAGGCAATAATTGCATCCTGCTTCATTGGGCTCGCCACAATATCGGCCATTCAAGTCGATAAGGTTGATGCGCGGGCAAATTGCCTTGTAGTCATGGACGTTAACTTCTACTCTAATATTTAGCTTGCTGGCCAGCTTGATCAAATATTCCGGTGCCGTTAATGAATAATCTGCGAGGCTGTGAATGTGTATCTCGCAAATGTTCAAATCATCAAGCACCACTGCAAGTTCATCAATATCTGACAGAGCGTGAGATGGATAATTGAATAATTTTCGCACTTCTGGATGCGAAAAAACGACATTGGATGGCCTCTTCGATAGTGGTCGCATCAAAAAGGTACCTTTCCCTTCTGCCCTCAGCTGCTGTATTTCTTCAAGCATCCTTCGTTCTGAACCACCACCTCGATCATGACTGACAAGTAGTATATTTTGCTTTCTGACCATGCGTTTCATACGCGCCCAATCAAGGCTGCGGCGAGCCTCATACAACATGTCGTTTAGCACAAAATCCTGCACGTCTTCGTTGTAATTTGGATAACGACGATTGATAATCTTGAGAGCTGCTTCTACACGCTTGGCCTTTTCTCCCTGAAATGATGCAGAACCCCAGTGACGGACGAATACATTGGCAGCAATAACGTTACGCCAGCCACTATTTATTGCCCGTTGGCAGAAATCGTTCTCTTCGCCATAACCCTTTCCAAAAGCTTCTTCATCAAAATTGCCAATATCTTCCAGACATGCGCGCTTGATGTACATGCAGAATCCAACAGCAGTTGGTGCTTCCACTTCCATGCCGCTGTTGACAAATGATGCCAGCCTATCGAGCTCTTCAAAATTCAATTCCAGCGGATAAGGATTGTCGTGCAGGAAGCGTGGATAACTACAAATGGTGGCGTTGTTTGATAGTGGCGTCACTGTTCCGGTATATGTGTTGCGGATTGCCACCACTTCCAACCTGTCAAGCCAATCGTTATAGACTTCCGCATCTGAGTTGAGCAGAATGACATTTCGACTGGTATGCAAAGCCATACCTCGATTGACGGTGCGGACAAAACCGCAATTCTGTTCATTTATCAACAGGGTAAACAGGCCGAGTCCAGCTAGTTTTTTGATATCCTCGACCAGTTCAGTATCGGGGCTGGCATCATCAATAACGACAAGCTCGAAGGATGTTTTGCAAGACGCTGCAAGTACACTATATATGCAACGCAAAGTTTCAGACCTGCCTTTATAAACCGGTACAATGACATCAACCAATGCACCTGATACATTTGCACGCGGCGTAAGATTGCTCCATGACAAATCCTGGGGCAACAAAGCTTGTGGCAGCTCACCCTTTTCTGAAGTTATATCATCTTCAATCTCGTTTGCATTTGGCGTGGCTCGTCGTTCTTCAAAACGGCCAATCGAAAGGTAATGAATCAAAGGGTTGATGCCTGTTCTTGCGACATCCGGATAGGATTTTAGATAATATGCGCTATCAAATTGCGCACAAGGCGATCGCCCTTCGCTACCGCCCCATTCAAGGTAATGACGCAACGGATCAAGACCGGCTCGAAAGACATCCTTGTTCTTTGCAAAATAGTACTCAACGTCGAACCATGGACTGGGCGAAAATTTTCGATAACGACCAACATAGACATAATGCAGCAAGGCGTTTACATGTTTGGTCCGCCCACGAGTTCTTGAGCGGTAATACGCAGGGTCAAATAATGGCATCGGCCACCGGCCTTCGCGATCACCATATGCAGCATAATGAGACAGTGGAAACAAATCTGTAAGCGCAACATCCCTGTTGTTTGCCAGATAGTGGTTGCGATCGAAGAGCGCAGTTTTCTTTATCAGACGTATCAACACTGCCGAATAAATCTTACGAAGCCTTGGCGGCTTGCACAGCGCTTTGATAATCCAGAGCATACCCAGCAATGTTTCTCCTTGCCAGGCCTTAATTCTTTCGCGAATTCGCATTATCAAGAAATCCGCGTCTTAAGAATTTTTTTAGTTGAGCCAACTATCATGAATGTGTCATAACCCCAAAACCACCTTCGCACTTATGGCGACCTGCGAAATTATCTGGGTCATTTCCAGCCAGAACTGCCTTGATTTTGGATCTACGTACGGTAGCACCATAATCGCATCGCCTTCACGTATCCCATCTTTGGAATTGAAAGCGCCCTTACCCGACGTATCACTGAAACTTCCATCACGATGGGCGACAATAATACGTGCGACATCCGCACCTTGTGTGTACCCTCCACAATGCCGGATGTAATCATCAAGGTTCAGCGACGCATCGAATGCTATGGTTGTTGGGAATAGCACTTGGCCGCTCACCATTACAAGGCCATCTTTTGCCGGTATATTGATGACATCTCCGTTCTCCAGCAGCAGATCGTCACGCTTGGCTGCCTGCGCAATCAGCACTTGACCTGTGGGTTGGATCTGTTTGGCACGATCTACCCATTGCAGCATAAGTGATGCTTCCTGCGAGCGCAGGTTAGCTTCTGCAGCCGTGCCGGAACGTGCTGTCAGGATATTAGCTTGCAAGGTCTGGAGCAGTGATTGAAGTTGCTGTGATTGCCTCTCTTGCACGCTCTTGCGAAAGAGTTGAATATTTGATGCATCTGACTGGTCTGAAAACTTTATTTTATTCATCAGATCACCCAGTCTTGCTCCATGAGGCATGACATAGGCCATGGCGCTATCATGTTCGCCTTGTACTCTCACCGTAATGGTGCCGATTTTTTTGTCGGAAGTGAATTGGATTGTATCGCCGTTTTGCAAAATTACCTGATTGGCCTCATCTAACGAGTAATATTCGGTACTCTGAACCAAGCTGGCGTTGTTTCGTGTCACCATCACATGGTTGGCTTGCGGGAAAGGTTTTGCCAGTTTGACAACATCAGCCATAGCAATGGTAGAACCAGCAAATTCAAACTGATTCGGATTTTCAGCAAGGCTGGTCACCGTAATGATACTTTGGCGCGATGAAACAAGAATGACATCACCGTCAGCCAATTGAATAATCGGCATGCGCCCTTGCAGCAGAAAGTCATATAGATTGAAAGTAGCCCGTATCAAATTACCGCGCTTTACCTGCACATTTAGAAAAGATCCTCGGGCTGTATCTATACCGCCAGCCTGATCAAGATAATTCAGCAAACTGTCCATGCTGGTGCCGCTATACATTCCTGGTAGATTGACATAACCACCGACAAATACGCGCACAGGCTGGGCTGCAGCAAGAGTGGAATAACTTAGGACATTCGAGCGGTATACCTTGCCGATCGCTGATTCCACCACCTGCTGGATATCCTGATTACGCACTCCCAATACATGCACCGGTCCCACATTGGGCACAAATATGTTTCCCTCAGGATCTACAATAAGAATTGAGTCGAATTGGAAACTGCCCCATAAACGTATCTGGATACTGTCGCCTATGGCTACGGCGTAGTCCGGATTAAATTGAGTGGGCCCAAGGCGTGTGAAAGCCCCAGTAAAAAGATTGGCCCCGAAAACATTGCTGTTCTGGTTGGCAATGTAATATGACATTTGCTGGGATAACGCGGGCGATGGCACTTGCATCGCTGGGGGCGGAGCACTGGAAGGCAATGTAACAGCTGAAGCCGCAGGCACGTTAGTAGTAGAAAAGGTGCCTGTTAATGCTGAAGCAGCTTGCCCGGACATTACAGAGTTCAGCGTAAGCGCCTGGCTAGGGCTCAGGTTAACGCTGCCAGCAAAAGCTGTAGACAAGGGTATCAAAAGAAAAAGTGCTAATCCAAGGAAGCGTATCTTTCCATGGCCAGATATTTCAATTGTACGGCGAGTAAATCTCCGAACATGCTCAGAATCATTTTCAACATTAACGCCATTTAAAATCATTAAGTTATTTTTGATCATGAATGGCAACAAGAGTCGTATCATTAGATTAGTCCTTGTGATCTCGGATGATGGCAGCAAGCAGGTGCACAATACCCGCAAGTAGAAGCATGACCAAAATAAAAACGGCAATATTATATATTCGGCGCGGCTCAAGAGGATATTGCGGCATGGTGGGCGCTTGCAGTACAAACACTTTTCTCAATGTCATCGCCGCCTCGATTCGCCCCGTTTCCAAAGCAGTCAGGGCAGCCTTGTAAGTTGCATCGATAAGTTCGACATTCATTTGCAGACGCTGAAATTCGCTTGCTGTATCGTTCAGGGTTTTGCCATTGGGAGAGGCAAGTCGTGCTTTTTCAGTATTGATCTGTTTTTCAAGGCCGGCAATTTGCTGATCAAGAACAAGGATGCTGGGGTTATTGGGCATCAGATAGGCAAGCATGGCATTGCGGCTGGCCTGTAGCGCGGTCCGCTGTGAGTCCAGTCCATTAACGACAGTATCAATACTGGTCGCCGTGGACAGTGGAGAAACCAACCCCTTGCGGTTTTGAAAATCCAGAATTTTCTGGCGAGCCTGCATATCACGTTCCTTAACAACATTGACTTGCGTTTCCAAGAATGACACCTTCTCTTCGGCCATATGTTGAGCCATGGCGTTCATGTAGTGCTCACCCTCTTCAACCATCATTGAGGCAATGTCATGTGCCATTTTTGGATCATAGGCTTGAGCCTGAACTATCAGTGTGCCACTATTGCTATCTAATTCCACGCTGACGCGTGAAAGGTAATAATCGTGGAATTTTTCTAACGAACTGTTTTCGAACCATATACGCGAGAGCGGATCACGATGCCAATCGCTATAGTGGGCGCGCAAGTTCAATCGAGAATTCAAGATGTTCATCATATCTACAGAAAGCAGATAATCTCGTAGCCACAACTGGAAAGCGATAAAATCAGCAGAACCACTGCTACCGACGCCACCAAGCATCCCGCTGGCCTGGCTGCTGCCACTGGACATATCCGTACGCGCAATAATGATATGCGATTCGGAGACATACCGGTCCGATGCGATAATCCCCCAGTAAAAAATAGCGAGCAAGGAAGCAATGAAAGCCGCCCCAAAGGTTCGGCGGCGTAACAACACAGGCAACAACCATTCCTGTGGCAAACTAGCCATCCTTGAAACCATTTGGCTATATCTGTTTTTAATAATATGCTGGATCATTTAGAGTTCACCGTTTTCTCGCACTGGCTATGCAACTCATAAAGATCAATATACTTTTCGTCGGGTGTAGAAGAGTATTTTTTTAACACAGGCGTTACTGCGGGTTTAAGCTGATAGCCAAGCTTGGTAATCTGTTTTTCATTAACCAATTTCATCCCTTCTTGCTTGGCAGCTTTTATTATCTTTCTTCCTTCTGCATGATCGACTGTCACAGGATTACCGCCAAGACCTTCTTTGAGGATAGCCAAAGGTGTTATAGGGGACTCGCTTTTTTTAACTTCTTGCGAACTGGGCGATACCGGCATGGGCTGTTGTTTGGTTTGAACTGGCAGACCAGCAACTGAAACAGAAGCACGCTCTTCTTGATTATCCTTATAAGCCCTAAGTGCATCATCAATATCATCGAACCAATGCGCCTGCCCTTCATTAAGCCAAATACCTGCGGTACAAAATTGTTTTAGCGTACCTTCGCCATGCGACACCATGATAAGACTGGCATGGTCGGCCAATTTCTTGAAAGATTCTGCCGCTTTTTTCCTGAAAGCAGTATCACCTGTGGCAGTCACTTCATCTGATATGTATACGTCAAAGTCGAATGCCAGCGATAGTCCGAACTGCAGTCGTGACCTCATCCCCGATGAATAGGTTTTGACTTGTTCGTCGAAAGCTTCGCCTAGCTCGGTGAATTCCTGAATATAGGCTATGCGATCATCGATGTCTGCTTCATGTCCGTGAATTCGACACACAAACTTTGCATTTTGCCTCCCGGTGAGTGAGCCTTGAAGACCGCCACCAAATCCCATTGGCCAAGACACACGACAGCGGCGTTCGATACGTCCCCGATTGGGTGTATCGACGCCTCCGATCAAACGCAATAATGTAGATTTTCCGGAGCCATTGCGCCCGATCAATCCCACATTTAGTCTCGGCGGGATGGTAAAGGAGACCCCTTGCAGCACCCATTTGCCAGCGCCATGATCGGTCTGATAGCGCTTGTGTACGTCTTCAACTATGATCATCGCGCCACCAATTTTTCAGCAAAACGGATTTGCAAAGCCAGTCCTACAAATATCATCGTTAGTGCAAAAACATAGGCATAAGCCATGCTGCTTTCGGGCACAGCTTGATAGTAAGGTGAAAAGCCCTCACGTACAGCCTCAAGCCCGTCCGCAACAGGATTTAGGTACAACCAACTGCGATAGGGTTGAGGTATGTTATGCAAAGGAAATATCACACCGGATGCAATATGCATCGGTAGCATTACGAAGTTAATGACTTTTCCTAATTCAGGTATCAGCTCGTTAGCTACAGAAACCATTAGCCCAAATCCAAGACCTAGTAGCCAAAGTCCGAAAAATGCCGCCAGCACTGCCAGGGGATCGGCTGGAATATCTCCAACCCCAACTAAAGCCGCGCCGCCAAATAGAATTACGGCAATCAATAAAGCAAGAAAACCTTCCAGAGCAGCGCGTACCAAAACTGTATCGACAGGCTTGACTTGCCTGTAGGAAAAAAGCCCCTGATTTGCACCAATGGCATTTTCGGTTTGCTTCGCAGTACGGGTGAACATCAACAAGGCCAGCATTCCGGCCATTAACCAGACCAATATGTCCATTCCGCTCACAGT
>Ga0055484_10000020_pt1 | contig 14133 bp, 13 predicted proteins | sample RushMan_CattailN_6_FD_57939 | JGI IMG/M metagenome (GOLD analysis project Ga0055484, IMG submission 57939) | Wetland microbial communities from San Francisco Bay, California, USA, that impact long-term carbon sequestration - RushMan_CattailNLC_D2 | ecosystem: Environmental > Aquatic > Marine >... | reverse complement strand
TGTCACCAATCATCACGCCATCACCCAACAGCCATGTTGTAACAGGGTAAAACGAGACCACAGCCAGGATGCCCGATACCAGCAGGCCGCGATACAGTGCGTTCATGATCTTGCCACCTTCGCGTGCATTAACGAAAAATGTGCCGATGATAGAGGCGATGATGGAGACGCCGCCCAGCACCAGCGGGTAGATGACAGCATTGGGGGAACCGGAAATCATCAGGCCGCCCAGCACCATGGTGGCGATGATGGTTACCGCATAAGTTTCGAACAAGTCGGCAGCCATCCCGGCGCAATCTCCGACATTGTCGCCCACGTTGTCGGCTATCACAGCCGGATTGCGAGGGTCGTCTTCCGGAATACCTGCTTCGACCTTACCCACCAGGTCTGCACCCACGTCCGCACCCTTGGTGAAAATGCCGCCGCCGAGACGGGCAAAGATGGAAATCAACGAGCTGCCGAAAGCCAGTCCAACCAGCGAATGGGTGGCCTCCGTGGAGTTGGCGCCCATCACCGTAGTCAGGAATACGTAATAGCCAGTCACGCCGAGCAGCCCCAGACCAACGACCAGCATACCTGTGATCGCACCCCCCCTGAAGGCAACGTTGAGCGCGGCATTCAATCCTTCAGTGGCAGCCTGTGCCGTGCGCACATTGGCGCGCACCGATACGTTCATTCCGATAAATCCGGTTAGTCCCGAGAGGAGGGCGCCAATCGCGAAGCCGACGGCGGTCGGCCATTTCAGCGCGATCAGAATGACGACAAACAGGATAGCGCCGACTACGCCGATGGTGGTGTACTGCCGGCTCAGGTAGGCTTGGGCACCTTCCTGTACCGCAGCCGCAATCTCGCGCATGCGATCATTGCCGGTTGGTTTACCCAGTATCCATTTGATGGAAAATATGCCATAAAAGATTGCAACAACGGCGCATAGCAACGCAAACCCAAGACCCTCTGACATGATACCTCCCTTATAGATAAATCAGCCTATCGTACGAACATACAAACCAAATACATATCATTTAATAACAATTCCAGATTATAAGGATACTTCGAATATTGAACATGTGTGGTGAATTTGTTGATTATGGCGCAAGCACTGGCGGGCTATAGTATTTTGCACTTATGGGCTATATGGGGTGCAGTCCATTGGTATAGCGCGCCAATAGTTTTACATAGTGTTTTGCATTTTCGTGCAATGCGCCAATTTCTATTTCAGTTAATGTCCGCAATACTCTTCCTGGCGAACCGACTACCAGCGAATTATCCGGGATCACCTTGTTTTCAGTGATGAGCGCATTCGCACCAATCAGACAGTTTTTGCCAATTATCGCGTGATTGAGGATGACAGCCTTGATGCCAATCAGGCTGCCTTCGCCTATCGTACAGCCATGGATTGCAGCTTGATGTCCGATAGTGACGTTGCTGTCTACCTTGAGTGGTGCACCGGGATCGGTATGCAGCACTGCGCCATCCTGGATATTGCTATTTCTGCCGATGTGGATGGGTTCGTTGTCGCCACGCAGCACTGCGCCGAACCAGATGCTGACATTGTCTTCCAGGATGACAGTGCCGATGACCGACGCATTCTCGGCAATGAAATGCTTAGTGCCACGTAATTCAGGTATACGCTCTCCCAAGCGATACATCATGGCTAAGTTTGCGCAAGGGCAGCTGCGCCCACTGCCGCGATTTGTCCATCCTGGGGCGAACGTACTCCGCTGATGCCCAAACCGCCTACAACTGTGTTGTTAAGCAGCAACGGCACTCCGCCCTCAGCAGGGATTACACCCGGAAGGGCGAGGTGTATCAGTCGGCCGCTCATTACGGCATCTTCGGACATCTTGGTTGGCCGCTGGAAAGCGGCTGCCGCATGCGCTTTAGATATGGCCGTTTCTACACTACCAAACTGGGTGTCATGGCTGCGTTGCAAGTAGAGCAGGTGACCGCCGTCATCTACCACTGCGATCACCACTTTCCACTCATTGCGCAAAGCTTCAGCTTCGGCAGCTGCAGCGATGCGTTTGGCATTTTCCAGAGTGAGAAGTGGCTTGCTGTCCATGCTTTAAGGTGGCAAGAAGTTATTTCAATGCGGCAAATACCTTGTCGCGGATGGCTTCCACGCTGCCTACGCCGGGAATCTTGATGCATTTGGGCGCGTGCGCTACGCCGGATTTTTCCCATTTTGAGTAATATTCCACCAGAGGCTTAGTCTGCTCATGGTATACGGATAGACGTTTTTTCACGGTTTCTTCCACATCGTCAGGCCGTTGCACCAGATCTTCGCCGGTGATGTCATCCTTGCCGGCCACTTTGGGTGGGTTGAATACGATATGGTAGGTGCGGCCCGAGGCTGTGTGCACGCGGCGACCGCTCATGCGCTTGATGATTTCGTCGTCTGCTACGTCGATTTCCACCACATAGTCGATTTCTACGCCAGCCTGTTTCATTGCTTCGGCCTGAGGAATGGTGCGTGGAAAACCGTCAAACAAAAAGCCGTTGGCGCAATCTGCTTCCTTGATGCGTTCCTTGACCAGGTTGATGATGATGTCGTCCGACACCAGTCCGCCTGCATCCATGATTTTTTTTGCTGCGATACCGAGAGGTGTGCCTGCCTTGACGGCCGCGCGTAACATATCGCCTGTGGAAATCTGCGGGATGTTGAATTTTTCCTTGATGTAATTCGCTTGTGTTCCTTTACCGGCGCCGGGTGCGCCGAGTAGTATAAGTTTCATCGTGTTTCCTCTCGGTTGGTTGTGTCAAAAATTCGTCGTGCTGCATGCAGGTCTTGTTCGGTGTCCACGCCGCTGGGTGGGGCATGATCCGTAATTACCATCCCAATTTTATACCCATGATAGAGGGCACGCAATTGTTCCAGCGCTTCGACATGCTCGATCGCAGCTGGGGCAAGCTGTCCGAAAGCCCGCAAGAAACCTGCGCGATAAGCATAGAGGCCGATATGGCGCAGTACCGGCACATCTGCGGGCAGTGCGCCCTGTTGGGCAAATGCGTCGCGTGGATAAGGGATCGGTGCCCGGCTGAAATAGAGCGCATTGCCTTGTTTATCTAGTACTGTCTTGACGATGTTCGGGTTCAGCATGGATTCCTTGTCGTGAATGGGATGGCATGCTGTGGCGATTGCGCACTCGGGGTGGGCATGAAGGTGCATCGCAACGTTGCGTATCAGCATGGGCGGTATGAGTGGTTCGTCACCTTGTACGTTTACTACAATAGTGCCATCCGGCCAGCCTTGCCGTTCGACAACCTCGGCGATGCGGTCCGTGCCGCTGGAGTGGCTATCCCTGGTCATACAGGCTTTGAAGCCATGCTCGTGTACCGCCGCCGCAATCGCTTGATGGTCTGTGGCGATCCAGATTTGTTGCGCACCACTTTTTGCAGCTTGCTCAGCAACCCTTATCACCATCGGTTTTCCGGCGATCAGTAGCAGCGGTTTGCCGGGCAGGCGAGTGGATGCATGCCGCGCCGGTATGACAACATGAAAATCGGTCATTGAATTTTTTCGGATTCTTCGGGGGAGAGCCTGCGTGCTTCGTCAACCAGCATCACAGGAATATCGTCGGCGATTCTGTAGGCCAGCCGGTCGGCCTTGCAAATCAATTCCTGCGCGGACTTATCATAGACCAGTGGGGATTTGCATAAAGGGCAAACAAGAATATCAAGCAGTTTGGGATCCATGGGATTCGATCTTCCTCAATATGTGTTCGAGCAGGGCCGAATCGATCTGGGCATCGACCCGCAATACCCAATATCTCGTGTCGGCGAAAAATATACATTTTACCGCATCTTTTTCGGTCATGAGTATGGCATCGCAATCATTAAAGGCCAAGTCGCTGGCAACGTATGGGTGATGGTCAGGGAAAGCATGCTGCGAGGAGGATATGCCCAGCGATTCCAGATGCTGGAAAAAACGCTGGGGATTCCCGATGCCTGCGACAGCATGATTGTTCAGTTTATTGAAATCTGTGGCGGCAGCTGTTTTGGAAGGATCGAGCAAGTTGTAAAAAATATCACCGCCCAAGTGCATCATGTACACATCGGGAATCATTGCGTTTTGTTTTATTGCGGCATCATCGCCATTCACAACGATCGCATCCACTGTTTGCAGGCGCGATACTGGTTCGCGCAATGGGCCGGCGGGGAGCATTCGTCCGTTGCCAAAACCGCGTTCGCCATCAATAACCGCGATTTCTGCATCGCGTTGCAAACGGTAGTGTTGCAAGCCGTCATCGCACAACACAATATCGCATTGGGGGTGCGCTTGCAGCGCCATGCGTGCGGCGGCGGCGCGATTTTTCCCGATCCAAACCGGGCAAATATTGCGTCGTGCCATCATCAAAGGCTCGTCACCTACTTGTTGTGCTTCACTGGTTTCGGTGACGTGCTGTGGCTGATGTGAGGTGCTTCCATATCCGCGACTGATGATGAGTGGGTGCCAGCCGCGATCAATAAGCTGCTGTGCCAAGGCAAGTGTGAGTGGCGTTTTCCCTGTCCCGCCGACATTGATGTTGCCGATCACGATGACCGGTAGCAGCAATTGTTCGCTGGTCAGGATGTGGTCGCGATACAGAATGCGGCGTATGGCTACCAGCGAGTCGAAGACCAGACTGATCGGAAATAGAATCAGTTGAAATTTCGTAATGCGATACCAATGGTTTTGCAGCCAGTGCATGTCAGTGATGTTCTGGATAATTCAAAATTTGCCTCAATACTCTGCGGGACGATGTTGATACATTGAATGCCAAAATGATTCCAGTGGAACTAACTAACTTAAAGAACGTGAAAGAATGCTGCGCCATACGTATTTGATATGACAAAAAAAGCATATTACTCAACAAGGCAGTCGGAGTGAAACACAAGCGATCAATGGTGGCTTTATTTGGGCTGGTTCTGCGTCGTAAAGGTAATTCGCCCATACCCTGCCAGCCTTGCCGCCTCCATCACGTTTATTACTGATTGATGCGGCGTTTTTGCATCGGCATTAATAACGATGATGGGATCGGTTTGATCGCCCGCTGCGCTTTTCAGGGAAGCTGCCAATGCATCCACGCCAGAATAAGGCACGCCCTTATTGTTGATGGCGTAGTGTTCGGAAGCATCCACACCGACGGTGATCGGTTTTGCTTGAGTGGTGGAGGTTTCACCGCCTGCTTGCGGCAAATTGATTTGCAATTCGGAAAATTTGGCATAGCTGGTGGTGACCATCATGAAAATCAGGATCACCAGCAGCACATCTATCATCGGGATCAGATTGATCTCAGGTTCTTCACGGCGACGGAGGCCACGTTTAAAGTTCATGGCCTCAGTCTTTGCGTTGGCCGTGTACTACCTCAACCAGCTTGATAGCCTGCTGTTCCATTTCAAGTGTCAGGCTGTCTGCCTGTGCACGGAATTGGCGGTAGAAGATCATGCTGGGGATAGCCACGATAAGGCCAAAGGCAGTGTTGTAAAGAGCGACGGAAATTCCGTGAGCAAGTATCGCGGGCGAATTACCGACTGCACTTTGTGAGCCGAATATCTCGATCATGCCGACTACTGTTCCGAATAGTCCAAGCAAGGGGCTGATTGAGGCGATTGTGCCCAGTGTGGTGAGGAAGCGATCCAGATCACGGGCGACGGCACGCCCTTCTTCTTCGATGGACTCTTTCATCATCTCGGGCGGACTTTTGATATTTTTGAGGCCCGCGGCAAAAATACGTCCCAGCGGCGAACTGGCAGCAAGTTTTGCCAGCATGCCGTCGCTGACCCCGCGTTGCTTGAGTTCATTTACGACTTCGTTGAGCAAGGCGGGAGGAGCGATATGACTGCTGCGTAAATACCGCAGCCGTTCAACGATTAGACCAACTGCAATGATGGATGCCAGAATCAAAAACCAGATCGGCCAACCGGCTGCTTCTACAATTGCAAACACGCGAATTCTCCAAATGTGCTTAAATTATCAGGGCGCAACTGTAGCGTGTCACACTGAGTTGAGCAACCTTTCTCAGGAATTACTTCAGCATTATTTAGCTAACTTGCCATTGGATAAAGAGTATTTTTGTTTACCCACAAAACCTGTGGATAACTTTGTGGATGGCTTACTTGGATAACGCTTAAATGTGGCATGGCATAAAGGATTTTGTTATTTTGCCTATTTTTTATTAAGCTAATATATTCATATAAAACAAGATGTTAACGTAAGTGTGGGTTTCTGCTATGAGCTGGGGTAGCGGAAAGCGGCGATTTTCCTTGGAGTGTGGATTATTTCGGATTGTCAATATGTCTTTTGATCTTTTTTTTGAAGAAAAAACACGGGTTTTTCGCGTTGCGGAACTCAACTTTGCAATCAAGCAGTTGCTGGAAAGCAACGTTCCTTTGCTATGGGTGAACGGGGAAATTTCCAATTTGGTGAAAGCAACTTCCGGACATTTATATTTTTCGCTAAAAGATGAACAGGCACAAGTTCGTTGCGTGATGTTCCGTCACAAAAACCAGTTATTAAGAGAACCGATTATTAACGGGCAGCAGGTCGAAGTATTAGCAACTGCTACTTTATATGAACAACGCGGCGATTTTCAGTTGACCATTGAGCAGATGCGCCCGGCAGGGCTGGGCGCACTGTACGAACGATTCGAGCGGCTAAAGCAATTATTGCAAAACGAAGGATTGTTTGCTGCTGAGCGAAAACGTGCCTTGCCCGCATTTCCCAAATGCATTGGTATCATCACCTCGCCGCAGGCTGCAGCGTTGCGCGATGTGCTCACTACTTTAAGACTGCGGTTGCCGAGCATACCGGTGGTACTCTATCCAACCCAGGTACAGGGCTTGGGCAGCGCGGAAAAGATTGTTGCAGCCATCCAGATCGCCAACCGGCGTGCAGAATGTGATGTACTTATCATCTGCAGAGGCGGGGGAAGTATCGAAGACCTGTGGGCATTCAATGAAGAGGTTGTTGCTCGAGCGATCTCTGCCAGTGTCATCCCCATCATCAGTGGCGTTGGTCACGAAACTGATTTTACCATTGCCGATTTCGTTGCCGACGAACGTGCTCCGACTCCAACAGCTGCGGCACAGTGCGTTGCTCAGGATCGTCATGCCCTGCTCAGGGCATTGCGCGATAAAGCCCAGCATTTGGAACGCGCGCAGGGGAACCGGCTGCAGAACGCGATGCAGGCCGTTGATTATTTGCAGCGCCGTTTAGTGCACCCTGCTCAAATATTGCAACGCCAGACCAAGCAGCTAAATCAGCTGCAACAGCGCTTTCAACGTGCCTATGCTTATTTCAAGCAACATCAGCATTGGCGTTGGCAAACTTTTGTACAACGCCTGCAAGCAGTTGGCAGCGATTTTGCCAGGCTGTCTTACCGACAAACCAATATGGCTGTACGGTTGGAAAATGCGATGAGTGCATTGCAGGCACAGCGCTTGGCACGAGTAGATAATGCTGCAAAACATTTGACCTTGCTGGATCCGACAAATGTACTGGCGCGTGGTTATAGTCTGGTGCAGGACGAAAATGGGCGGGTGGTGTCCGATGCGAGCCAATTGACGGTAGGCGCTGAGTTGCGCATCACCTTTGCAAAAGGGTGGGCGCGGAGCGAGGTGAAAGAGCGCGGTGAAAAATGACGCTGTTACAGTTGTGTGGTGTGCCTTGGGGCGATTAGAGAATAATGCAAGTTAGCTCAACATCGTTTCCTATTGATATAAGAAGTGCATTCCGTTGATATGAGAAGTGCCATTCTGGCGCGGTATAGTAAAAAATATCAGTGTGCGAATATTATCGTTTCCGATTAACATTCATTAATGTTCATGTAAGTTGATGGATATCGAAATGTAAGAGGCTTCTGGCAGAGCAAGACAGCAGCCAGTTGAATAAAGTGTGGATTACGAATTACGTACAACATGAAAATTGCTGTCCTGTCTGGCATTCACAGCAACCTTGAGGCACTAGTTGCCTGCATATCCCATGCACGTTCACAAGGTGCAGAACAATTTGTATTTTTGGGTGATCTGCTGGGTTATGGGGCCGACCCCCAAGCCTGTTTGGATATCATTGCGCCCATGGTAAGCGATGGCGCGCTGGCAGTGATGGGTAATCATGATGAGGCCGTGCTTGGCGGAATGTGTGAGAATCTGGTGTTTATTGCGCGCGATGTCATTTACTGGACGAGAGAACAGTTGCAGCAATCAGGGCGTGATTTTATCCAGTCCTTGCCAATGGTTGCTAAAATGGGCGGATCATTTTATGTTCACGCGAGCGCCGCTTCTCCTGAGCGTTGGACTTACATAGATAGTGCGGTTACTGCCGCAAAATGCATTGAGGCATCCGAATCCCATTTGACGTTTGTAGGCCATGTACATCATCAAACGTTGTATTACACCTCTGTGGGCGGGGCGGTGCAAATATTTACTCCAGTTCCGGGTGTGTCGATTCCAGTTTCTCCACACCGCCAATGGCTAGCCATTGCGGGATCAGTGGGCCAGCAACGTGATGGGAGCCCAGCAGCAGCATACTTGCTGCACGATCAGCAACGCGAATCACTGACTTTTTTTCGGATCCCATATGATTATTTGAGTGCCGCGCGCAAAATTCGTGCAGCTGGTTTGCCAGAAAGGTTGGCGCTCCGACTGGAAACAGGAAACTGATTATATGGATCTGACTAATCTGCACCAGGGCATTGAGGTCGATGGTTTCCGTGTGGGTGAAAAAATCCACGAAGGCGGAATGGCTTTGCTTTACCTTGTGGAACGTGACGGTGGCGAATTCCCCATGCTGATGAAGGTTCCTCGACTGGAATTTGGCAGCCACCCAAGTTGCTATGTCGGTTTTGAAGTAGAGCAGATGATTCTGGGTGTGCTGAGTGGCTCGCACGTGCCTCGCTGGGTGACCAAGGGTAGTCTTGAAGATACACCCTATCTGGTAATGGAATACGTTGAGGGTAAATCGTTGCGTGAATATATCGATATGGCCCCTTTGACAGCGGACGAGGCCGCACGGCTGGTTGCGGCCTTGGCAATCGCAGTGCATGACCTGCACCTGCAGGATGTAATCCATCTGGATATCAAGCCCACAAATGTGCTTTACCGACCGGACGGATGTGCTGTGCTAGTTGATTTTGGTTTGGCGCGTCATGGCCATTTTCCCGATTTGGTTGAAGAGGAGTTTCAAAAGCCCGTAGGGACTTCCGCATATATTTCTCCCGAGCAGGTCATGGGGATACGTGACAACCCGCGTAGCGATTTATTTGCACTCGGTGTAATCCTGTATCAGTTATGCACCGGACGGTTGCCTTTTGGTGAACCATCTACATTGAGCGGATTTCGACGTCGTCTCTTTCTGGATCCGATACCCCCACGTATCTTGGTGCCAGAATTACCGGAATGGATGCAGGAAATTATTTTGCATTGTCTGGAAATCCAGGCAGACCAGCGTTACGCTACTGCAGCCCAGGTTGCCTTTGACCTTAAACATCCGGATCATGTGCCACTGACAGGGCGGGCTAGACGGCTTAAGAGAGCAGGTCTGCCAACCATTGTCCGACGTTGGTGGCGGAGTTTGCGGTCAAGATCTGGCATGAATGCTGCTCCCACCATGCATCTCGCGCAAGCATCCCAGATTCTGGTAGCGTTTTATCCTGGTTCTGGTCAGGAATCGTTGCTTCAGGCGATTCTGGAGGTGGTGCGTCGCACCATTGGGACTGATGCCAATTGCCGGATAATCTGTGTGACCGTAATAGAGTCGGATATCTCGACTGAGCAGGAGACTGGTCACGAGTTGGTTAACAGCCTGTATACCCAACGTTTGGTAGAAATGCACCACTGGGCTGCTGAACTGAAGCTCCCGTTTCATCGTTTGCGCTTTCATGTGCTTGAAGGGGTAAACGCCGCTGCTGCATTGGTGGAATACGCTCGCCAGCATCATGTGGATCAAATAATCATGGGCGCACGGGGAAGCTCCGCACTACGTCGAATACTGGGCAGTGTTTCCGCACGTGTGGTATCCGAGGCACCATGCACGGTAACCGTGGTACGGCCACCGCCCAGCAGCGCAGCAATCTATAAAAATTTATACTCAGGCCGAAACAAGGAAAATTCCCATGACTGAAACAGCCGGACAGTTTTTGGTATTCGAACCAGGCAGCAAATTTGACGGTTTTACAATCGAAAAACAGATTGGTGAGGGCGGTATGGCGAGACTTTATCTTGCGCTCGACGAGAATGGTCGGCAGCGCGTGCTCAAAGTGCCACGCCGCACTCTGGATGTTGATCCGGTGTCTGTAATTGCTTTCGAAAACGAGTTGCGACTAGCGCGCTATCTTGAAGACTTTCCTCACGCCCATATGCCGGTTTCACAGAGTGGTGGTGAATGCCGTTATCTTGTAATGGACTACATAACTGGCACAAATCTGTGGACATACCTGTGTGAGCAGGGTTGCCTTAGCGAGGCCAAGGCGGTTGCCTTGGCTAAGAAGATCGTGCGTGCCATGGCCGAATTGCACCGTCGACGCATCGTACATCTTGACATCAAGTTGTCCAACATCATGATTACGCCTGATGGAGAGGTGAGGATTATCGACTTTGGCCTGGCAAATCATCTCGATTTGCACGATCTTATCTATGAGTCATTTCAGGAGCCTAAGGGAACCCCAGCCTATATCGCACCCGAACAGTTTTTTGGCGTGCGCGACGAGCCTCGTAGCGACTTGTTTTCGATCGGCACCATGTTATATGAGATGACCACGTCGAAATTGCCTTTTCTTGATGCACACAGCGAACTTGATGTTGTTAATCGTATCAAGGCTGTCGTGGTGTCGCCACGACATTATCGACCAGAGCTGAGCGAGCGCTTTGCTACTCTCGTGATGACATGCCTGCAAAATGTTCCAGATCGTCGTTTCAACAGTATGGACGATCTTTATTCCGCGTTGGATCGGATTGAAACGGCAGGAGAAGACACTGCTGCACCACAGGCCACTTTACCGAAGGCAGAAAAGAAGAGCGGCAAGCTGATAGGAGAGCTGACCGGTAAATTTTTTAAAGCTATGAGATCTTCAGAGGAAGATAAGCTTAAGGATATACAGACATGGATTGCAGAGCATCGGGCACTACGAAAGCAACGTTTCCGTATCGTGGCTGCCTTGGACAATGATACCAGTACACGCGCAATGACGATGAATTGCGAGATACTTGCTCAAGCCATTCGCCAGGCAAGTCTGCAACCCTCGATTATTACCGTGCTGACCGTATTGCGTGATCATAATGTGGCGATCGTCTCTACAGATAGGGAACGAAAGGAATTGAATGCAGCTTACCAAGAGGCGCGCGAAACGATGACTCGTATCATTTCAGGCTTGGCCAGAGAGGATCTGCCTATAGGAATCAATATTCGTAGTGGTGAACCCGTTGATGCCATTTCAAGTTGCGTCACTGACCTCAATGCTAACTTGCTAGTGATCGGTGCTCGAAAGCGTCATGCGCTAAGTCGCTTTGCACTTGGTGGCACAGCCTACAAGGTGCTTACCAGCATCAATTGCCCAATCATGGTTTTTCAGGAGGAGGTTGGCACAAAGGCAACGAAGAGCTACGCCAGTTGAAGTCAGTCAGTACGCCTGAAGCATACAAAGTATTAGAGGTGTTAGCTTTAATCCATATTTAGCGGTATCAGTATGAATATAATAGTTTTCTCATAAACCAATTTGATTGACTAATATTTATATCCCATGGTAAAAAAGCTTAGTTGATCAGCAAAGTTCCTTTATTCGGGCAAAGTCGCGAATATTATTAATACTGAGTTCAATGCTGATGAGCTGCTACAAATTGCCCTGTACGAGCGAATTTGTGGTTTAGAGTTTAAACCCGGCTAGAAATTTTATAATTTTGAGGAGTCAAGTCATGAAAAGCATTAAACAGCTGTCTTTCGCTCTTATCACTGTTGGTTTTATGGCAGCATCTGGTGCTTCATTTGCTGCAACGCATCCAGAAACACCGTCTACCGCACCTGCTGGCGTAAAATTGGTTGACGCTAAACAAGTTCAGGAATTGCAGGCTAAGGGAGCGATCATCGTTGATACACGCAAAGCTTCTGAGTTTGGCGAAGCCAGCATCAAGGGCGCTATATCTGTCCCTTATGATCCTGAGAAAAGTGCCAAGTCACCTGATTTCAATGCTTCTGAAGACAAGTTCGACATGAGCAAGCTGAAAGACAAAAACGCAACTATAGTAGTGTTCTGCAACTCTGGTACATGCTGGAAATCCTACAAGTCTGCAGTCGTTCTTTCCAAGAACGGTTACACAAACGTTCACTGGTACCGTGATGGCTTCCCTGACTGGAAAGCACGCAATCTTCCGATGGAATAAGTGCATTACTTGAAGCCGAGAACATCGCCCCGCGATTAGCGGGCTCGCACACATCAAGAGGCGGGATAACAAAACTAGAAAAGAGGGGAAACGAATGATTTATACAATAAAGTCACCAGCACTATTGATCATCGGCATAATCATGCTGGTATGGGCCGGGCTAAACAACTCAGGCTCCATTGACGGTATGCAGTCATACCTGCAAGCAAGTGCCTACAAAGATCATATGAAGGTGCAGGAAAAATTCGATGCGGAATTGCGTGTTGCCACCGAAATGGCTGCAGCTGAGGGTAAACCAGCGCCGGACATGAAGATGCCAGCATCCCATTTTGATGCTGCAAAAGCTACTCAGGCGAATATGTCGATCATGTTTGGTGGTGCCTTTGTTCTGATCGGTCTGTTTACCATGGTGTGGCAACCCAAGCAGGGCAATCTCGACTATTTTGTTTCAGTGGTCCCCGGTATAGCTTTTATTCTGCTTATTGCATTTGTTGTGAGATGGGGTCTGGACCCGATTTTCTCCAACTGGGGAAAGGCGGCTCAGCCTGCGTTGGGCTGGAACTTTGCCAAGATATTTAACCTGAACTACGTGGTGATCGGTATCGTTATCGGCATGGTCGTTGTTAACCTGTTCAAAATTCCGGCATGGGCTGCAAACGGTGTGCGCACAGCGCGTTTCTTCCTTAAGACGGGCGTGATTCTGCTCGGCACCCTATACAGTGCTGCGGAACTTGCACAACTGGGCATGCTTTCCGTAGTCATGATTGGCATATTCGTACTGGGTTCGGTCGGCGTTGTTCTCTTTATGGGCAGACGCATGGGGACGCCGAATTCCATGACGGCAGTTTTGTCGGCTGGTATGGGTGTGTGCGGTGTGTCGGCTACCGTGGCTGCTTCTCCAGTTGTGCAGGCAAAGGCTGAAGAAATAGCCTACACCATCGGTACCATCCTGATCTGGGGCGTGGGTTGTATGTTCCTGTTTCCGACCGTTGGCCACCTTCTTAATATGGGCCCAGTGCAATTCGGCGCTTGGGCAGGTACCGGGATTTTGAACTCGGCACAGGTTGCAGGCGCTGCCTTGGCATTTGATCCGCACGGTATCGAAACACTCAAAGTGGCTGAGATTTTCAACATTACTCGCGTGCTGTTCCTGCCTATCATTGTGTTGTGGCTGGCCGCTTGGTACGTTAAACATGAAGAGGGTGCCGAGAAGGTTAATCTCGCTCAGGTGGTGGTTTCCAAATTCCCGGTTTTCGTATTGGGCTTTATCGCCATGTTTGCCTTGAGTTCCCTCGGAACATTCGCACCAGCCGGGCACTACAAAGGTAAATACTTTAGCAGCGAGCAAGTCAAGGAAGACAAACTGCTCAAAGGCAAGGAAGTGCGTGCTCTTGAGGGTGAGTTGACTCGTTTGCGTGAGGGGGATGGTGCGCAGGCGTTGAGCACATACCTGAAAGATAATAATGTTACGCTTGGCAAACGCAACGTGACTTCTGAAGATGTTTACCGAGCTTTAGGCGATTTGGTCGCCAACAAAAAAATAATGTCCCGTGAAGAGGATAGCGTCCTGGAATCCTTGGCTAAGATGGGAGGCTTTGACGAGTTGGGCAAAGCGTCCATCAGTAATGCACACAAGGCAGTCTTCCATACTGCAAAAACCATCAAGTCATATCGCAACTGGATTGCATGGCTGTTTGCTTTCGGTTTGATCGGTTTGGGTATGCAGATTACCGGTAAGGCACTCAAGCAGGCTGGCGGTGCCCCTCTGGTTATTGGCGG
>Ga0055484_10000019_pt1 | contig 14416 bp, 10 predicted proteins | sample RushMan_CattailN_6_FD_57939 | JGI IMG/M metagenome (GOLD analysis project Ga0055484, IMG submission 57939) | Wetland microbial communities from San Francisco Bay, California, USA, that impact long-term carbon sequestration - RushMan_CattailNLC_D2 | ecosystem: Environmental > Aquatic > Marine >... | reverse complement strand
CTCCGAGCAGCAAGGAAACCAAACCAATGCCTTTGATAAGCTTCTGCCAGCCTTTTGCATTGTGCGGAAGTGCTTCCAGGGCGTGCAAATAAATCGCCGAAAAAATCAACAAGGTTGCCCAAAGTAACATTTGTACATTGATGGGCAGCAACGGTTGGATGATCCAGATCGCCAATGCCAGCAACATTACGCCGAAGAAACGTTTGACAGCTTCCATCCAAGCGCCTGCCTTTGGCAGTAATACACCCGCTGAGGAGCCAATCAGCAGCAGCGGGATGCCCATGCCAAGCGCCATCACAAACAGTGCGACACCGCCCAGCATCGCATCGTGGGTCTGGCTGATATACAGCAAAGCGCCAGCCAGCGGAGCAGCTACGCACGGTCCCATGATGATGGCGGAAAGCGCACCCATCACGAATACGCCTGATATATGCCCGCCATGGAGCCGGTTACTGGTATTGCTCAGTTTGCTCTGCAAGGCGGTTGGAAGCTGAAATTCGTAAAAACCAAACATTGACAAGGACAACAGCACGAACACCGCTGCGAAGCTGCCAAGTACCCACGGCGTTTGCAAAGCGTTGGAAATCATATTGCCGGAATAGCCCGCTGCCACACCTGCTGCAGCGTAGGTAAGGGCCATGCCCAGCACATATGCCAGCGACAGTACGAAAGCGTGCATGTGGGTGATTTTATGGCCGCGTCCGACAATGATGCCAGACAGTATCGGAATCATTGGAAACACACATGGGGTCAGAGACAACAGCAGACCGGCGCCAAAAAAGAAAGATACGATCAGCCAGAAACTTCCGCCCTTGAATAATTGTGCGATTTTTGAGCCTTCCGAGGCAGGCGCCTGAGATAGCGGAGCCTGTAAAATTGGCTTTTGCAACGCGGGCGGAGGTGCTTCAGTCAGTACGGGTGGGGCTGCCTTGCCGGTTGTTGCCTCCGGCAAGTTGATGTTCAGCGATTTGGTGATAGGCGGATAACAAAGCCCTTGTTCGCTGCAGCCTTGATAAACAGCATTCAATGTTATGCGAGAGGCTGCATTTTTGGTGCGTGCCAACGTGACCAAGGCCTGAAAAGATTGATGGAAAACTTCAGTGTCACCAAAGTTGGGGTCGTGTTTTATTTCCCCTTTGGGAAATTTAACCGCAGTAACTTTAACCGTGCTGTCGGTAGAGGTAAAAGTGATCTTGTCGCGGTATAAATAATAGGTGGGCGTAACGTTGAAATTCGCCTGCAAGGTACGCGCATCGCGAACATTGATGTCCAGGCCGAAAGCTTGATCGGGCGGGAGGAACTCGGGCGGTTTTTTTCCAGTCAGGTCTGATATTCTTCCCAGAAAACTGTCTGCATTTGAAACTGGAGCGGTAAGACACAGCAATAGCAGTAAAACATAACGCATAATTATTCCTTGAAAATTGTGGTTTCGTCGCTTATCCAATTCAGGTAAGCGGGTAAACCCTCTGTAACCGAGACAGCGATGATTTCGGGAAGTTCGTACGGGTGTAATTCATATATCAATTTTTCAAGACGCGAATAAGCATCTCTTGTGGTTTTAATTAACAAAGGCACTTCGTAAGCGGTTTCTATATTGCCTTTCCAGTGGTATGTGGAAATACAGGGTGCAAGCTGGTTCACGCAAGCTGCAGCCCGAGCTTCAACGAGCTGGTGGGCAAGTTTTTCAGCTGATGGGGCATCGGGCATATTGGTGATGAGCAGTAAAATATTGTTCATGTTTGCATTCATGCTTTGGCAAAGCGCAACCCGAGTTGTAATAATTCATCCCAAACATCGCCTTGGCGCAAGCCCTTGATCGTTTTGTCCAGTCTGGCAGCCTGCTGGATGGCGCGTTCGATATGCGGAATTTTCAGGCGCCGCGCAGCATTTTCGATCAACCCCTGTTTATCCCTGCGTACCCGAACATCGCGCATGGCGTTGCTGAAGTTACTGCCGCGTTGTACAGCTTGCAATACCTTACCCAAGGTGCGGACATCCTCGCTGATCGCCCATAGTACAAGAACGGTGGCAGTTCCTTCGGCGCGAAGCCCCTCAAGAATGCGCGCAAAACGTGTTGTATTGCCGTTTAGCATCGCTTCCGAAAGCTTGAAAATGTCATAGCGCGCCACGTCCATAACCGCATCCTTAACCTGTTCAAAAGATAATTGCCCGGCTGGAAATAATAAAGCGAGTTTCTGGATTTCCTGAAATGCTGCTAGAAGGTTACCTTCGCAACGGTCGGCAAGAAAATCCAACGTGCTTTTGTCGGCGGTCTGTTCCTGGCGCTTTAAGCGTCCGGCGATCCAGCGAGGCAAGACATTTCGCGGAATGTCGTCGGCAGAAACCATTACGCCATGTCGTTCCAGTGTACCGAACCACTGGCTTTTCTGGACAGTCCAGTCCAGCTTGGGCAGAGAGATCAGCGTCAAAACATCGCTGCTCAAATTTGCAACATAATCCTGCAAAGCCAGACCGCCTTCGACACCGGGTTTGCCGGACGGAATACGCAAGTCAATCACTTTGCGTTCAGCAAATAGAGACAGGCTCTGGGCACTATTGCGCAGTTCACCCCACTTGAAATGTTGTTCGGCAATGAAAGTGTCACGCTCGGTGTAGCCGGCCTTGCGAGCCGCAGTGCGAATGCTGTCTGCTGCCTCAATTGCCAGCAACAGTGCATCGCCATATACCACATACAGCGGCTTGAGTCCGGAAGCAAGATGGTGCGGAAGTTCTTCGCTGGAGATTGCCATTATTTATTGTGGCTGCAATAACGGTTGAGGTTTGGCGCGACTCAGGCGTCGCATGATCTGCTGAACCATGTCCGAACGCATACTTTTGTAGAGCAAAGCTGCCTCGGCTTCCTTGGCGAGAACGATGGTATCGTCATACGAAAAATCGCGGTGCATTTCCATTTCTTCCGCGGGTATCCAATCTTGCTGTTTAAGATCATAAGCACGCAAGGAAATACGGTAACTCAGGCGAAATTCGTTTACGCGTCCGTTACTACCCAAGGTCAAAATTTGTTTGTCTGCGCTCTCAAAAACAATTTTAAGTACCACATCAGCTTCGGAGGCAGAGCTAACCAACTGCACATGATTGGCATCCAGGCTGCGCCGCAGATCAGAAATAAAGGGCGTATTGGGATTCTCGGCATCCAGATACAGGGTTTTGAATGGCATGGCCATCTGTTCCCGCAAGTGGAAAGCACATGCGCTCAGCAACAAGGCGGTGATCAAAAAGACAGGCAGCCGGAAAAAAGTGCGCTTCTGCATATTGTTACACGACAACATTGATCAGGCGGCCCGGAACGACCACGACTTTTTTCGGGGATGCGCCCATTAACTGTTTTTGCACGGCATCGTGTGAAAGCGCAAGCTGCTCCAGTGTCTTCTTGTCTGCAGTTCTGGCTACGCGCATGTTACCGCGCAACTTTCCATTAACCTGGATCACCATTTCAATTTCTTCCTGTTCAAGCGCAACTGCCAGAGGCTCCGGCCAAGATGCTGTGAGTATATCTTCCCCATAGCCCAGCTCACTCCACAGGGCGTGTGTAATGTGCGGACAGATCGGCGATAACAGGCGCAATAGAATGGAGTAACCTTCATGAATGACTGCTGCCCGCCCTTCGCCTTGATCCTTCATGGATTTTTCCAAAGCATTGAGTATCTTCATTCCGGCGGAAGATACTGTGTTGAACTGATGTTTGCCGAGGTCGTAGTTGGACTGCTTCAGGGTCAGGTGCACTTCGCGACGGATGTCAGACAAGGCGGAATTCAACTTTGCAGGCATGTCAGCTACAGGTTCTGCCGACAATGTATGTCCAAATGCCCATACTCGTTTAAGAAAACGGTATGCACCTTCCACGCCGGAATCGCTCCATTCCAGGGTCTGTTCAGGCGGGGCGGCAAACATCATGAACAGGCGTGCGGTATCGGCCCCGTATTGTTCGATCAATGATTGCGGATCGACGCCATTGCGCTTGGATTTAGACATGGTGCCCATGCCCTGAAATTCGACGGGTAGACCATCGGCAAGCGCCTTTGCGCCTATCAGCTTGTTATCCGCATCGTGGATCAACTCAACTTCATCGGGTGCGAAGTACTCGATGCCGCCCTTGTCGGTGCGGCGCGAGAAGATGTGGTTGAGCACCATGCCCTGAGTCAGCAGATTCGCGAAAGGCTCGTCGAATTTGACCAGGCCGAGGTTGCGCATCACCTTGGTCCAGAAGCGCGAATAGAGCAGGTGCAGGATTGCGTGCTCGATGCCGCCGATGTACTGGTCGACCGGCATCCAATTACTGGTCTCATCGTCTACCATCGCGTCAGACTTGAAGCCGCTGGCGTAGCGTGCGTAATACCAGCTCGAATCCACGAAGGTGTCCATCGTGTCGGTTTCGCGCTGGGCAGGCTTGCCGCACTGAGGGCAGGTGCAGTCGAGGAAATCGGCGCGCTTGTGCAAGGGATTGCCGGAGCCGTCCGGCACGCAATCTTCCGGCAGCTTCACCGGCAAGTCTTTGTCGGGCACCGGCACCGAGCCGCAGTCGTCACAGTGAATGATAGGGATGGGGCAGCCCCAGTAGCGCTGGCGCGACACGCCCCAGTCGCGCAGCCGCCATTGCACTTTTTTCTCCCCCAGACCTTTGGCTGCGAGGTCAGCGGCAATGGCATCAATGGCAGCATCATAATTCAGTCCATCGTAATTGCCGGAATTCACGCACACGCCGTGCTCCTTGTCGGAATACCACTCTTGCCATTCGGTATCGCTGAAAGATTTTTCCTTGACCGAGACGGATTGCCGGATTGGAAGATTGTACTTTTTCGCAAACACAAAATCCCGCTCATCATGAGCAGGCACGGCCATTACCGCACCTTCGCCATAACCCATTAGAACATAATTACCGACCCACACCGGCACCTGTTCTCCGGTTAAAGGGTGTGCTACCTTGAGGCCGGTATCCATGCCTTCCTTTTCCATGGTCGCCATATCGGCTTCCATCACCGAGCCGTGCTTGCATTTGTCGATGAATGCGGCCAGTGAAGGATTATTTTCGGCGGCATGGGTTGCCAATGGATGCTCTGCAGCCACAGCGCAGAAAGTCACGCCCATGATCGTGTCGGCACGGGTGGTGAATACCCACATTTTGCCGTTGTTGATCAACGCGCCGGAGACATCGCGAATGTCATGGGTGAATGCGAAACGCACGCCGTAGCTCTTGCCGATCCAGTTGGCCTGCATGGTCTTGACCCGCTCCGGCCACCCTGTCAGTGTGTCCAGGTCGGACAGCAATTCCTCAGCGTATTGTGTGATGCCGAGGTAGTAGCCGGGTATCTCGCGTTTTTCAACGATGGCGCCGGTGCGCCAGCCGCGACCGTCGATCACCTGCTCGTTGGCCAGCACGGTCTGGTCGACCGGGTCCCAATTCACCACCTGCGTTTTTTTGTAGGCAATACCTTTTTCCAGCATGCGCAGGAACAGCCACTGGTTCCACTTGTAATAATCTGGCTGGCAGGTCGCCAGCTCGCGTGACCAGTCGATTGCGAAACCCAGTGACTTCAACTGGGTCTTCATGTAGGCGATATTGTCGTATGTCCATTTGGCGGGCGGCACCTTGTTCTGGATTGCGGCATTTTCGGCGGGTAAACCGAACGCATCCCAGCCCATCGGTTGCAGCACGCTGTAGCCGCGCATCTTGTGCCAGCGCGCCAGCACGTCGCCTATGGTGTAGTTGCGGACATGACCCATGTGCAGCTTTCCGGAAGGGTAAGGAAACATGGACAGGCAGTAATACTTGGGCTTGCCCGCTTCATATTTGGCAAGAAAAGACTGCGATTTTTCCCAGTATTGCTGGGCAGCGGCTTCTATATTTTTAGGCTGGTAATCCGGCTGCATTTTTGGCTTGTCTGATGATTTTGTAAAACTGCCATTATAGCGGCATCATTAATACTGCACATGGTCGCTATATCCAAAATGGCGCATTCTGCTAGAATTGTCGCCTAAAATTTTTATATATCCCCTCAGGAGAGTTCATTATGTCCCGCAAGCACCCCGTCATCGCTGTTACCGGCTCGTCTGGAGCAGGCACCACTACGGTTAAACGCGCCTTTGAAAATATTTTCCGCCGCGAAAAGATTCACGCAGCGGTTATTGAGGGCGACAGCCTGCACAGCCTGGATCGCATGGCGTTTCGCGAAGCTGCTGCCAAGGCGGCCAAGGCGGGCAACAACACATTCAGCCATTTCGGCCCGGAAGCCAACCATTTCGACAAGATCGAGGAAACTTTCAAGGTTTATGGCAAAACCGGCATGTGCAAACGCCGTTACTATGTGCACAGCGAAGCCGAGGCCGAACTGCACAATAAACATTTCAAGCTGAAAGACCTGAAGCCAGGCGTGTTTACACCTTGGGAAGACATTGAGAAAGGCTCCGACCTGCTGTTTTACGAAGGCCTGCACGGCTTGGCTACCGATGGCAAAATTGATGCGGCCAAATATGTGGATCTGGGCATCGGCGTTGTGCCGGTAGTCAACCTGGAGTGGATACAGAAGATACATCGCGACGGCGCCGAGCGCGGTTATTCTGCGGAAGCGACCGTGGATACCATCATGCGCCGCATGCCCGACTACATCAAGTTCATCACCCCGCAATTTTCGCGCACCGACATCAATTTCCAGCGCGTGGCAACCGTGGACACATCCAACCCGTTCATTGCGCGCGATATACCGACGCCGGATGAAAGCTTTGTGGTAGTGCGTTTCAAAGAACCCAAGGGTGTGGATTTCCCTTATATGCTGGCCATGATTCCCAATTCATACATGTCACGCGCCAACACCCTGGTTGTGCCTGGAGGCAAGATGAGCCATGCGATGGAAATTATCCTTGCACCGATCATGCACAACATGATCGAGAACAAGAAGAAATAAACTTATTTAGAGGAGTCGCGGGGAAGCAGACTTTGAGTTTGCTTCCCCTTTTTATTTTCAATGGACTTACTTAGCGGCCTTAATCCCGAGCAACGCCAAGCTGTCACGCTGCCGCATCGATCCGCGCTGATCCTTGCGGGCGCAGGCAGCGGCAAGACGCGCGTGCTGACCACCCGTATTGCCTACCTGATCAGCACCGGCCAGGCCAGTCCGCATTCCATCCTCGCGGTCACGTTCACCAACAAGGCGGCCAAGGAGATGCTGACGCGACTGTCCGCGATGCTCCCCATCAATACGCGAGGTATGTGGATAGGCACGTTTCACGGGCTGTGCAACCGCATGCTGCGCGCGCATTACCGCGAGGCGAATTTGCCGCAGACATTCCAGATACTCGACAGCGGCGACCAGCTTTCCGCGATCAAACGCCTGATGAAAGCGATGAATGTGGATGATGAAAAATATCCACCGCGCGAAGTGCAGCATTTCATCAGCGGCAGCAAGGAACAGAGTTTGCGCGCGAACGAGGTGGAAGCCTACGATCCGTATACAAGGCGCAAAGTGGAGATTTTTGCCGAGTACGATGCACAGTGCCAGCGCGAAGGTGTCGTGGACTTTTCCGAGTTGCTGCTGCGCAGTTATGAACTGTTGTTACGCAATGCCTCTATTCGTGATCACTACCAGGAGCGTTTCAGGCACATTTTGGTGGACGAGTTTCAGGACACCAATCCGTTGCAATACCGCTGGCTCAAGCTGCTTGCCGGCAAGGACAATGCACTGTTCGCGGTGGGCGACGATGACCAGTCTATCTATGCATTCCGAGGAGCGAATATCGGAAACATGCAGGAGTTGCTGCGCGATTTCCATGTCGAATCGGTGATCAAGCTGGAGCAGAACTACCGATCGCATGCCAATATTCTCGATGCTGCAAACGCGCTGATCAGCCTAAACCGCAGCCGGCTCGGCAAGAATCTGTGGACGGCGGAGAGCGGCGGGGAGAAGCTGCGTGTGTATGAGGCGGCGACCGACGTGGACGAGGCTGCCTTCATTGTCGATGAAATCCGGGAATTGAAATCGGAGGGGATCCACCTGAAGGAGATTGCGCTGCTCTACCGTTCCAATGCGCAATCTCGTGTGCTTGAGCATGCGCTGGTATCAGCCGGTTTGTCATACCGTGTGTATGGCGGATTGCGCTTTTTCGAACGCCAGGAAATCAAGCACGCGTTGGCCTATCTGCGGCTGATGGAAAATACAGATGACGACAATGCGTTGCTGCGCATCATTAATTTTCCAACGCGCGGTATCGGGGCGCGCAGCATTGAACAGCTGCAAGAGGCAGCAAAAATGAATTCGACAACGCTGTGGGATGCGGCGGCCAGGGCCGGCGGCAAGGTTGCGGCATTCGTTGCCATGATCGAATCGATGCGCAGTGCGACGCGCGAACTCCCCCTTCCCGAGATCATCGATCATGTGCTGGAGCACAGCGGTTTGAACGCGCATTACAAAAATGAAACGGGCGCAAAGAAGCGCGAGGCTGAAGAGCGCTTGGAGAACCTGAACGAATTGGTAAATGCCGCTACGTTGTTTGTGCATGAAAGCGAGGACGACAGCCTGACCGCGTTTCTTGCCCACGCTTCGCTGGAAGCAGGAGAGCACCAGGCAGGCGATCAGGATGACGCGCTGCATTTGATGACGGTTCATGCGGCCAAAGGCCTGGAATTTCATACTGTGTTTATCACAGGCCTGGAAGAAGGTTTGTTTCCCCACCAGAACAGCCTGAATACGGATGGCGGGCTGGATGAGGAACGGCGCCTGATGTATGTGGCAATTACCCGCGCGCGCCGCCGCCTGTACCTGACTTTTGCGCAGAGCCGCATGCTGCACGGTCAGGTGAGCTATGGCATGGCGTCGAGTTTCTTGCGCGAGTTGCCCGAGGAATTGCTGCACTGGCTGACGCCCAGGGTAAGTGCTCGCAACAGATTCGAAACCAGTGCTACCGGTCTGAATAGTTTCGCGGCGGCATTTGTGTCAGATGGTGCGAAGAATTTACAGAATTCAGCCAATTCGATATGGCATATCGGCCAGCGCGTTTTCCATCAGAAATTTGGCGAGGGTATTATTACTGGCCTTGAAGGCAGAGGCGCGGATGCGCGCGTGCAGGTGAATTTCAACCATGCCGGAACCAAGTGGCTGGCGCTGGAATACGCGAAGCTGACAGCAGTCTAGACCGGAAAATCTCGCAAGATTATTGCCGGCCACGCGGCCGCAATGATTGTCAGAATATATTCTTGTCCTGCGTAAACTCATCGTCAGCCTTGGCGGCGGCCTGGCTGCCTTCTTTGAAAGACGGAAATATATCCGCGTAACAGGCGTACAGCGAAGTAAACACCATAGGCAGCAATACCACCCAGCCGAGCAGCATCGGGATGCTTGCGAGCACCGCCAAGAACATGAAAGTAATGCCATATACCAGCATTGGCAGCGCGTTGTAGAGAAAAGCGCGCAAACTGAGCTTCATTGCCTCAATCGGCGGTACATTGCGGAAATACACCAGCAGCGGTGCAAATTGCATTGCCATCATCAGCAGGCTGAACAGCACTATGCCAAGCAAAACTGCAAAGCCTGCACCTGCGACAGCCTGCATGAGTACGTTAGGGTCGGTTTCAGGCTGGCCGCTCATTAAAATACCGACCAGAGTGGCGCCACCGACCGCCATCATCAGTCCGAGTATCAGGTATTGCGAAACCAGAGAAATGCCACCCAGGGTAACCAGTTGTGAAACATGTTGCTTGAAACCGCTGAACAAATGGGCAAGCTCCAATTCCTCGTCCTGGCTAAGCGCGCGGCAACCGGACATCAGTCCAGCCAGAATTACCGGCATCAGAAGGCTTACCAAGGGTTCGCCTATCACGGGTATGCTGGAAATTGTAATCGCGGCAGCCAGGCAGATAAACAGCAATACAATCCACAGCAGCGGCGCCTTCATAAACAGCGCGAAACCGCGTTTAATCCATTGCCAGCCTTGCCCGGCTGTTAAGCGTTGCGGTTCCATCATTCCTCCTTTACAGCCAAACGGGCTGCGGCGATGCAATATGATTTGTCAAAATGCGTTCAAAGTGGCGCGGATCGTGCGCATTGACCATTTCCCCGTCGCGCGGCTGATGCTTGTCGTACAGGCGCGAGAGCCAGAATCGCAGTGCGGCTGCCCGGAGCAGCAGCGGCCATGCGTTGTGTTCGCTATCCAGCAGCGGCCGCTCGGCATGGTAAGCGCGCAGCAGTGTTTGCGTTCTATCAGCATCCAGCGTGCCGTCAGCATGCATGCACCAGTCGTTTACCGTGATTGCCACATCATAGAGCAAGGCATCGCTGCAGGCGAAATAAAAATCGATCAGACCGCCGATGCGGCTATCTTCCAGCAGCGCGTTGTCGCGGAACAGGTCGGCGTGTATCACGCCTTGCGGCAAGGCACTCCAATTCTGTTGAGCGTGTAATGCAACTTCGCTTTCCAGTAGTTCCGCTTGTTGCGCATCAAGAAAGTGGCGTACCTTGAGCGAGGTTGTCGCGCGCCATGCTGTGCCGCGCGGGTTGGGCATGATCTGGGAAAAACTTTGTCCGGCAATGTGCATTTGCCCGAGTATCGCACCGATGGCGGCGCATTGTGCAGTGGTCGGTGAAGTAGTGGATTTGCCGCTTAAACGGCTGACAATGCAAGCGGGTTTGCCGTTAAGCATGCCCAGAAATTGATTGGAACGGTTCGCCACAGGATTGGGGCAGGGGATCCCGTGACGCGCCAGATGCGCCATCAAATTAAGATAAAACGGCAGTTCGTCGGCCTTGAGTATTTCGAACAGCGTGAGCACGAAACGGCCATTGGTGGTCGTGACAAAATAGTTGGTATTCTCGATGCCGGATGAAATGCCCTGCAATTCCAGCAATTGTCCCAGTGAATAATTGCCAAGCCAAGCAGTGAGATCCGCCTTGGAGACGCTAGTAAAAACGGCCATGCTTTAAAAGTTGTGAATGATCCAGCGCGGCGGGCGAAAGCCGGAATCCAGGCTTTCCTGACGCGAAAATTTCCCATCACCGCGTTCGTCCACCAGGTAATAGGGTTTGCCAACCTTGGGTGTGATCTTGATCATGTATAACCTGCCGCCAACACGATATTCCTCAATAGTTTGTTCGGTCTGTTTGGTGATTGTTACCTCAGGCTCATCGCTGGAAGGGCTTTCCATTGCAGGTGGGGGAGGCAGTGGTTCCAGATTGCCAGGAACAGGGCTGGCGGCAAAAGCAGCCAAAGAAAAGACGCTCAGCAGCGACAGTGATAATAAGCGCATCAAGGTGGTTGCCATGATTTGAAATGAAGAAAGCGAGGTATGTATTTTATCCGATGCCAAGCAAGTAAGGGAAAATTGCAGTACCGAAGATAATCAGCCGGCACCCCAGGCGCGCGGCCGCTTCATGCCGTCGATTTTGCAGGCCTGCATCGCATAATCGTAAGGAAACAATTCACAAGTGCGTTCCGGGACGCCGCTCCCAAACGTTCTGCAAGATCTTTCATCGCATGACGTGCATCAGGCGCGATTTGGGGTTAGGCATAATATCCGCGCATGAAACGTTTCGCATCCTGGTGGTCATCTGTAAGCTGAAGATTTTCCTGTGCGGCGAATTTCTGCGCGATATCCTCGCTCCATTCCGAAGGCTCGATCAGATATCACTCATTACCGATGTCCGGCATTAGCCACTCATGTGCATTTGAAGATATTGGCGCCAGTAATGTGGTCACAGATAAAGTTGCTTCTCGCGTTCCGCTTCGGTTGGTTCGAAGCCCCGTGTTTCGTAGTGCTTGAAAATTGCCTTGACCACGGCCTGAGGTTCGTCGATAAGCTGGATTAAATCCATGTCTTCCGGGCTGATGACCTTTTCATCGAGCAAGGAAGTACGGAACCAGTCCAGCATACCCCCCCAGAATTGGCTGCCCACCAGAACAATCGGCATTTTTCGGGTCTTGCCTGTCTGTACTAATGTCAGCGCTTCCATCAACTCATCCAGCGTGCCAAAACCGCCCGGCATGACGACGTAGGCGCTGGCAAACTTCACGAACATGACCTTGCGCGCAAAAAAATGCTGGAAGGTCTGGCTGATGTTCTGATAGTGGTTGCCGACCTGTTCGTGCGGTAACTGGATGTTCAGACCTACACTGGGAGATTTTCCATAGAACGCCCCTTTGTTGGCCGCTTCCATGATGCCGGGGCCGCCGCCGGAAATAACCGTGAATCCCGCATCAGACAGCAATCTGGCGATCTGTTCGGTGAGTTGATAATAGGGTTGCCCGGGCTGGGTGCGCGCACTGCCAAAAATACTTACGGCGGGGTGAATCTGGCTGAGACGGTCGGTGGCAGAAACAAACTCTGACATAATACCGAACACGCGCCAGGCTTCTTTGGAATTCCATGCTTCGGGTATCACTGATTTGGGCAGTTTGGACGGTATGCTCATGCGGTTCCTTTAGGCAAAAAATTTGAAAAATTAAATGAATACTAACGAAGAGCACATTTCTAAAACATTATTGCTGGTTGACGGATCGTCATTCTTGTATCGCGCGTTCCATGCCATGCCTGATTTGCGCAACCATCGCGATGAACCGACAGGCGCGATCTACGGCGTGCTCAACATGCTGCGCAAGTTACGCAATGATTACCCGGCGGATTATAGCGCGTGCGTATTCGACGCAAAAGGCAAAACCTTTCGCGATGACTTGTACCCCGAGTACAAGGCGCATCGACCTTCCATGCCAGACGATCTTGCACAGCAGATAGAACCCTTGCATTCGGCCATTGCAGCTTCAGGCTGGAACATATTGATGCTGGATGGGGTGGAGGCGGATGACGTGATCGGTACGCTGGCAAAACAGTCTCAGGACGGAGTTCGCTGCGTTATCGCAACTGGCGATAAGGATCTTGCGCAACTGGTTAACGAGCGCGTGACGCTGATTAATACCATGAGCAACGAAACGCTGGACATTGCCGGTGTGAATGCCAAATTCGGTGTACCGCCGGAGCGCATCGTGGATTACCTGACGCTGGTCGGTGATGTGGTGGACAACGTGCCGGGCGTGGAAAAGGTCGGCCCGAAGACTGCCGTTAAGTGGCTTAACCAATACGGAACGCTGGATAACCTGATCCAGCACGCCGGCGAGATCGGCGGAGTGGTCGGTGAAAATCTGCGCAAGGCGCTGGACTGGTTGCCGCAAGCGCGCCGCCTGATCACGGTCAAATGCGATGTGGAATTGCCGCAAAAGTATAGCGAATTGGTGCCGCCGCAGGCAGACAAGGAACAATTACGCAGCTTGTTTGCACGATTTGAATTCAAGACCTGGTTGCGCGAGCTGGATAGTGGAAAGAATTCTGCTGGTGGATCTATAGCAACAAATGGGAGAATCGCCGAAGCAACCGTACATGATTTGCCGGGTGATCCACCTGCCCGCACCGATGGCACGCGTTATGAAACAATAATGAGCGAAGCGCAGCTCGATGCATGGCTGGAAAAAATGCATGCTGCAGAATTGGTATGCGTGGATACCGAAACCACCGGCCTGGACATGATGAACGCGCAGCTGGTCGGCATCTCGCTCTCGATTACAGCGCATCAAGCTGCCTATCTGCCATTGGCGCATATCTATCCCGGCGCACCTGATCAGATCAATCGCGCACATGCGCTCGCCAAGCTCAAAGGGTGGCTGGAAAGCAACATGCATCACAAGGTCGGGCAGAACCTGAAATATGACCGGCATATTTTCGCCAACCATGGCATCGCACTTGCGGGGATACACGACGACACACTGCTGGAATCTTATGTGCTGGAAAGCCACAAGCCTCACGATATGGACAACCTTGCGTTGCGCCATCTTCATGTAAAGACCATCAGTTTTGCTGAAGTGGCAGGCAAGGGCGCGAAGCAGATCGGATTCGACCAGGTGGATATCGCAACGGCCACACACTATGCTGCCGAAGACGCCGATATCACGCTGCAGTTGCACCAAAATCTGTATCCGCAGATCGCCGCGCAAAGCGGACTGCAACATGTGTATCGAGAGATCGAAATGCCGAGCATGCATGTGCTTTTTACGATGGAGCGCAATGGCGTGCTTCTTGACAGCGCACTGTTGCAAGTCCAGAGCAGGGAACTCGGTGAAAAGCTGATCGCGCTGGAAGCCAAGGCTCATGAGGCGGCCGGCCAGCCGTTCAACCTGAATTCGCCGAAGCAGATACAGGAAATACTGTTCGACAAATTGGGTTTGCCGGTGGTGAAGAAAACGCCGAGCGGCACGCCTTCCACTGACGAAGAAGTGCTGCAGGAGCTGGCGCTGGATTATCCACTGCCGAAGATCCTGCTGGAATATCGCGGCATGGCGAATCTCAAATCCACCTATACAGATAAGTTGCCGCAAATGGTGGACAGGAAAACCGGGCGTGTGCACACCAGTTATTCGCAGGCAGTGG